>Ga0302205_10000982_pt1 | contig 11201 bp, 12 predicted proteins | sample II_Fen_E1_3_FD_194582 | JGI IMG/M metagenome (GOLD analysis project Ga0302205, IMG submission 194582) | Peat permafrost microbial communities from Stordalen Mire near Abisko, Sweden - II_Fen_E1_3 | ecosystem: Environmental > Terrestrial > Soil > Wetlands > Permafrost | place: Sweden: Abisko...
TCGACACGGAAAACCTGCCGGCAAAACTGCTGGGCAACTTCTACAAATGCGCCGATGCGACCGACCAGCCACATTACGTCACTTGGAACCCTGTCAAAACAGAAAAGCCAGATTTTCACAGGCCCGAATTCTTCGGAGAAATTTATTTGGTATAAGGCCTAATTTAACATCGAGTCGGCGTTTTTTTCACTACTTTCGGATATCAAAAGCATCCGTATGAAAAGATTACCGCTCGCCTTCGCATTGTTACTGACAGTCATCACTTTACAAAGCTGCCTGCTTTTTCGAACCATCGTTGTCGAAGATGACGTCGTGAATTCCACCAGCCGCATCCGTGCGGAATTCGAATACAGAGTTGCCAAGGAATGGTCATCGCCGCTCATAGCTGTCACCCAAACCGTGATTAGGGAAACCGGGAAAGACACCACGGTAGGAATCCGGATTTTCGACCGGGTACTATTGAATCCCAACAGTTTCAGGCTGGAGAATCGCGTATACCTGCTTATTGACGGAAAACCCTTTCAAGCCAACGTCGAAGATGTGCAGTTCGAGCACTTCTCGACCATCAACGAAAAACGCAAGGACGTGCTCACGGCCGATTCAACCAAGGTTTCCGTCGTGACTGGATTCGACAGGAATGAGAGCAATTTATACAAGCTCACTTATATGGTCAACCCACAAACGGTCGAAAGAATCAAGACTTGCAGCATACTCCAATTCCGTTATTATGCAGGTCCTGACATGATTACCACGTCCATGAACCGCTGGGAATTGAATATTCTCAAAAAGATGTTGGAAAAAAACTGATCAGACCTCCAGCAAATCGGACATCACCGCATCCGAAACAAACAAGCCTTTTCGGGTCAACCGAAGCCAATCGCCCATTTGCTCCAAGTTGCCGTTCCGAATGCTAACGGCAGCGTTCTTCAAGCAATACGCCAACTTTTCAGAACCGAACTTCGCCGAAAGCTCTGTTATATTCAGCCCTTGCATGGTCCGTAAACGAGTGATGATGACGTCATTGTACTTGGTCGCAGTGTCCAGTTCCTCCGTTTCCCTAAAATCCAGACCTTGCCGTACACCTTCGATGTAACGCTTCAGGGATGGCGGATTGAACCGACGGACCAAACCGTTGTAGGAATGCGCCCCAGGGCCTACTCCCAAATAATGTGAGCCGTCCCAGTAAGACGAATTGTGTTTGGAATGAAACCCTTCCAAAGCGAAATTCGACAATTCATACTGCTTAAAACCAGCCTTTTCCAACACTTCCATCATGCCGAAAAAACAAGCTTCAGAGATTTCTTCGGAAGCCTGCTTCAGCTCCCCACGCTGCCATTTCGAATACAAGACCGAGCCTTCTTCCCAACTCAACGAATAGGATGATATATGTTTCACAGGCAACGAAACGGCTTGTCTGACAGAATCCAAGAAACTCTCAACGGTTTGCCCCGGCAGGCCATACATCAAATCCAAACTAATGTTGCTGAAACCCTGACGATAGCATTCCAATACGACCTCAGCAGCAGCAGAAGCCGTATGTCTCCTGTTGATCGCGCGAAGCTCCGCATCATCAAAACTCTGCACCCCGATGCTGATGCGGTTGAACGGCAGACGTCGCAGCATGGCTATATAGGAAGGCGTCAAGTCATCCGGATTGGCTTCCAACGTGATTTCCTCACAGGTAGAAAGATCAAAATTGGCTTCGATCGATGAAAATATTTGCTCGAATTCGTTGAAAGAAAGCTGCGATGGGGTTCCGCCACCAAAATAGACGGTACGCAAAACCGGCTTTTCCGTTCCCAGAAAAACCGGCTCCGTTTTAAGTTCCAACAACAAGGCATCCAGCCACTCTTCCTTCAGACTTGTCTCGGAAACAGAATAGAAATCACAATAAAAGCATTTGCTTTTGCAGAAAGGAATATGAAGATACAGTCCGTTTTTTGTCACGCTTATTATTTCAGTACATAATTATACCGGTTCAGATACACCCCGATTCTGAAACCACTGGATACGAAATAACCCGAATAACCGGTGTCCCAGTAGTTTAAACCCAGATTGGCAGATTGTGCAGGGTCATTGGTAAAATCACTCATTTTGACACCAACGCCCATATAAGCTTCCAGGTACATGATGTCAAATATACGCCAATTGTATCCGATATTCACGGAAAGGCCAAGGTTATTGACCGTTTTATGGAAAACCGTCGACTCATCAAGCGTAAATCCGGCATATTCATTGTATTCATCATAATAGGGCACATTACTGGTTCCCAAATACTTATAACTGGTGTTCAAATAATCCAAACTGGCAGAAACAAAGGGCCCGCTTCCATCTGTCATTTTCCGCGTCCTGGATGTGATCGGAAAATATCGATACGTCAAACCGAAGCCATACCCTTTTTCAATATCGTCCGTCGGAGCCCAACTGTATTCACTATGAGTCAACAAAGGGTTGCCAAATTGCAGCCTTGGTGCAATTGTCAGCCAATTTCGAGGGGAAAGCCTCAAATCCAGGTCAATCTCTGCTGCTTTATACGTGAAAGACTGCGGTTGAAAACCTAGTGCCAATGTCGGAGTCTGCTCCTTGATGATATAATCCTGTGGGAAAACAGAAACGGTCAGACAAATAGCCAACAGTGTTAGAAGTTGTTTTTTCATGACTTTGGAATTGTTAATATATAGTGCTTATTTCCTGTACGTTACCACCCGTATAGGAATATTGTTTCAAACCGGAGGTATTGGACAAAATCAACGTTCCATTTTTAGCGATGACATCAAAGGGCGTGCTGTCCAACTCGAAACGGTGGGTTTCGGTAACGAGAAGCGGATTCGTGACATCCATCACAACCAAATCCATACCGTCACAGATAAAAAGTTGATTTCCATCGACAGCCAACCCTCTAGGATTCACCATATTGTAAGCACCTTTTACAATTGGATTGCTGAGTTTGCTTATATCAATGACCTGTAGTTGGTTGACGCCTCGGCTGCAGGACGAAGTCTCGTTGTCGGTTCTCAAAGTGACAAAGGCATATTGACCTTGCACAACCACAGGATCACAACTTGTAAAATGTTCGATCAACGAAACGTATGCCGGTGTTGCCGGATTTTTCAGGTTAAAAATGTACATACCATTCGTTGAACCCAGAAAAAGCAAGCTGTCCTTCGGAAAAATAGTTTCAATGGACGAACCCCAATATGCATCAATGAGCGAACTTCGGACAATCTTGGATGAATCCGAAATGTCAAATGTTTGCAGATCGTTGTCATCCACCACATACAGATGAGTCCCGATGCAGGCAAATCGAGCCATGGAACCGCCTGTGCCTGAGTTGGAATCTGTACTTGAACCGTCAAGTACCGAATAATCACACGAAGAAATCAATGCGGTCAAAGCCAGCAACATCCAAATTTTTTTCATAAGGCTTCCGTATAATTGATCCATCCTACAATTTCAGTATTTGCCTGTCGGTTTGGCCGTGCATATCTCCACTGCATGAATCCCTCAGGATTTTTAATCTCCGGCAAAGCTCGTCTGCTTCTTGCCACCACCCGTCCCTGCATGGTCGTCAGATTGATTTTTACTCCGACCAAGTCAACTGCATTGTCCACATACAAGGTCCCATTTCCAACTGCCAAATTTTGACAACCTGGCACACGCAGAAAACCTTTACGAATTGGATTAGCCGGATCTGTATTGTCAATCAAGTGAACACCCTTGAACTTCTCAACCAGCATCAACCAATTCTGATACACATAGATACGACCTGGATTTCGGACGACCATGACCGTATCGGTCAACCTCACGGAAGTTTCAAGCTCCGATCGAAACATTAGGATGGGGACATATCCGGTATAATAGCTAGACCCGGAAAACAAAACGACAAGAATAAGCAGCAGTAGTTTTTTCATAGCAGCTCGATTTAAAGGAAACACGTTAAAAAGATGTTTCTTTCCGTCGAAACGCTACAGTTCAACTTAACGAAAACTACATTTTTCTTTGACAGAAATCCGCCCGTTCAATTTTTTCATTCGAACAGCCTCAGTTACAGCATCGTGGTAGAAAAAAAGAATTTGCCCCTGCGTACCGGCTTCCTCCAACAAACGAATTTTCTCATCGACTGAAACCACGGCTGAATTGTCCACGGCGGCTATGCAGAGGGGTAGCAAGTGCGGTTCCATCGGTATGACGTCGCCGCAGAACACATAGGTGTCGGCGCCACCGGTCACATAGGAAACCATTTGGTCGTCGGTATGACCTTGAAAGAATTTGACAGATACACCTTCGAAGAGCGACTGATCACCATTAATAAGCTTTAGTTGCCCGGCATCCTTCAACACCTGAATCACGGCAGGTGCAAACGAGTCAGATTCCCAGAGCGGCGGCTTCTGCGCCATCTCCCACTGACGGGCGCTTGCCCAATAGGTGGCGTTCGGAAAGGCAGGTTTGAGAACACCATCTTTCACGACAACAGACCCGCCACAATGGTCGAAATGTAAGTGGCTGAGCACCACATCCGTGATGGCTTCGGGATTAAAACCAAGCTTTTGAACTTCATGCACCAGACTGTGCAACCCATGGAAATGGTAATACGCCATGCCGTCCACAACCGCCGGCCCAACACCAGTATCGAACAAAACTTTGTGGCCACCCATGTCGGCAAACATCACACGCATCGTCAACGGGCATCTATTATCCTCATTGACAGGATATTTTCGAGCCCAAACCTTGCGCGAGACAATGCCGAACATGGCCCCGCCGTCAGTGGAAAAAAAACCGGTTTCGATGGTCTGAATTTTCATTTTTTGCCGTACTTTTGCACCACAAAACTAAGCGAAAATTTTCGATTAATACGCACGAATGAGAATACACTTTGTCGCCATTGGTGGCGCTGCCATGCACAACCTGGCGATTGCCTTGCATCTGAAGGGCCATGAGGTCACCGGATCGGATGATGAAATCTTTGATCCGGCCAGTTCGAACCTTGCCAGACACGGTCTCCTGCCCGAAAAACTCGGCTGGTTTCCCGAACAAATCGTCAAAAGTTTGGATTGCATCGTACTGGGCATGCACGCCCGGGAAGACAACCCCGAACTGATTCGTGCCAAGGAACTGGGCATCCGCATCTTTTCCTATCCCGAATTCCTGTACGAAGAAACGCAGAACAAGACCCGCGTGGTCATCGGCGGCAGTCACGGCAAGACCACGGTCACGTCGATGATTCTGTTCGTGCTCAAAAAGATGCAGATGGATTTCGACTACATGGTCGGTGCCCAAATCGAAGGGTTCGACACCATGGTCCGCCTTTCCGAAACCAGTCGTATCGCCGTGTTCGAAGGTGACGAATACCTCACCTCACCCATCGACCTGCGCCCCAAGTTCCACGTCTACCGCCCGCACATCGCAGTCGTCACCGGCATCGCTTGGGACCATATCAATGTATTTCCAACGTTCGAAATCTATGTGGAGCAGTTCGCCATTTTTGCCAAAATGGTGGAACGCGACGGCAAATTCATCTATTTCGAGGAAGATCCGAACCTGCAAGTCATCGCTGAAAACCTCCGCGAAGACCTCACCGCCATACCCTACAACGCCCATCCCAGCCACATCGCCCAGGGCAAAACCTGGTTGGAAACCAAATACGGCGATTTCCCGCTGCGCATTTTCGGAAAGCACAACTTGCAGAACATCCAGTGCGCCCATATGGTTTGCCGACAGCTTGGGGTTTCCGACAAAGACTTCTACACCAGCATCAGCGAGTTCAAGGGAGCTGCCAAACGGTTGCAAACACTGAACGAAACCGACGATGCCATCATCTACCAGGATTTCGCCCACTCACCTTCCAAACTCAAAGCCACGGTTTCAGCCGTTAAGGAACAATACCCCGACCGAAAACTGACCGCCTGCATGGAGTTGCACACCTTCAGCAGCCTCACGGCCGACTTCCTGCCCGAATACAAGGACAGCATGAAGGACGCCGACCAAGCTTTTGTGTATTACAACCCCAAGACCATCGAGCACAAGAAATTGCACGCCATTACGCCCGAACAAGTGGCTGAAGCCTTTGGCGGAACGAATGTGGAAGTTTTCACCGATTCTGCACTGCTCATCGCCAAACTGAAAAGCGTCACCTACCGCAAGCACAACCTGCTGATGATGTCGTCCGGAAACTTCGACGGGGTGAACCTCAAGGCGTTCGCCATGGATATTATTTGATACGATGCTGATAGCCAGAGGTAAAAAGACCGAGAATATTGCAGAATACCTGCTGTACATGTGGCAGATCGAAGACCTCATCCGGGCCTTCGCATTCGATATCGAAAAAATTCAGACCTACATCATCGACGGGTACGAACAGCCTATAGAGGTGAAGCAGGAGATCCGCGACTGGTACGAAAGCCTCATCGAAATGATGCGGTTGGAAAACGTCACCTCAACAGGTCACCTCCAGATCAATAAGAATGTCATTACGGAACTGGACGAACTGCACAATGTGCTGCTGAACTTACCCAAGGAGAACTTTTACCTGATGACCTACCACAAGGTACTGCCCCTCATCGTTGAGCTCAGGGCCAAACCCGGCGGAAAAGCTTACGGAGAAGTGGAAACCTGCCTGAATTTATTGTACGGCATGTTGTTGCTCCGATTGCAGAAAAAAGAAATATCCGATGAAACGGCGCACGCAGCCAGCCTCATCAGCGAGTTCCTGCGCATGCTTTCAGCCAAATACAAACAAGAAAAACAAGAGGGTCTCGACCTCGAATGAAATCATGGGCATAGCATTTCCACTCACAGGCATTTTTGACGAAAACAAGGACAGAAATGCTGCCGTTTTTGAATACGGACTTTACCTGAAACGGATTCTCATCACCGGTGCCAACGGGCAATTGGGCAACGAGATGCGCCTACTGGCGGACGAATACGAAAACTTCACGTTCGACTTCACCGACATAGCCGAACTCAACCTCTGCAACGCCGAAGCGGTGATGGAATACTGCGAACGCACCAAACCATCCTACATCATCAACTGCGCTGCTTATACTGCCGTTGACAGGGCTGAAGACGACATCGAGCTTTGTCGCAAAGTGAACCGCGACGCCGTGGAAAATCTGGCCAAAGCTGCCACTGCCGTGGGCGCCAAGTTATTGCACGTCTCCACCGATTACGTCTTTGACGGAACCAACACCACGCCCTACCTGGAAACCGACCCTGTTTGCCCTGCATCCGCTTACGGCCGCACCAAGCTGGAAGGCGAACAAGCCCTGATGGCCAATTGCAAGGATTTCGTGATTGTGCGCACTGCCTGGTTGTACTCCATCTACGGTACCAACTTCGTAAAAACCATGATTCGCCTTGGGAATACACAAGATTCAATCAACGTCGTTTTCGACCAAATTGGCAGCCCGACCTACGCCAGAGATTTGGCCGACGCCCTGATGGACATCGTTTCAGCCTCCGAAAAAGGCAATTTCATTCCCGGCATTTACCATTATTCGAACGAAGGCACCTGTTCCTGGTATGAGTTCACGCTCAAAATCCACGAATTGGCCGGCATCACCACTTGCAAGGTCAGCCCCATCGCCGCAAAAGACTACCCTGCCAAAGCAGCCCGCCCCGCCTACAGCGTGTTGAGCAAAGAAAAAATCAAAGCCGACTACGGCATTCATATACCGACCTGGGAAGAAAGCCTGGCGGATTGCATCGCAAAACTCTAATGACTGAACTCGAAAAAGAAATAGCGCGTAGACGTACCTTCGCCATCATATCCCACCCCGACGCGGGTAAAACCACATTGACCGAAAAACTCCTGCTTTTCGGGGGAGCCATTCACGTGGCCGGTGCCGTCAAATCCAATAAAATCAAGAAAACCGCCACCTCCGACTGGATGGACATCGAAAAGCAGCGCGGTATTTCGGTAGCGACTTCCGTGATGGGCTTCGATTACCACGATTACAAGGTCAACATTCTGGATACGCCTGGTCACCAGGACTTTGCAGAAGACACCTTCCGCACGCTCACCGCCGTAGACAGCGTTATCATCGTGATTGACACGGCCAAAGGGGTGGAAAGCCAGACCCGCAAACTGATGGAAGTCTGCCGCATGCGCAAAACCCCCGTGATGGTATTCGTCAACAAGATGGACCGTTCGGGTAAGGACCCCTTCGATTTGCTCGATGAATTGGAGGCTGAACTCGAAATAGCCGTTCGCCCCCTCACTTGGCCCATCAACCAAGGCCCCGACTTCAAAGGGGTATATAATATCCTGGACGAAAGCCTCAACCTATATACGCCTTCCAAACAGACCGTTACCGACAGCGTAGGCATCGAAGACATCAACAGTCCCGAACTGGAAGCCTACGTAGGCGACCGAAACGCGCAAACCCTTCGCAAGGATTTGGAACTCATCGAAGGCATTTACGATCCATTCGATACGGAGACCTATTTGAAAGGCGACCTTGCTCCCGTCTTTTTCGGTTCCGCCCTCAACAACTTCGGCGTCAAGGAATTGCTCGACTGCTTTGTCCGCATTGCACCAATGCCACGTCCCATCAAAACCGAAGAACGCATCGTACGGCCTGAGGAAGAAGCCTTCAGCGGCTTTATCTTCAAGATCCACGCCAACATGGATCCCAACCACCGGAGTTGCATCGCCTTCCTGAAAATCTGCTCCGGCAAGTTCGAACGCAACGTCAACTTCAAGCATGTGCGCTACAACAAGATGATCAAGTTTTCGGCTCCCACAGCCTTTATGGCACAGAAGAAATCCATTGTGGACGAAGCCTGGCCGGGTGACATCGTAGGTTTGCCCGACACCGGCAATTTCAAGATCGGCGACACCATGACCAGCGGTGAGGACCTCCATTTCAAGGGCATCCCCAGTTTCTCGCCCGAAATGTTCAAATACATCGAGAACGCCGACCCGATGAAGTCCAAGCAATTGCAGAAAGGCATCGACCAGCTCATGGACGAAGGCGTGGCCCAAAGCTTCACCAACCAGTTCAACGGCCGCAAGATCATCGGCACCGTCGGCCAGCTTCAATTCGAGGTCATCCAGTACCGTCTGGAACACGAATACAATGCCCAATGCCGTTGGGAACCCATCAACCTGTACAAAGCCTGTTGGATTGAGTCCGACAACGCCGAGGAACTCGACAACTTCAAGAAACGCAAATATCAGTACATTGCCCGCGACAAGGAAGGGCGCGACGTCTTTCTGGCGGATTCAGAGTACGTGCTTCGCATGGCACAAAGTGACTTCAAGGACATCCGGTTCCACTTCAATTCGGAATTTTAGGTAATTCTCCTGCCTAAAATACTACTTAGTAACAAAAATCCGCTTATCGAATGGAAACGGTTCTGTATCTACTATACGAATCCGTTGAAAATCTGGATGATACGAGTTTATTAAAACATTGAAGTCCCCTTGCGTAACAGCCGAAGGCAAGCGCAAAAGGCAATAGGCACCATCACGCACGAATTTGTCGCCTATTGCCTGTGTAGAACAAAGGTGCGGGAAAGTATTCCAGTTTGTAGGCAAGTCAGAGGATTCCAACTTCAACATTCGTATATCGTCCGGTATGTCGATGGTTACCATCCGAAAGTCCGGAGGCAATGTTGCCAAAGTAAAATGAACAGCGACTTCAGCCATGGCAAGTGAACGATTGGAGGCCGTATAAATGAGTTCCACACCTACTGAGTTCCATCGGGCACCCCTCAATGCCGCCCCTATGCCAGATAAGTTGCCTGCATACCAAGATCGCGCAAGTCTGAAAACCTCCATAGCTACACAAAAATCCCGTGTTCAACCCGGATAAGTTCGTCCAAAACCAGGTTCTTACCGAAAGAATCCAACAGCAACTCCATAGGTTTCATGCCACCGAGAGCAAAAGAGGGCGTAGTCAACCAACGCTTAAACGCATCCATCGTTCCGAAAACGCCCAAGCCTACTTTAGTCAGTTCTGCCATCTCTAAAATCTTTTCCGTATGGGCAGGCTTGAAGTTGAATCCGTTTTCCGCTTTGTAACGGTGCAGGGATTTGGACGAAAGATCGAGAATGCTTGCCCAATCGCTTTCTGTAAATGGTGTAGAAACCTTAATCAAATCAAACAGGGAAAAGGGGATACCTTCCCGAATGATTTGAACCAACAGGAATTTATCGGCTAAAATATCGTCAAAGGTAGTATCAACGGGGATTTGAACGTTTAAACGTTGAAGTCGAGGTTGCCTGATATAGGTCGCAATCGCTTCATTCAATTGCTGCAACTGATGCGCCTGTTCTTTTACGGAATATTTCATTTTGGACATTTGTCTACAAATATAGGACATTTATCCATGTGATGCAATATTTTTAAAAAAAATGAGTCGATTTATGGTCTATATTTCCAACGAAACCACAAATATAGAGCTACCCCAACGGCAATCATCACTATCCAAGCAAACAAATAGCCGTTCGGCCACCAGAGTTCCGGCATGAATTTGAAGTTCATTCCCCAGACGCCGACCAAAAACGTGAGCGGAATGAAGATGGTGGCAACTACCGTAAGCTGCTTCATTACCAAGTTCATACGCAAATCATTGTTGGAAATGTACAAATCCATGAGGGCTGAAAGCGTTTCCCGGTTGGCATCGAGCATGGACATCACCTGGCGCAAATGGTCGTAGGTGTCTCTAAAATAAATTTTGGATTCACTTTTCACCAAATCGGAATCGAGCAGGAGGAAATGGCCGAATGCTTCTCGGAGAGGCGATGCGGCTTTCAACATTAGGGTATGGTCTCTTCGGAAATGCTGGATTTGCTGACCGGTTTCCTTATGCCCGGCCTGGAATTCCATCAATGCGTCTTCCATATCCAGCAGGTTGCTTTGTTGATATTCCAGCACATCGTAATAGGAATCCACCACCAGGCTGACCAAGAGGTTAAACAGGAAGTCGGCCCCGTGTTGACGAACCTGCCCCACACCATCCGTAATGGCTTTGCAGACCAGATCGAAGCGATGACCGGTGCCTTCCTCGAAAGAAAAGACGAAATTCGTACCCAGAATGATGCTTTGGTGATCGCGGACCATTTCCCCGGTTTCAGTATAGGTATAGGCATCCATCACAGCAAAAAGGCCCTTGCCTGTATCTTCCAGCTTGGCGATGTGCTTGGCATTCAGGATATCCTGAACCATGGGCAGCTCCACACTAAGAATTTTACACAG
>Ga0302205_10000998_pt1 | contig 11099 bp, 4 predicted proteins | sample II_Fen_E1_3_FD_194582 | JGI IMG/M metagenome (GOLD analysis project Ga0302205, IMG submission 194582) | Peat permafrost microbial communities from Stordalen Mire near Abisko, Sweden - II_Fen_E1_3 | ecosystem: Environmental > Terrestrial > Soil > Wetlands > Permafrost | place: Sweden: Abisko...
GAAATTAGCCCTCAAAAAAACTATTATTTTTACAAAAAAAATGATGGCATTTATAAATATGACTTTTCAACAAAAAAATTATACCACTATAAACAATCATCCAATAAAAACAACCTGAGTCCTGGAGCCATTTCAAATATTAGAGTAGTTCGTGGTTTTATGTGGGTACTATTTCAGTCTGGCTTATTGGAACGCGTGAATGAAAAAACAAAATTAGTAGATTTTCGTAACCGTTATGTTTTGGAGAATAGTATTGGTTCTAGTATCTTTAAAAATCTATATGTTGATAATGACGGATGTCCGTGGGTTTTTCCTGGAATAGGCGATAAAGGAGCTCTTTATTTTAATGTATTAAAACATCAGTGGACGTTTCTTGGAAATGATAAGAAAGAATTTCGCTCCTCGACCGATACATATATATCATCCAATTTTGTTCGTGATATTTCTCAAGATAATAAAGGTCATATTTGGTTGGCAACGGATCATGGCGGGGTAAATATCTACAATAAAAAAACAAATAACATTACCGTCCTTTGGAATGACCCGTTAAATTCAAATTCACTGAGCCAAAATTCAGCCATAAGTTTATATTACGATAATACCGGAATTATGTGGGTTGGTACCTATAAAAACGGTGTATCGTATTATCATCCGGGAATGTTTAAATTCGACAAATCTCCATTGTTTTTTTATCATAATCCGGACTTAGAAACCAAAGACTGTAACAGGCTTTATGAAGACAGAGCCGGAAACCTTTGGATAGGAACAAATGGTGGCGGTGTGTTGAAGTTTGAAAAAAGAACTCAAAGCTTTCGTCTTTATCACAATCAAAAGAATAATCGTTCAAGCATTTCCTCAGACATTATAGTTTCAATATTGGAAGATAAAAAAGGCACCATGTGGTTTGGAACTTTTCTGGGAGGGCTTAATCAAATGGTTGGCGAACGCTTTAATCGTTTTGAACCGAACGTGAGCGATCCAAATTCACTATCAAATAAAAGCATATACGGGTTAGTGGAAGATTATCGGCAAAATCTTTGGATTGGCACACTTGGAGGAGGTTTAGATGAATTGGATGTTACTCGTAAGAACTTTCGTCACCATATTGTCGGAAAAGCCACGGGTATGTCATCAAACTACATTTTGTCTATTTATTCTAAAGATTCGGTACAGATGTATTTAAGCACTTCAAGCGGAATAGATTTATTAAACACAAGTACAAACACTTTTACTCCAATTTTCAATGAGCAGTCCAAACTGAATAAGCTTTCTTATTTAATAATAAACAATTCACTTATTGATTGCCGAAATCAGCTTTGGCTTGCAACCGATAACGGCATTAATGTCTACAATTTCAAAAAGAATACAATTACATATATTAACAAAGCCAGCGGTTTGCCAACTGATCAGATAGTATCTTTGATAGAAGATAATAGCGGAAACATTTGGGCTGGGACGCGAAATGGATTGGCTTGTATTTATTGTAAAACAAATCCTACAACGCATAAATATGAATACAACATCGTGTCATTTGACGAAAATGACGGATTGCTAAGTTCTATTTTGAATCAAAATGCAGTATTCAAAAATAAGCAAGGTAAGATCTTTATCGGTTGTACTAAAGGTTATACAGTTTTCGACCCTCTGAATATTCATTTTAACACCATAGTGCCGCAGCCACATTTTACAGAGTTGCTGATAGGAAATGAAGAAATAGTGCCGGGAAAGAAATACAAGAACCGGATTATAGTGAGTAGTTCTATTGTAGATAAAAACCGGATTATTTTGCATTATGATGCAAAGAACTTTACAGTAAACTTTTCTGCATTGAGTTATATCCATCCTGAAAAAAATCGGTATCGGTATAAACTAAAAGGTTTTGATGAAGACTGGAGAGAAACTAAAACTGGAATCGGGTCTGCTTCTTATTCGAATCTGGATCAGGGGACGTATCAGCTCATCGTTTACGCGAGTAACAATGATAATCTGTGGAGCGCAAAGCCGTTAATTTTGGAAATAGTCATTCAGCCTCCTTTCTGGTTTACATGGTGGGCTTTTACAATTTATTTTATTTTAGGCCTTGTTGCGCTGTGGTATATTATTAATTTTAATTTAAGAAAACAGAAACGGGAGTTCGAAAATCAACATCGCGTACAAGAGGCAAAACAATTGCACGAAATAGATGAAATGAAATTCCGATTTTTTACGAATATAAGTCATGAGTTTCGTACTCCACTGACTCTAATTATCAATCCGGTAGAGAAGTTACTAAAAGAAAACAAATCAGATGAAGATAAAGCCTTACTCTCCATTATTCAACGAAATGCCCGTGGATTGCTAGAACTGGTAAATCAGTTGTTGGACTTCAGAAAACTGGATGTTCATAAAGATACATTGAATATATCTGTAGGTGATGTGGTGGCTTATATTAAAGATATCTGTTATTCATTTACCGAGCTGGCAAATCAGAAATCCATTAATTTTTCATTTTCAACATCAATAAGTGAACTTCGTATGGAATTCGATTCGGAGAAAATAAAGAAGGTTGTATATAATCTTCTCTCCAATGCATTCAAATTTACACCTAACTCAGGAAAAATCGAAGTTAACATGAGTTTGATCCAGCAACTCAATGAAGATAAAAAGTTGCTTAAGATTATAATTACCGATAGTGGAATTGGTATTCCGGCCAAAGATCTTGATCGGATTTTTGAACGCTTTTATCGGGTGGAAAACCAGGGAAACGGGAACCAAACAGGAACCGGAGTTGGCCTGCATATAGTCAGTGAGTACGTCAAATTGCACGAAGGTGTAATAGGCGTTGAAAGTCAGATAGGCAAAGGTTCAACATTTACCGTTATGATTCCGGCCAACCAACATATTCACGAAGAAATTATAGCGCAAAAACGAGAAAATGATGAACCACAGGAAGAAATTACATTTGAAGAAAATGTAGTTTCAGAAGATCAAAGAACCAAGCTGCCATTAATGTTAATTGTGGATGACAACCACGATTTCAGAGACTTTCTGGCAACATTGTTCACCCAGAACTATAGAATTCTGAGCGCCGAGGATGGTGAAAAAGCCTATCAAATCATTCTGAACAAAATGCCTGATCTGATTATTTGTGACGTGATGATGCCCAAAATGGATGGCTTCGAACTGTGTAAACTCGTGAAAAATGATATTCGCATTTCTCACATTCCAATAATATTACTTACAGCCAAAGCCGGGGATGAAAATAAATACCGGGGATTGGAGGCCGGAGCCGAGGATTATATTTCAAAACCATTTAATATGGAAATGCTTACGCTTAAAGTAAATCGAGTCTTTGAAAGGCAAAAGAAAACCCGTGATCAGTTTAAACATAAAGTTGATATTACCACCAGTGATGTGCAGATAACAACTATGGACGAAAAGTTTGTGAAGAAAGCAGTAGCTCTGGTAGAAGCCAATATTTCGACCAGTGAATTTCTTGTTGAGGATCTTTGTCGGGAAATGGGAATGAGTCGGGTCTATTTTTATAAGAAAATACTTTCTCTCACCGATAAAACTCCTTCTGAATTTATTCGTTTTATCCGGTTGAAACGCGCTGCTGACCTGCTGGAAAAAAGTCAATTATTTGTCAACGAAGTGGCTTTTCAGGTTGGGTTTAATGATCCTAAATATTTTCGTAAATACTTTAAAGATGAATTTGGAATGAGCCCGAACGAATATAAGAAAAAGTTTTTGAACTAATAATATTGAGTTTTAAAAAACAGAAATCAAAGGAATCATTAAACACTTTAGACTCGAGTAGTAAATATTATGATATAAATAGTCGTTATTTTCGCATTACTTGTAAATATTGCTACATAAATTATTGTTATTTCGAAATTAGATTATAACTTTGTGCTTTCAAATAGATGTTTGATAATAAGTTATTCGATTAGAATTCACAGCAATTAATATTAATCTTCTGAACCAGATTCCCGTATGAAGAAAATTTGTAGCTTGACCCTTGTTTTATTTCTATTTACTTTAGTAGTTTCAGCTCAGTACAAAAGAGGTAGCATTTATATTGATGGGAATGTAAACTACTCTAACGACTTAACAAACAATAATGTGGGACTGGTAAGCGTTTCTGCAGAAGTAAAATCGAGGAATCTTCTAGTATCGCCTAATATTGGCTACTTTTTAGCTGATAATTTTGTACTTGGAGTTGGTCTGGACTATAGATCTACATTTGGTTCAAGTTCTGGAATGAATTATGTTTTTAATGTAAAAGATTCTGTAACCTATATGTCTGATGTGAGATCTACCAAATGGAATGAATTTGCTCCTGTTATTTTTGCAAAGTATATTTTTCCCATTACCGATAAATTAAGTTTGTCTCTAAAGGCTAAATTTTCGCACGGATTGGTAAAAGATGAAATCTCAATAAATTCGACAACAAAGGTTGAAGACTTGCAAGGAAATTTGCTCGTTCAACGGCCAAGCAATTTCGCCACAGAGAAACCGTCCGGACAAACAAATAGATTCAATCTTTCGCCTGAGGTTCAGTATTTGATAACAAATAGAATTGGTCTTCAAGTAAATTTCACTGGTTTTAGCTATAATTCTGTCCCTGTCATCACTCCTGATTACGTGCCGATAGGTCATGGTGATGGTTATAATATTAAGGTTTATTCCGGAACCCAAAAAACAACCACTTTCAGTATTAATCCGTCTTCCTGGAGTTTTGGTTTGTTTGTGCTGTTGGGTGGACAAAGTTCGAAATAGTAAGGAAAGACATTACTTTTCATATAAAACAGGCTGGTTCCTCACGAATCAGTCTGTTTTTTGTCTTATGCTGTGTTTTATTCAAAAGAGCTTAGTTTTAGAACTGCGGCTTTCGGTCTGTTTTTAGAGATGGAGACATTGCAAAGGGCTATTTTTACTTTTCTATCTCGGTATTTAGAGTCTTTATTTCTATATGAAATGTTGTTTGTTTTACATTTAGCCCCTTAAAAAGAAACAATTTCAACGTGTTTATTCGAAATTGCCCCTGTATTGCATACATATTACGCATATAATTGTTTTTATATATTAGTATTTTTGCATACTCATACTTAAGTCGAATGAAAAAGACACAACTACTTGCCATTATTCTTGCACTGAATTCAGCCCTTACAGCTCAAACTACATATTCTTTTCAAAACACGGCTTTATCCGACGATAAACGGGTCGAAAATCTCCTTTCGTTAATGACCCTTGACGAAAAGGTGAATGCTCTGTCTACTAACCTCGGTGTTCCGCGTTTAGGTATCCGTAACACCGGACATTCTGAAGGGTTGCATGGTATGGCACTTGGTGGTCCGGGTAACTGGGGCGATTTTAGTCCAAGGGGCATTGCTAAGACTTATCCAACCACTACTTTCCCTCAAGCCTATGGTCTGGGCGAAACATGGGATACTGAACTGATTCAAAAAGTTGCCGATGTTGAAGCAACTGAAATCCGTTTTTATACTCAGAATCCTAATTTACAAAAAGGAGGTTTGGTGATGCGTGCTCCTAATGCTGATCTGGCTCGCGATCCTCGCTGGGGGCGCACCGAAGAGAGTTACGGTGAAGATGCATTTTTAGGCTCGAGACTTACGGTAGCCTTTGTGAAAGGCTTACAAGGCAACGATCCGAAATACTGGAAATCGGCTTCGCTCATGAAACATTTTCTGGCCAATAGTAACGAGGATGGAAGGGATTCAACCTCCTCTAACTTCGACGAACGACTTTTCCGCGAGTATTATTCTTTCCCGTTCTATAAAGGTATCACTGAAGGTGGTTCGCGTGCATTTATGGCTTCGTATAATGCATGGAATGGCATTCCGATGACCATAAACCCAGTATTGAAAAAGATAACACGCGACGAATGGGGAAATAACGGTATTATATGTACCGATGGAGGTGCACTCACTTTGCTTGTACATGCACACAAGGCATTCCCAACAATGACAGACGGAGCAGCCGCTGTGGTGAAAGCATCGGTGGGTCAATTTCTTGACAATTTCAAACCATATGTCTACGAAGCTTTGAAAAAAGGTTTATTGACTGAAAAAGGTATCGATGACGCTATTCGTGGAAATTTCTACGTGGCATTGAAACTGGGATTACTGGATGCCGACCAAACAAAAGTTCCGTATGCTAACATCGGTGTGACCGATACTGTTTCGCCCTGGAATAAACCGGAGGTCAAAGCATTTGTGCGAGAGGTTACAGCTAAATCGGTTGTTTTACTGAAAAATAAATCGAATTTGTTACCATTAAATAAATCGAAAATTAAATCGATTGCCGTTATTGGGCCACGAGCTGATGAAGTTCTGCTTGACTGGTATAGCGGAACACCACCTTATACCGTAACCATTTTACAAGGCATCAAGAATGTTGTAGGCAAGGATGTAAACATATTTTATGCTTCGTCCGACCAAATGGACAAAGCAACCATGGCAGCCCAAAAGGCCGATGTGGCGATTGTTTGTGTTGGGAATCACCCGTATGGAACTGATGCTCGTTGGATGTTTTCGCCAGTGCCGAGTGATGGACGTGAAGGAGTGGATCGCAAAGCAATAACATTGGAACAAGAAGACTTGGTGAAAGTAGTTATGCAGGCAAATCCTAAAACAGTCATGGTATTGGTGAGTAACTTTCCGTTTGCGATTAATTGGTCGCAGGAAAATGTACCGGCTATTGTGCATGTAACCAACAGTAGCCAGGAGTTAGGCAATGGTTTGGCGGATGTAATTTTTGGCGATGTCAATCCGGACGGCCGAACCAATCAAACCTGGGTGAGAAGCATTACCGACCTGCCACCGATGATGGATTACGATATTCGTCATGGCAGAACATACCAATACTTCAAAGGCAAACCGCTTTATCCTTTTGGATTTGGCTTGAGTTATACTTCGTTTGAATATTCGGATTTGAAAACGTCAAAACCTACGCTTTCCGACTCAATCCTTGTTTCCGTGAATGTAAGAAATATCGGAAAACGAGATGGCGACGAGGTGGTTCAGCTTTATGTTTCTTATCCCGGTTCAAAAGAGGAACGTCCGATGAAACAATTGAAAGGGTTCAAACGGGTGTTTATTCCCGCCGGTGAATCGAAAACGGTAGAAATTCCGTTGAAAGCAGAAGATTTGGCGTATTGGAATGTAGAAAAGCACGCTTTTATCGTTGAAAAGGGGAACGTGAAGCTGATGGTTGGTAGTTCGTCAGCAGATATAAAACTGACAAAAATATTATCCATAGCCCCTTAGGAGGAATAAAGACTGATATAATATTTTCATAACCAAACTCTCTATTTCCCTTCAGGGACTAGGGGTTCTTTATTTTATACAAAATGAAAAAACAAATTATTCCCGCTTTGCTTTTGCTGGCTTGCAGTTGTTTGCAGCCTCTTATGGCACAACAGAAACGGCTCCTCGGTGACCCTGTAGACATGAGCCTTGACTTTAAGGATTTTCATAACACTTATTTCTTTGCCGATAAGTTGGCAAGTTTCGATCCGGCTACCGCCAAAGGAAAAATCAGTTGGAAACGGTCGTCACTTTATACCCGCCAGGCATTTGATGTGAACACTATCTTACCGCAAGATTTGACTATGCTTGATTTCCCGGGTGCAGCTTATCAGCAAAATCCAGAATTGAGCTTTACAGTTGATTTTATTACTCCCCGGACTCTGCGTATTCGGATGTTGACAACTCCGGTAGAACCAAAGCCTTTTGATTCACCTATGTTGGTAAAAGAACCGGGTAAAGACAGTTCATGGAAATACGCTAAAACAAAAACAGGTCATAGTTACACCAGCGCGTTTGGAAAATTGCTGATTGAAGTCAATCCATTCCGCATTGTATTGATGGATGCTAAAGGCAATCGTCTGACAGATACTTGGCGTTGGAACGATAATGATTCGTCGCAGGTGAAAATACTTCCTTTCAACTTCATTAAAAAAGGAGTGGATAACAGTCGTGAGATTAATCCGGTATTTTCATTATCTCCCAACGAAAAGATTTTTGGTTGCGGTGAATCGTTTACCAAATTGGACAAGCGCGGACAAAAAGTAAACTTATACGTTACCGATCCGCAGGGACCGGAAACCGACCAAATGTACAAGCCCATTCCATTCTTTATGAGTAACCGTGGTTACGGTATGTTTATGCATACTTCCGCCCCTGTTACCTGCGATTTTGGAAACACTTACGTAGGGGCCAATAAACTGTTTATGGGCGATGAAGCACTGGATTTATTCGTTTTCATCGGTGAGCCAAAAGATATTCTGAACGAATATACCGAAATCACCGGAAAAGCGCAGATGCCTCCGCTATGGTCATTCGGAACATGGATGAGCCGCATCACGTACTTTGAACAAAAAGAAGGATACGAAGTTGCAGCCAAGTTGCGAGAAAATAAGATTCCTGCCGATGTGATTCATTTCGATACCGGATGGTTCGAAACCGACTGGCAATGTGATTATAAATTTGCTCCATCGCGTTTCTCCGATCCGCAAAAGATGATCAATGATTTGAAAAAGGATGGTTTCCATATTTCGTTGTGGCAACTTACCTATTTCACCCCAAAGAATAAGTTTTTCCCCGAAATAATCGATAAAAATCTGAATGTAAAGAATACGAAAGGCGAAATGCCTTACGAAGATGCCGTGCTCGATTTCTCCAATCCAAATACAGTGAAATGGTACCAGGAGAAACTAGCCGGATTGCTTAAAATGGGTGTGGGAGCCATTAAAGTGGACTTTGGCGAAGCCGCTCCACTGGATGGCATGTACGCATCGGGCCGCGGCGGTTGGTACGAGCATAATCTGTATCCATTGCGCTACAACAAAGCGGTGGCCGAAGTTACCAAAGCTACCAATAACGAGAACATTATCTGGGCACGTAGCGCGTGGGCCGGTAGCCAACGTTATCCGTTGCACTGGGGTGGCGATGCTGCCAATAAAGATATTGCCATGGAATCGGAATTACGCGGAGGTTTATCATTTGGTTTGAGTGGATTCTCATTCTGGAGTCACGACATTGGTGGGTTTGTCCAATCTTCACCCGAAGCATTGTACCGTCGCTGGTTACCTTTCGGTTTCCTGACTTCGCATAGCCGGGCACACGGAGCACCTCCCAAAGAACCCTGGTTATACAATCAAAGTTTCGTGAAGGCATTCCGCGAAGCTGCCGAAATGAAATATAAACTGATGCCTTATGTATATGCCCAGGCAAAGAACTGTACCGAGAAAGGATTACCAATGGTGCGTGCGTTGTTTGTTGAATTTCCGAACGATCCCGGAGCATGGACAGTGGATGATGCTTATTTGTTTGGCTCAGAAATCTATGTAGCGCCATTGATGGAAAACACCAAAGGTCGCCAGGTATATTTACCAGGTGGAAAATGGATCGATTATCAAACAGGAAAAACGTATAACCGCGGTTGGAATGACATTGAAGCCGGAGAAATCCCTTGTATCATTCTGGTGCGTAACGGAGCCGTGATTCCTCATGCTAAGCTTGCACAAAGTACCGATAAAATCGATTGGTCAAACATTGATTTAAATGTGTATGGTGACGAACCGACAGCTAAAGGATTGGTATGCCTGCCAACGGATAATAAATTGGTGCAAGTGGAAGTTTCCAAAAAGGGAACGGCTTACGAGCTAGAGAAAGGTACGATTAAAGGGGTGAAATATCAGGTGAAATAACTCAATAAGCTACCTAAATGGACTTGCAAATTTTATATTTAGGAGAATAATTTTTATTCTCTACAAAAAATGAACGCATGAAATTCAGATTTTTATCCATATTTTTTCTTTTCTCTAATATCATCGTTTCTGCTCAGATTTCAATGCCAAAAGTATTCAGCAACCACATGGTTCTGCAACGTGATATTGAAATTCCTGTTTGGGGAAATGCCCCGGCAGGGACAGAAATTACAATTCAGTTTGGAAATACCCAAACAAAAGGGACCACCGATGAAAACGGAAAATGGATGTTACATTTACCAAAATTTAAAGCAGGTGGACCGTATAAACTTGTTGTTTTACAAACAGGGAAGTCCGAGCAGAAAATTGTGTTTGATGATGTACTGGTTGGTGATGTGTGGCTGGCTTCTGGTCAATCCAATATGGAACTTCAGGTTCAGCAAGCCAAAGATGCTGCTAAGGAAATAAAACAAGCCAATTATCCGAATATGCGCTTCTTTTTTGTTCCCCATAATAAAAGTGTGAAGGTGGAAACTGACATTTTGGATGGATCATGGTCTGTGTGCGATTCAGTGAGCATAAAGACTGCATCTGCTGTTGCTTATTATTTTGCACGAAAAATCCATACAGATATAAATGTTCCGATTGGCATATTGCAATCATCCTGGGGCGGAACACCGGTTGAGGCATGGACAAGTAAAGAAATGTTGCTGACTTCACCGATTACTCGTGATAAAGTTATTGCCAACGACACGGTAAATCCTACCCATTTCGTAAAAGACAGCCTCGATTTAATCCGTTTTTGGGATATCATATATCATCCTAAAAGTAAAACGGAGAAAACCGTTATTCAATCGTCTTACGACGATTCGAAATGGACTGACGTAAAAATGCCTTCGGTGCTAAAAACTTCGGGTATTCCTTATTACGAGGGTATGATTTGGTTGCGCAAGGAAATTGAGCTTCCTGAATATTTCAACATCAAGAATGCAATGTTGCATCTTGGTCACCCTGAAATGAATTATACGGTTTATATAAATGGAAATGAGATTTGCAAAACAATTTGGAATGCCAATCCTATTCAAAATTTCTCCGTTTCGGCAAAATTTATACATAAGGGTAAAAACCTGCTGTCGGTACGCATGGCTTATCTTTGGGGAGGTGGTGGTTTCAATCCGCCAGCTGAGGAAATGTTTCTTTCCGATGGAAACAGCCAAATAAGCATTGCCGGAAACTGGAAATACAGGAAAGACCAGGAGCCTGCTTTGCCTAAGATTCATTACTATCAGTATTCCCCCACTTTCTTATACAATGCCATGATTCATCCAATATTGCCTTATGGGTTAAAAGGTTTCTTGTGGTATCAGGGCGAAGCCAACGACAC
>Ga0302205_10000999_pt1 | contig 11086 bp, 5 predicted proteins | sample II_Fen_E1_3_FD_194582 | JGI IMG/M metagenome (GOLD analysis project Ga0302205, IMG submission 194582) | Peat permafrost microbial communities from Stordalen Mire near Abisko, Sweden - II_Fen_E1_3 | ecosystem: Environmental > Terrestrial > Soil > Wetlands > Permafrost | place: Sweden: Abisko...
CTTTAAGATTACGGAATAATCAATAAAAATACTGATAATCAATGAATTACCCAAATGTTTTAACTCTTATTTTATATCTATTTTTCTTATTATCAGATACGTATTTCATTTTATAACTAACCATTGGATATTATAAAACCAAAAGGTAAAGGGTGGGAAGATGTAATATCTTTCATTTACAAATATAAGGTGTCTTTTTGGGATAAAAATCTAAAATTAGTTTTGCCATTATTAACTGACTGGTGCAATGCCAGCAAAAAAGGAGAGACGACACGATTTGCTGGTTTATTGGCACTGAGTATCATTCAAAAGACGGAAAGTGAAGAAAATTTTTATATCCATAAAGATGCAGAAGAAAATATACTTAATGTAGTTTACAATGCTGCAAATGAAATAAAATCAGAATTAATGGAAATATTTGATAAAGTTTTAGCTAACAAATGGACTAAACATAATGACCCTTATAATGGGTTATGTTCAAAAATTTTAGCTAAACCTTACTTAGCATTAGAAGTAATGAAAATACTTCCATTTTCTGTTATTCAAATGTGTGGCTTATTATGGCAAAAACGAGAAAGAGAAGATGATCAATTTGGCTATGAGAGGGATAGTATGGAAAGTAAATATGGCTTAGTCGATGAATTTACGTATAATTATTTTCCTGCTAGTGCTTTTCAAACGCCGATATATTGGTTATTACAATACCGTTTTACAGAAACTCTTGATTTTATAATTGATTTTACAAATAGGGTAGTTGAAACGTATAGTCAGTCTGATTATGGCAAAGAAGATGTTGAAAAAGTCACATTATATATCAATAAAAAAGAAGTTACACAATATCTAAGCTGGGCAATTTGGTCAATGTATCGTGGGGGTGGAAGTCCGGTTGTACCTTATTTGCTACAATCCATACATATGGCTTTAGAGAAAATTCTTTTAGAATTTGTGCAAATATTAAAATCTGAAATAGTTCAATCTATCCTTCTTAAGATTCTTATTGATTCAAAATCAGCTTCACTAACAGCTGTTGTTTGTAGTATTGTTTTAGCATATCCAGATAAGTTTTCTGATATAGCTATCATCTTATTCAAGACAATAGAGTTTTTTCATATAGATTCAGTAAGAAGCATGAACGAATCACTAGTGTTAAATCCATGGAGCCCTAATAAAGAGTATTGTGCAAAAGAAAGAGAGGAAGCTAAACAAGCCAAACATCGAAATTCAAACTTAGAATCATTATTTTTAAATTACCAATTTACAGGTGTAAAAGGATTTACTGAAGAACAGAATACAGAATACATTGAAAAACTGTATCAAATCATAGACCAACATAAAAAAAATATCTTGGTTATTGAGTCAGAAAAAGAAAGAAATTCATTGGGTATTTTGCTGGCACGCATGGATAGACGCACAATGAAGCCTGAAATTAAAGAATATGACGATTCTCATTACATCGTAGAACTTAACCCACAACTCACACCGGAACTATTGGAAATCAGTAAACAAGCAACCAAACAATATGAAGAAACTTTCAAGTATAGTTCATTGAGATCATGGTCTAATTTTTTAATTGGACAGGAAAGACAAAATACATCTCAAAGACATGAGGAATATAACAATAATCCACTTTTGGCTTTAGCTGAAACAAAACAGCTAATTGATGAACTTAAAACAGGGAGAAGCAATGGAATGTTAGAATACTCCATTCCTGCATTTTCTTGTTCTAAATTGATGATTGAACATAAAGATATACTATCAAAAGAGGATAAAGATTATTGCAGAGAGATTATTCTCTCATCTGTATCGCAATTATTTTCTGATAATTACAATTATCAAATAAGTGATGGTGTCGAGGCTTCTGTTCATGCTATACCTTCATTAATAAGTGAATATTCGGATGAAGAGGAGGGGTTTATTTTACAAATGATTTTAATTCTTTTTGATGAAATGCCATTAGGTGCTTATAAAAGAATTTGTGATTATGTAATTGAATCTATTCATGAATCAAAATTATGGGAGTTATATCCAAAAATTGCACAAGACTTATTATTGGGATATGTACAACTAAAGCCGATTTATAATAATATTTACACTGAAAAAAGAAAAGAAAAAGGTTTTGGGGGAGCTATACCAAAAAGTATCATATTACAAGAACTTGAAACAAAAGCGATAGATTTTTCAGTCACAAACATTTCGTTTGATATTCAAGATATAGATTCATTTGACATCCAAGATTTAGGAATAATATATCAATTAATCCCTTCAAAAACAAAGGATGAGATCCATTTAAATATTATCAAAAGAACTCTACCAAAGATATTACCCAAATTATTGACTGATAGGCATAGTGATAAAAGCGAGTTTGATTCTAATATTTATAAGACACGATCAACTATTTTTGAAAGATATGCTTACTTTTTATTAGAAAGAGACATAAATGAAATAAACATTTATTTACAGCCCTTTATAGATAGTTTTGTTGCAACAGATGAAATGAATTCGTTAATTGATAAAATAATTAGTGCTGAAGATTATATCAATAAATATGAGCAGTTCTGGTGTATATGGAATAGACTTTATCCTAAATTCATTGAGGTATGCAATAAATCATATAGTTATCATTTATCAGGCGTTGTAAAGAGTTATTTATTAGCATGGCAATGGTGGAGAGAAGGGGTTGAAGAATGGCATAGTTTAAAAGAAATAAATTTATCATTGTATGCAAATGTGGCAAAGGACTTAGGTCTGAATCCTTCTGTTCTTTACTCGATTACTCAAATATTAAATTCAATTGGAAGTAAATTTACAAAAGAAGGCATCGAATGGATTTATACTATTATCTCAACAAATAATTCATTAGAATTAGGTGATTTAGAACCCAATACTTTATACTATTTGGAAAAAGTCATGAGAAAATTTATATTTATGAACAAGGGACAAATCAAAAAAGAAATAAGATTGAAAAACAAAGTTATTCCAATACTTGATTTTATGATTGAACGAGGTTCTATACATGGCTACTTGTTGAGAGAAAGTATTTTATGAAAATTATGCATCTCTATTTTATCCGAGTAAGGATTCTTTGTCGCTTCGGATAGATAAGTCTGAGTGAAGAAGTGGATACCTGAACTGAAAGCGGGGCAACTGTCTTAACCGGGATGAAGCAGATTTATCAGATAAGACAGATACGCAGAAATCTGATTCATTGAAATAAGAGAATGTGTTTTAGAATTAGTCGGGGATTTAAATAAGATTAATTGTAGGATATGCTATGGAAGATTTTAAGTACAAAGACATTACCGGTAAAATAATCAGTGCTGCCATTCAAGTTCATAAGACGCTTGGCAACGGCTTTCAGGAAGTCACTGCCCATTGCCGGCGGGTTGAAACAGACCTGATTTGAATAATAAATGCAACATCTTTATCAATGTAAAACGCTATAATTAAATCAATTATTTATGAAAAACATTAAAGGAAAAAAAATCAATGCCTTTTTTTCAAGTCAGTTATTTTTATGTGTATTATTTCTAATTTGTACAATGACGGTCAATGCACAAGTAAAGTTTGAAAACTACAATTCTTTTGATGCTATGAAGAAAAAAGCCGCCAAAGAATCAAAGTTGATATTTGTTCAAAGGTCTTCCGATAACTGCCAGCAATGTGATGAAATGGGTGATAAAGGTTTGAGTAATTCGTTACTGAAAGAAAAATACAATGCCAATTTCATTTCGATGAAGGTTAAAGATAATCAGAATTTCTTTTCTTCTCTTAGAGACTCTTCTTTATTCAAATCGTCGATAGGGTCTTTTTATTTTAATAGCAATGGGGACTTATTATTGCAATATAATTCGACAACTGATTCTCCATACAAATATCTTGAGCTGGCTGACCTGGCTATTAAACGTTCGGGTAAGATCAATGAATTATATTCGCTCGAAAAAGAGTATAAAAGCATGAAAACCAAGACTCCCGAATTCATCAGAAGATATGTTTCTTTATCGAAAGAATTTGATAGAAATGCAGACTCTGCTGTAGAAGACTATTTTAGCAAATTACCCATCGATTCCATTTATAATAAGAGTATTATCAGGTTGGTATTGGAGCAAGGTTTGCCGCTGAATACCCGTGCTTCGCAATTGATTTATAATAATAGTCCACATGATATTGACAGTGTTTGGAATACAATTGATTTCAACAAAAGAGTGGAGATAAACAGGAAGGTAATTTCTTTAACAGAATCAATTGCTCTTCGAACTAAAGATGTAAATTTGATAAATAGACTCTCTGATTTTGAGATACGTACATATGGTAATGATTTCCATAAAGCTTATTTTTATTCCCAAAGGATGTTGTTGAATTTTTATAAATCAATTAATGATTCAAAGCATTATATGAATCTTTCAAACAATTGTATATATTTATTAATGAATGTACCAAATGATACTTTAGCAAAATGGGATATAAAAGAGCAACAACTTTCTGCTTCGTCGAATAAAGAAGTAAGACGATATCGTAAAGTGAGTTGTGAATATGCTAACCAATTAAATGATATAGCATGGAGTTATTACGAAATGGCTACGGATTTGGAAGATTTGGCAAAAGCACTTAAATGGGAGAAACGTGCTCTTGAAATAAATTCTGAAGTTTGCAAACCTCAAAATAAGGACAACTCTGCTTTTTTAGATACGTATGCGCATCTGTTATACAAAATGAATCAGTTTGACGAAGCAATCAGTTGGGAGAAAAAGGCTGTTGATGCTCAAAAAAATGCAGGGTTCAGTTCCAACAAGTTTGAAAAAGAACTTGAAAGAATGCAAAGTCGTTCAGTTAAATAATAAAGGGACTGGAGATGCATTAATTTATTAAAAATATAGTCTTTGCGATATCGTTAACCTTTTTTGAAAAAATCAGTATTTAAGTATGAGCACCAATAAAAGAATAGCAGGCCTTTTGCTTTTGACCCTATGTGTCATGGTACATGTTACTGCCCAAAACAACGATAGCACCATCAACAAGCTTTCACAATATGTGGGCATTGTGGATCAGTTCTCCAAAAACTTACCGCAGGAAAAGGTCTATCTGCATTTTGATAATTCCATCTATTATCAAGGCGATGATATTTGGTTCAACTGCTATCTGGTTACTTCCGGTCAGCATGAGGCAAGTCCGCTCAGTAAAACACTATACGTGGAACTGCTCAATCCCGGAGGGGAAGTCATCAACAAGCAAATACTGAAAGTAGAGAACGGTAGATGCCATGGAAACTTTACGTTGAATAAACTTCCTTTTTATTCCGGATTCTATGAAGTCAGGGCTTATACCAAATATATGCTCAACTTTGGCGAAGAGGTTATCTTTTCAAGAACCTTTGCTGTTTACGACAAACCGACCAAACCGGGTGCTTATGCAGAAAAAAGCCTGATGAAGTACGGACGGGGATTATACCCCATACTTCGTCCGAAACCCATTAAAGAGAAATCGGTAAGCCTGAAATTCTTTCCCGAAGGAGGAAACCTGGTAAAAGGGGTACCTTCCCGTATTGCCTTCGAAGCTACGGATGCCTATGGTAATCCCATTGAAGTTTCCGGATCTGTTGTAAACGAAGATAAGGAAATCCTAGTCAGGTTTAAATCCGTACACGATGGACGTGGTGTCTTCTCATTTACTCCCAGCGATAAACAACAATCTAAAGCACCTAAGATAGTAGTTGATTATAACAGTAAAAAATACAACTTCGATCTTCCGACAATTCTTCCCAAAGGGATCGTGCTAAAAGCAGATAATCTTTCCTCCCCCGATAGCATTGGGATTAGCTTGCAATCCAACAGCGAAACGCCCAAGGGAATATTCGGTCTGGTACTTATGAGTGGAAGCACCTTGCAGAAATACCTGATAATAGATACTTCAGAAGGAAAACCCATCGACTTCAGAATAGCCAAACAAAACCTGCCAGCAGGAGTTTCACGTATTATTTTATTTAATGCGGCCGGGCAGATTGTGGGTGACCGTTTGCTGTTCGTTACAAAAAAGGATTATCTGGCGATAAAAGAAAATACAGACAAAGAATCATACAAACCCTACGAACAGGTCAATATGCAGTTTGCAATCTCCGAAAAAGACACAATTCCGGTAGAGACTACTTTCTCCGTATCGGTGAAGGATGGACAGAATGACATAAAACCTGATCAGGACATTCAATCCAATCTGCTGCTTATGTCCGAGATAAAAGGCTATGTGCACCATCCCGATTATTATTTTGAATCGACCGACCTGATACACCAACAGGCACTCGACTTACTGCTGATGGTACAAGGTTGGCATCGCTACTCGTGGAACTGGGTGAACGGGACCAAGCCCTTTGAGCTAAAGCACCAACCCGAAAAAGGAATTGAGATAAACGGACAAGTGGTCTCGTTTGTGAAATCAACACCCAAACCAAAAGTAAATGTATCGACACTTATTTCCCAAAAGAATGACAGTACTAAGCTGAATAATAGTTTTATGGAGTGTTTTGTAACCGACAGCCTGGGCAGGTTTGGATTCACTGCCGATGTGGAGGGGCGATGGAATATGATTTTTGCCGTAAAGGAAAAGGGGAAAAAGAAGGATCACCGCACGGTGTTGGACAAACTGTTCAGTCCTGAACCCAGACGATACCGCTACACCGACCTGTTTGCGCACATACCCAACCCCGAAGAAGAGAAGCTTATTGCAACAGATCCATTGATTTATGCCGCAAAAGATTCGATAGTAAAGGTTCTCTCCAAAATCAATTATGATTCGATAGCCTCGAAAGGAGGAAAAAGCAAAGTGCTGCATTTGAAAGAGGTGGTGGTAAAAGCGAAGAAGGACAGCAAAGAACAGGATATTCTTGATACTCGAGCCAAATCGATGGCTTACTATGATGTCTATGCCGAACAAGATAAAATACGGGATGAGGGAGGAGTGTCGGAAACAAATCTGAGATATTTTTTAACGAAGATCAATAAAGATTTTTATCTGTCACACAAAGGTTCAGCAGGTGATATTAAAACCACGGAACCCCTTTCTGGGGGTGGTGGTGAACTGTTACCCCCCCCAGATTTAGAAGTTGATATTCTAAAATATAAAACCGAGGAACCCCTTTTTGTGGTTGATTATAAAAGAACCACCTTATATGATAACGCGATGATACTATTATCTACAAGAGCAGAATATATTAAGTCTATTTATATAAGCGAGAGTCCCTCATCCGTGTTAGATTATTTTATTAGACCCGCGTGGATGAGTATAGACGATCTTATAGGAAAATTTAGCTGTGTAGTATTTCTTGAAATGTTTCCTGACTGGAAGTTTCCCGTTAGTGCCGGCAAAGGCGTACGCAAGACCTGGTTGGATGGATATAGTCCGGTAAAGGAATTCTATAGTCCCAATTATGGTACGCTTCCTCCTGAGTCGGATTATCGTCGCACCTTATATTGGAATCCTTCGGTTAAAACGGATAAAGATGGTAAAGCACTGATTCAGTTTTATAACAACAGCAGTTGCCATAATTTTACCATCAGTGCCGAAACTATTACGCCGCAAGGAGTGATAGGAGTACTGAAGAAATAATTCATAAATTCACAATGAATAATTGATAATTGGAATGGATATATACAGAAAGACAGCAGGCCTTTTGCTTTTGACCCTATGTGTCATAGTACATCTCACTGCCCAAAACAACGATAGCACCATCAACAAGCTTACACAATATGTAGGCATTGTTGATCAGTTTTCCAAAAACTTACCGCAGGAAAAAGTCTATCTGCATTTCGATAATTCCATCTATTATCAAGGCGATGATATTTGGTTCAACTGCTATCTGGTTACTTCTGGTCAGCATGAGGCAAGTCCGCTCAGTAAAACACTGTACGTGGAACTGCTCAATCCCGGAGGGGAAGTCATCAACAAGCAAATACTGAAAGTAGAGAACGGTAGATGCCATGGAAACTTTACGTTGAATAAACTTCCTTTTTATTCCGGATTCTATGAAGTCAGGGCTTATACCAAATATATGCTCAACTTTGGCGAAGAGGTTATCTTTTCAAGAACCTTTGCTGTTTACGACAAACCGACCAAACCGGGTGCTTATGCAGAAAAAAGCCTGATGAAGTACGGACGGGGATTATACCCCATACTTCGTCCGAAACCCATTAAAGAGAAATCGGTAAGCCTGAAATTCTTTCCCGAAGGAGGAAACCTGGTAAAAGGGGTACCTTCCCGTATTGCCTTCGAAGCTACGGATGCCTATGGTAATCCCATTGAAGTTTCCGGATCTGTTGTAAACGAAGATAAGGAAATCCTAGTCAGGTTTAAATCCGTACACGATGGACGTGGTGTCTTCTCATTTACTCCCAGCGATAAACAACAATCTAAAGCACCTAAGATAGTAGTTGATTATAACAGTAAAAAATACAACTTCGATCTTCCGACAATTCTTCCCAAAGGGATCGTACTGAAAGCAGATAATCTTTCCTCACCCGATAGCATTGGGATTAGCTTGCAATCCAACAGCGAAACGCCAAAGGGAATATTCGGATTGGTACTTATGAGTGGAAGCACCTTGCAGAAGTACCTGATAATAGATACATCGGAAGGTAAACCCATCGACTTCAGAATAGCCAAACAAAACCTACCAGCAGGAGTTTCACGTATTATTTTATTTAATGCGGCCGGGCAGATTGTGGGTGACCGTTTACTATTTATCCACAGTAATAAAAAACTGAGTATTCAGGAAAAAACAGACAAAGCATCCTACAAACCCTACGAACAGGTCAATATGCAATTTGGTATCTCCGAGAAAGATACGATTCCCGTAGAAACTACTTTCTCCGTATCAATAAAGGATGGACAGAATGACATAAAGCCCGATCAGGACATTCAATCCAACCTGCTACTTATGTCGGAGATAAAAGGCTATGTGCACCATCCCGATTATTATTTTGAATCGACCGACCTGATACACCAACAGGCACTCGACTTACTGCTGATGGTACAAGGTTGGCATCGCTACTCGTGGAACTGGGTGAACGGGACCAAGCCCTTTGAGCTAAAGCACCAACCCGAAAAAGGAATTGAGATAAACGGACAAGTGGTCTCGTTTGTGAAATCAACACCCAAACCAAAAGTAAATGTATCGACACTTATTTCCCAAAAGAATGACAGTACTAAGCTGAATAATAGTTTTATGGAGTGTTTTGTAACCGACAGCCTGGGCAGGTTTGGATTCACTGCCGATGTGGAGGGGCGATGGAATATGATTTTTGCCGTAAAGGAAAAGGGGAAAAAGAAAGACTACCGCACGGTGTTGGACAAACTGTTCAGTCCCGAACCCAGACGATACCGCTACACCGACCTGTTTGCGCACATACCCAACCCTGAAGAAGAGAAGCTTATTGCAACAGATCCATTGATTTATGCCGCAAAAGATTCGATAGTAAAGGTTCTCTCCAAAATCAATTATGATTCGATAGCCTCGAAAGGAGGAAAAAGCAAAGTGTTGCATTTGAAAGAGGTGGTGGTAAAAGCGAAGAAATGGAGTAAAGAAATGGATGTTATTGATGATCGAACCAGATCAATGGCTTACTATGATGTGTCTGCCGAACAAGATAAAATACAAGATGAGGGAGGAACACCGGAAACATCTCTGATATACTTCTTAAGGAAGATAAATAAAGATTTTCATCTGTCACATGGCAAAGGCTTAGCAGATGATACCTTTATATATAAAACTCTGCTACCATTTTTTGTGATTGATCATGAGAGACTTCCATTGGGGAAATGCGAAGTATTAGACTACATTAGGGTTAATTATGTCAAATCAATTTACATTAGCGAAGATTTTAGTACTCTTTTAAACTATGGGCTGGATCCAATGCAGTTTAGCTGTGTAGTATTTCTTGAAATGTTTCCTGACTGGAAACCTGTTGATGAAACGGGTAAGGGAGTACGCAAGACCTGGTTGGATGGATACAGTCAGGTGAAGGAATTTTACAGTCCCAATTACAGCAAACTTCCTCCAGAGTTGGATTATCGTCGCACCTTATATTGGAATCCTTCGGTTAAAACGGATAAAGATGGTAAAGCACTGATACAGTTTTATAACAACAGCAGTTGCCATAATTTTACCATCAGTGCCGAAACCATTACGCCGCAAGGAGTGATAGGAGTGATGAAGAAATAATTCATAAATTCACAATGAGTAATTCATAATTGGAATGTATATATACAGAAAGACAGCAGGCCTTTTGCTTTTGACCCTATGTGTCATAGTGCATCTCACTGCCCAAAACAACGATAGCATTATCAACAAGCTTACACAATATGTAGGCATTGTTGATCAGTTTTCCAAAAACTTACCGCAGGAAAAAGTCTATCTGCATTTCGATAATTCCATCTATTATCAAGGCGATGATATTTGGTTCAACTGCTATCTGGTTACTTCTGGTCAGCATGAGGCAAGTCCGCTCAGTAAAACACTGTACGTGGAACTGCTCAATCCCGGAGGGGAAGTCATCAACAAGCAAATACTGAAAGTAGAGAACGGTAGATGCCATGGAAACTTTACGTTGAATAAACTTCCTTTTTATTCCGGATTCTATGAAGTCAGGGCTTATACCAAATATATGCTCAACTTTGGCGAAGAGGTTATCTTTTCAAGAACCTTTGCTGTTTACGACAAACCGACCAAACCGGGTGCTTATGCAGAAAAAAGCCTGATGAAGTACGGACGGGGATTATACCCCATACTTCGTCCGAAACCCATTAAAGAGAAATCGGTAAGCCTGAAATTCTTTCCCGAAGGAGGAAACCTGGTAAAAGGGGTACCTTCCCGTATTGCCTTCGAAGCTACGGATGCCTATGGTAATCCCATTGAAGTTTCCGGATCTGTTGTAAACGAAGATAAGGAAATCCTAGTCAGGTTTAAATCCGTACACGATGGACGTGGTGTCTTCTCATTTACTCCCAGCGATAAACAACAATCTAAAGCACCTAAGATAGTAGTTGATTATAACAGTAAAAAATACAACTTCGATCTTCCGACAATTCTTCCCAAAGGGATCGT
>Ga0302205_10001004_pt1 | contig 11058 bp, 8 predicted proteins | sample II_Fen_E1_3_FD_194582 | JGI IMG/M metagenome (GOLD analysis project Ga0302205, IMG submission 194582) | Peat permafrost microbial communities from Stordalen Mire near Abisko, Sweden - II_Fen_E1_3 | ecosystem: Environmental > Terrestrial > Soil > Wetlands > Permafrost | place: Sweden: Abisko...
GTTTCGATTATGCAAAGCCATCGGTACTACACTTTTTATTATCAAACTGTAAGTTTTGGTTGGAGGAATATAAATTTGACGGTTATCGTTTTGATGGGGTTACTTCTATGCTTTACCGCAGTCACGGACTGGGAGAAGATTTCTCGGGATACGAATCTTACTATAATATGAATCAGGATGGCGATGCTATTTGTTACCTTACACTGGCCAATAAACTAATTCATCAGGTAAACCCGTTCGCCATATCTGTGGCCGAAGAAGTCAGCGGTATGCCGGGTTTAGCCACTAAGGTAGAAGATGGTGGTATTGGTTTTGACTATCGAATGGCTATGGGTATTCCGGACTTCTGGATTAAGCTGATTAAAGAGGTTAAAGATGAAGACTGGAGAGTCGGTAATATTTTGTGGGAATTGACCAATCGACGTTCGGAAGAGAAAACCATTAATTACGCCGAAAGTCATGATCAGGCTTTAGTAGGCGATAAAACTATTATTTTCCGCCTGATTGATTCGGAAATGTATTGGCACATGCAGCGCGGCGACAGTACGCTGGTAGTGGACAGAGGTGTGGCATTGCATAAAATGATAAGACTTATCACTGCCACCACCATAAACGGAGGTTACCTTAACTTTATGGGAAATGAATTTGGACATCCTGAATGGATTGATTTTCCGCGCGAAGGTAACGGATGGTCTTATAAATATGCCCGTCGCCAGTGGGAGTTGGTAGATAACGAGAAATATCTTTATAATGCGTTGGGCGAGTTTGACCGCTCCATGATTAAATTGATAAACTCAGTTCCGGAGTTTAATAAAACCGCCATTCAGCAGCTTTGGGATAAAGAAGGAGATCAGGTACTGGCTTTTCAGCGCGAAGATTTGGTATTTGTTTTTAATTTCAATGGATTGAAATCATTTACCGATTATGGAATTTTGGCCGACAAAGGTAGTTATCAGATAGTACTCAATACCGATAAGTCGATTTTTGGCGGATTCGATTTGATTGACGAATCTATCGTTCATATTACATCGCCTTATCCGCAAGATCCTTCAGGTAGGGAATGGTTGAAACTGTATATTCCGGCGCGCACAGCATTGGTGCTTAAACGAAAAGCAGATCGATTGAAATGAAACACTGAGCAATTGATCGTTAAGTAAGATATATAAAAGCAGGCTAACTACCGAATTTGGTGGTTAGCCCGCTTTTTATAAAATATACTCTTGCTAGTGCTATTTTCTGACTTCAAAGAAACTGAAATTGACGTTCCCGTAGTTTCTGTGATCGGCAAAATTAGGATGATTCGTGAATTTAGTTTTAGCCGAATGTTCTAAAACAAAAAGTCCATCCGCTTTTAATAAATTATGACCGAAAATCAAATCGGGTATTTCTTCAATTCTGTTCAGCTCATAAGGCGGATCGGCAAAGATCATGTCGAACTGTGTGTGGCAACTTTTGATGAATTTAAAAACATCGGTCTTTAATAACGATAGATTGTCTATCTTAAGTTCGGCGCACACTTTGCGAATAAAGGCACAATGGCGGTCGTTTTGCTCGATACTGATAACGCTTTTGCAGTCACGAGATACAAATTCAATGCTGATACCACCTGTGCCGGCAAATAAATCGAGAACGTCAATTCCTTCGAAATCCATTCTGTTGTTCAGTAGATTGAATAGTCCTTCTTTTGCAAAATCAGTTGTAGGGCGTGCGGTTATATTGCTTGGTGCACTAATTCTTCTTCCCTTATATTTCCCACTTATTATTCGCATTAATTTAGTTTTTTAGTTTTTCAGCTCTTTTGATGTTACTGGCTGCTTACTTCCAGGTATTTTTCTAAGGTTTTCTTTAATTCAGGTCTCTTTTCGGCATTGAACAGGCGTACTTTGCATTTGTCGGTATCTATAGACAGTTTATCAATAATGTTGAGCGTATGATAGGTCAAATCTTCAGCAGTTTGATAACTGTAGCTGTTCAGCAGATATAGTTTTCCGTTTTTAAAGGTTATTACATCCATTTTCTTCTGACGTGTCCATATGAATATAGCATTTTCGTGCTGTGTTTTCACTTTAGAGGATAAAAAATAGCTGGTGTGGTGCTCAATAATTGTGTTTGGAAACAGCTGGCTCAGTGCAACCTGAATAGTTTTTGGAATTGCAAAAATATTTACCGTATCCCATACTGGCAGATAGTTGTATAAGACTATGTCATTTTTTAGGGTCTTTTGCTCCTGAAAATTCAGATGCTGTTCAGCCTCATTGGATCGGAATATCGGAGCTGGCACAAATGTGTAAAAATCAGATTCGTATATGAGACTTATGTTCCGATAATTTATCTCTGTTTCCTTTTTTACGAGTTGTGTGATTTCATCCGCAGATAGAGAAGTCCAGATGGTCGGTATGGTTTTGGACGATATTATCAAACCTGCACCATCAACTACAGACAAAGAAAATCCATCCGAAGTAATTCGAATGGATAAACTATATTGATGGCTTATTGTTGAATCGGCGTGTAGTTCCATACTGTAAGTAATCGGGTTTCGTAGGTGAAAATGCTGTTTTCGTCGCATGCAAATTTAAGCAAGAAAATCCAAAACTCTTCGGTTGGAGTATAACTTTATTTGATTTTTTTATTATCTGCCTGATATTACAATATTTTTCTAAGTCTATTTTGAAGGTTCTTGAAGTTTGTGTCGTATCTTTGCATTTGAGAAAACGAACCAAACCCAAAGTGCCAATATCGTCAGTAAAAGAGAGATATTCAGTTCTCCTTTATGCGTTTAAACTGTCGATTAACCACTTTTTTACTGAAAACTGTTTTGTATTATGACACAAAAAAGCAACATTTCGTTTCGAAAGCAATACCATAAATTTCTACATTCTCATGCGGGTATCTTTACCATTGAAGAAAGAAGCCTGATTAGATCCATTCTGCGTGAATATTTTACGGCGTTCCCGGCAGAAGGTGTCGCACCCGGAAAATCTATTGCGGATAAAATTCAGATTGTAGAGATAATATTGGACGAGATAGGACTCGGAAAAGCGGCTGTTTTAAGTGTTTTGTTTCATGAACTTGTTGAAAAAAAACATCTTTCTGCTGCCGAAATCGACTCGAAGTTTACCACACAAGTATCATCCATTATTAAAGGGATGATGCGTGTAGAGGAACTTTATGCACGAAATGCCTCACTAGAGACTGAAAACTTCCGAAAACTGTTTCTCACTTTTGCCGAAGATGTCAGGGTAATCTTAATTATCATTGCCGAGCATCTTCAGATTATGCGTACCCTGCATTTATTCCCCGAAGATAAGAGACAAAATATAGCCCGCGAAGCATCGTTTCTGTATGCTCCGCTAGCCCACCGTATGGGGCTGTACGCTGTAAAAACTGAGTTGGAAGATTTATCTTTGAAATATACCAACCGGGAGATTTATAACGAGATAGCTTTTAAACTGAGCGATACCAAACGCGAGCGTGACAAGTTTATCGCAGATTTTATTGCCCCTTTAAAAGAAAAAATGAGCGAATTGGGATTTCAATTTACCATTAAAGGTCGCACAAAGTCTATCAACTCCATTTATTCGAAGATTAAGAAACAAAATACAAGTTTCGAAAATATATACGATTTATTTGCCATTCGTATTATATTCGATGTGCCGCTTGATAAAGAAAAGGCTGCATGTTGGCAGGCTTATTCTATCGTGGCCGATATGTACCAACCTAATCCCAAAAGGCTTCGCGACTGGTTGTCAATACCCAAGACTAATGGTTACGAAAGTTTGCACACTACGGTGCTTGGTCCTGAAGGGAAGTGGGTGGAAGTGCAGATACGCACAGTTCGGATGGATGAAGTAGCCGAAAAAGGACTGGCTGCTCACTGGAAATACAAAGGCATAAAGAGCGAATCGGGGATGGACGAATGGTTGACCAGTATACGTGAGATATTGGAAAATCCGGAGTTGAATGCTGTAGACTTTATGGATGAATTCAAACTGAATTTGTACGACAAAGAGGTTTTTGTGTTTACACCCAGCGGCGATTTGCACAAATTGCCTAAAGGTGCCACTGCACTTGATTTTGCATTCTCGATTCATTCCAATATCGGTTGTAAGTGTGTTGGAGCGAAAGTAAACGGTAAAAATATGCCTATAAAGTACGTTCTTAATAACGGCGATCAGGTAGAAGTTCTGACTTCTCCCACTCAAAAACCGAATGCGGCATGGTTGAACGTGGTCACTACTTCGCGAGCTAAAACTAAAATTCGTCAGGCGCTAAAAGAGGTTGAATTTAAAGATGCTGAAATTGGACGCGAAACACTGGTTCGCCGGTTCAAAAACTGGAAAATTGAACTCGAAGATGGTAAAATATCCCGACTGGCCAAAAAGAAGGGTTTCAAGACTGTAAGTGATTTCTATCAGGAAATAGCTCGTGAAAATCTGGACGTGCATGTATTGCGTGATGCTTATCTCGACCTCGATAAACCTACTATAACCGAACAACCGGAGACCCGCAGAGCAGATGCGTTCTCGAAAGAACCTGAGCTGGTTACGGCTTCTAACAAGGATGATGTATTGGTTATCGGTACAGACTTAAAGGGTGTTGATTTCAAGTTGGCTAAATGTTGCAATCCGATTTATGGCGACGATGTTTTTGGGTTTGTGGCAGTTGCAGGTGGAATAAAAATTCACAAAACCGATTGTCCCAATGCTCCGCAAATGATTGCCCGATTCGGTTATCGTATTGTAAAGGCACGTTGGTCGGGTAAATCGGTAGGTTCGCAGTATCCTATCACCCTGAGAATTGTCGGACATGATGATATTGGAATCGTAACTAATATTACTTCGTTGATTTCTAAAGAAAAAAATATCTCTTTGCGCTCAATATCAATTGATTCTAATGCAGGGTTATTTCAGGGTAATCTGACAATTATGGTAAACGACACGAAAGATCTTGAGGCCATTGTGAAGAAAATTCAGGTGGTGAAAGGGGTCAAGAATGTGTCAAGGTCATAGTTTCTCTATAACGTGTAATCAGACAAATAATAAATTTATAAATAAAAATCAGGCTTTTTAATCTAGATAAATGATTGAAGAGTTTAAAAAATACAGAGGAAAATGTTTTCAGGAATAATAGAAGAAGCAGCCGAGGTTGTTGCATTAAAAAAAGATCAGGAGAATCTGCATATAACCATGTCGTGCTCATTTACGCGTGAATTAAAGATTGATCAAAGTGTGGCTCATAATGGTGTGTGTCTGACAGTGGTATCTAAAACCGACGATACCTATACCGTCACAGCTATTAAAGAAACCCTCGAAAGATCGAATCTGGGTTTGCTTGTCCCCGGAAGTAAGGTTAACTTGGAGCGTAGTATGATAATGAATGGTCGGTTGGACGGGCACATTGTTCAGGGTCATGTTGATCAGACTGCAACATGTACCGAAGTCAAAGAAGCTGATGGCAGTTGGTATTTTACTTTCGAATATCCCTTTGACAAAGAGATGGCCAAGCGCGGATACATGACAGTGGATAAAGGTTCTGTGACTGTAAACGGTGTGAGTCTGACTGTTTGTAATCCTACTGATAACAGTTTTCAGGTTGCTATAATTCCCTATACTTACGAGCATACCAACTTTCATCAAATAAAAGTTGGCACGGCTATTAACCTCGAATTTGACATAATCGGAAAATATGTTAGCCGAATGATGGCATTTTAATATATAAAACTACTTTTTTAGCATATAAACAAACTATATCTTGGTTGTGGTTGTTAGTTAGCAGATGATATAGTAATTTGATTATGGAAAAGCTGAGAAAGCAAATAAGAGAGTCGTTTTTTAATCCAATCCTTCATTTTTTACCACTGATCCTATTTTTGGTTGCAGATGACTTTTGGGGCATGGATATGGCATGGAAAGTGTCATTTCCTATTTCATTGGCTCTTCTGATTTATGTCTATTATGTTTATGGCAGGATTTTTACCTGGCATTTGATTTTCACAATATTTTATTTGGTGGTAAGTGTTTTTGCCACCATTGCAGCTTTGTTGCCGCAATCTATTATTAGTCATGAAATTATTTATGAACTTGTTTTAGTTGCATTTCTTCTTGTGTTTCTTCTTTTCAGAAAGAAAATCCAGAAATCAATACAGCGAGTTGTTTCAGGCTTAATCCCCATGACTAACAATTTTAATGAATTGTATAGGGTTATTTGGATATTCTTCTCAGTTTTGTTACTGTACTCTTCGGGGTTTTTAGTACTTCAGCATTTACATCGTGATGCTGTTTCTTATCAGCAAATGTTGCAGTATGTATATATCAGTATTGTGCTGTTTTTGGTGTTGTATGAACTACTGAGAGTGCAAATAATACGCTCAAAATTATTTAGGGAAGAGTGGTGGCCGATAGTGAACACTCAGGGCAAGATAAAGGGTAGCATTCAGCAGCTCACAAGTCTGAACGATGATAAAAAATACATGCATCCGGTGGTTCGTATTTTGTTTATAGATAAGAGCATGGTTCTTCTCCGAAAAAATGATTCCGACGATCCTGATTTTCCGGGTTTATGGGATACAACTCTTTCGAGTCATGTACAGATGGATGAAACCATAGAGCAATGTGTGGAACAGATTACTGCCGCTAAGTTTTCATTGGATAATTTTAAATATATGTATTTGTCCAACTATACGATAGAATGCAAACGAGAAAAACAATATGCTTTTTTATTTATCAGTTGCCAACAGGTAGAATATGATTTAAATCCGACTTTCTCGGAACAAACCAAGTGGTGGACTCAAGAGCAAATCAAAGATAACTTAGCAACCGGAATTTTTACAGACAATTTTTTGACCGAATTTGATTTGCTTCAACGAAGTGGCTTGCTTGAAACCGGAAAATGTCATTGTAATTGCAGATTGAAAGAGGCCATTTATAATCAATCAAGTTCTGTGAGAAAAGTTTGATAAAAGTGGTTTCGACACACTCCTTCCAGATAAAACTAAATGTCCATACAATTATTTAAAAATAGTTGTATGGACATTTATAATTTAAGTGAGTTTATGTGTGGAGTCAGGAGCGCTTCTTTCTTATTCCCATAAATACAAACTCAACTATGCTGTTCTTGTTTTTTTCAAATTGAGAGCTTATGTTCTGGCGGATGTATGGAACTTCCAATCCTTTGATAGAATAGAATATTATAATGGATGACAAATCGGGATCCATTCTGTTGAAAATATTTTTTTCAATACCTTCTGCAATGATTGAACGAATTAGTGCAATTTCCAGAACATCAATTTTACGGCGTTTGCGTTCAACTTCATAAATGTCGTGGAAAAAATCAGCTCGAAGTGAACCGTTTCTGTTTACCACATCCTTTACGGCATCAAGATGCGCCAATATGTGATTTGTAAGCTTTACATCAGGCTCTGTGTTTTGTGCAGAAACGATAGTGAGTTTTTCTAGTATTGAGTCTAATTCTTTATCAATAACCGCTTTGTATATATCTTCTTTGTTGTTGAAATAGGTATACAAGGTGCGCCTTCCCTTTTTTGAAGCTTCCGCAATGTCATTCATGGTTACCTCTTTTTTTCCGCTTGCAGCAAAAAGTTGTCGGGCAACCTCAATGAGCATTTTCTTTGTATTAGACATCTTATTCGGCATTTTGAAATATGAAATTTGCTTTCTTTTGCAAAGATAATGAATTGTTTATAAGTTTACAATATGGATGCAGGCTGAATTTGAGGATTTGGATGAAATATTATTGAAACATGCTTCATTCAAGCTATTATTCTAAAGTCTGAAGTGCTTGAACCATGTATAAACTGGCGAATTGATAATTCTAGTTTTGTATAAAAGTATTTGAATATCTGTTGTTTAATGATTTTAGTGGCTATGGGCTAACTTGTAATTTAGGGTAGGACTGTGATGGAGTTTATATAAAACAAGAAAGGTTGTCTCACGACAACCCAATCTTTTAGTTAACCTTAAATCTAATACCATGAAAAACACATTGCAAAAGTAAAGCATATTTTTATGTTGTACAACATAAAACGAAAGAATTTTGATTGGATTAACAATAATTAACTTTAGTCGAACGCTTTACAGTCTTGCGATGGGTGTGTTTCTTTGGATATTAGTGTGTTATACTTATTTTACTCGAATCCACGTTTGAGATCTTCCTATCCAGCCTCCTTTGTCGAGTGATCCACGAACAGTGAGTTTTTCGCCTGATTTGTCAAGACTTATATTGCACTTATATACTTTTCCTGTTTTTGGATCTAAAATAGTTCCATCGGTCAGTTTTCCATCTTTTTCTATCAGGTTATTAATTATCTGCATTCCTTGTATGGGTTGATCCTTGTTGCTGCCTTCGCAATCGGTGCAGAGTTTCTCCGGTTCTTTAAAAAGTTTTTCTATTTTTCCATAGTACTTACCATTGGTGGCTTTGAAAATGTAAACTATGGATTTTGCACTTCCATCTTTGTCGTCGATGGTTTTCCATTTTCCTACGATTTTGTCGGCTTGGGCAAATCCAGATAAACAAAATACGAATGCTGCTGCAAGTAATAAAAATGTTTTCTTCATATGATCAATGTGTTTATTGTTTTTTTTGCAAAGATATAACTTTTTGCACAAAAACAAGCAATGTGTGCAATTGTGTGACTATTTTTTAATGATTGTCACACTTGTATTTAATAAAAATGCTTCTTTCCTATATGTTTGGTTTTGCTTATATTTGTACATTAATAAAAAAGATTATGAGAACTAGTTTTATAACAAGTAAAATTGAAATTGAAGATATTATAACTCATTGCGATGTGTGTTTTGTTGGTATCACAGAGGCTGATGGTACGCCTTATGTAATACCAATGAATTTTGGCTATTCAAATGATGAAATTATATTGCATTCTGCCCCTGAAGGTAAGCATCTCAGTTTGTTGGAGCTGAATAACCGTGTCTGTGTTACCTTTTGTTCGGATAGAAAATTGGTGTATCAGCATCCCGATGTGGCTTGTAGCTATAGCATGCTGGCTAAAAGTGTCGTTTGTAAAGGGAGCGTCGCTTTTATTGAAGATTTGTCAGAAAAAGAATCGGCTTTAAATGTGACAATGAAGAATTATACTGATAGACCGTTTAAATACTCGAAACCCGCATTGGCAAATGTAAAAGTTTGGAGGGTAAAGGTGGATGAAATGATTGGAAAATCTTTCGGACAGAACTTTAAGAATCACCGCGGCTAAACCGAATTGTTTGTTGGGTTTATTTTTCAACCAAAATGTCAGCTACTTTCTTTTGGCATAGCAATTGAAATAGAAACTGCATAAAGATTGTGTGATAAGGTATATTGTTATTCATTAGTAATTTAAATTATCCCAATCTTTTGAGCGGAAAAAAATAATTATGCTTCTGTGCCATAATGGCAGTAAAAATATTAAAAAAAATGAGTAATCAATTTGATAATCTGTTCTCTGATGATATGTTGGGTTCAGCAGATATGTTTCCAATAATATCATTGGATGAACGTACTTACGATTTGAACATCAACTCGGGCGATGTACTTCCTATCCTTCCTTTGCGTAATATGGTGCTTTACCCCGGGGTCCTATTGCCTGTGTCGGTGGCGCGGTCAAAGTCGTTGAAACTGGTGAGAGCGGCACATGAAAATGATTTGCTTATTGGAGTATGTTCTCAGATGGATAAAAAGCTTGATGACCCGACTATTGATCAGCTGTTTCCACAGGGAACCGTGGCGAGCGTTGTTCGTATACTGGAAATGCCCGATAATTCTACTACCGTTATTCTGGAAGGTAAAATGCGTTTCAGATTAGGCGATTTGGAGGGCGTTAAACCCTATATGAAAGCCAAAGTTCATTTGATGGATGATATCGTTCCGGAAGCCGGCGATGGGTCTTTTGTGGCTTTGGTTTCTTCAATCAAAGATCTGGCAATAAATATAATAAACGATTCCGGTGCTATTTCACCCGAAATGGCTTTTGCTATCAGAAATATTGAGAATCCGGTTTTCTTGATTAATTACGTTTGTGTGAACTTCGGGCTTAATGTCAAAGAAAAACAACGGCTGCTTGAGATAGACGAGATAATGGAGCGTGGTTATCAATTGCTGGAGTTGCTTAACAAAGAATCGCAATTGCTTGAAATAAAAATGTCGATTCAGAATAAAGCAAAAGAAGGAATTGATCAGCAACAGCGGGAGTATTTCTTGCAACAGCAAATGAAAACCATTCAAAGTGAGTTGGGTGGAAGTTCTGTAGAGCAGGAAGTTGCAGACTTTAAGACCAGAGCAACTGAGAAAAAATGGGGTGAAGCAACTGCTAAGGTGTTTGATAAAGAGCTGAAAAAGCTTGAACGCATGAGCCAACATTCACCGGATTATTCAACGCAGCTGAATTATATAGAGACGATGCTGGAGTTGCCATGGAATGAGTATACCAAAGATAATTTTAATCTGAAAAATGCCAAGAAGGTTCTTGATAAAGATCATTTTGGTATGGATACGGTAAAAGATCGTATCATTGAGCATTTGGCAGTACTGAAACTTAAGGGTGATATGAAGTCGCCAATAATCTGTTTATATGGCCCTCCCGGAGTTGGTAAAACTTCATTAGGAAAATCGGTGGCATTGGCGCTGAACAGAAAATATGTTCGAGTGTCTTTGGGCGGATTGCATGATGAGGCCGAAATACGGGGGCATCGTAGAACTTATATTGGAGCTTTACCTGGGCGTATTATGCAAAATGTACAGAAGGCAGAATCGGCTAATCCGGTTTTTGTGTTGGATGAAATAGATAAAATAACAGCAGATTATAAAGGTGATCCATCTTCAGCATTGCTTGAAGTTCTTGATCCGGAACAAAACACCGCTTTCCACGATAATTATCTGGATGTGGATTTTGATTTGTCGAAAGTGTTGTTTATTGCTACTGCTAATAATTTGAGTACAATTCCACGTCCGTTATTAGACCGTATGGAATTAATTGAGGTCAGTGGTTATACTCAGGAAGAAAAAGTTGAAATAGTTTGCAGGCATTCGATGACAAAGGAGTTG
>Ga0302205_10001005_pt1 | contig 11055 bp, 11 predicted proteins | sample II_Fen_E1_3_FD_194582 | JGI IMG/M metagenome (GOLD analysis project Ga0302205, IMG submission 194582) | Peat permafrost microbial communities from Stordalen Mire near Abisko, Sweden - II_Fen_E1_3 | ecosystem: Environmental > Terrestrial > Soil > Wetlands > Permafrost | place: Sweden: Abisko...
CTTACAACACCGGAAGTATAACGGGAAAGAGTTTGTGGAGATGCATGGGTATGATACGTATGATATTGTTTGGAGGCAGTATTATCCGGCAATTGCACGTTTCCAAACACCAGACCCGGAAATTGAAGATGCTTATTCTGAAAGTCCTTATTCCATGTGTGATAATAACATAGTTAACAGGATTGACCCGAATGGAAGGTTTTGGTGGTTGGCTATACCAATAGTGGTTGGATTGTTAATGGAAGCTGAACCTGTAAATGCCCCTACGTTGGATTACAAATCCAACAATGTAGCGATGAAACAAGCATGGTCAGAGCACAATATGGGCGTAATTTCAAATTTCATCCCTGGGGGTGAAGAAGTGGCTGTTTCCACTAGAGTTGCTGTCAAAACATTTATAAAACAAGAAGTTAAACAAGAGGTAAAACAAGAAGTAAAACTAGAAATAACATCAAGAGAAGCAAGAAGAGAGGTGATGAGAAAAGAAAAAATTCCTACAAGTCAGCAGCCAAAATCACAATCAAAGAATTCTTCAGGAAGAGAGTATACTTATGAAACACAAAAAAAAGGTGGTGGTACACAAATAAAGTCAGTTCAACAACAAACAAAAGATAGAAGTCATAAAGATCAACCTCATTGGGAAGCAGGAAAGGTTAAGACCGATAATGGGAAGGCACGAATGACTGTTTATGGTCGCCCAAAATTAGAGAATAATAAGTCAAAAGTAAATTATTAGTTATGGAAACATTAGAGCAAAGAAAAAGAAGACTTTTTGGGAAACAGTATTTGAATGATTATTTGTCAGTTCTAAATAAATTATCTCTAATTAAGATTGAAAACAAAGACTTGTTGTCAATTGTTGAAACAGATATGATAATAGATAAAGCTTCAAGTTTATTGTTAAGCAATTCCTTAAAAATTGATTTTCTAAATAAATACGAATTTAAGAAAAAAATACTCAATATTTTTAATTATCAAGATAGAGTTTATTTGTTTACCTCATTATCAAAAGATTGTGGAACTGTAGAAATTAACATGTTGAATGAATTTAATTTTAATTTTAATTATAATGATGATACTTCAGGAATTATAATTTTAATCAGTACCTCCGGAGAAAAAAAAATTATATTAGATTTTTATGAAGAGGCTAAAAAAAAATACATAGAAATAGAATTTTATTCTATCCATAACTGAATGTAGTAAAAAGAAGTATTAATCAAATTGCCCTTGTTCGTTCAGATAAATCCTTCTTTAAATAAGAAATAGGTAATGCCTGTGGCTTGGATATATTATTACAGCAACTGGTATAATAAGGATTTATGATCCTATAAAATAAAGACTTAGAACCTACAAGATTCTTAATTAAATATTATTTATTAAATTTGTCGGATATTATCCAGTTCAAGAACGGCAACCAGATAAAAAAATACCTACGACGCCGGCGGGCGGAAGCTGCGTACAGAGTATTTTACACAACAGACATTGATTAACCCGCTCGCAGATGGACAGATAATCAGCCAGACTTATATGCCCGGGATAGTGACTCAGGATGGAACGGCTTATATCGGGAACTTTGAGTATAAAACTCTCAATGGAAATTCAACTCAAACCAGCTTAAGCCGCATTTATAACGACGAAGGGTATGTGGAAAACCTACCATTACCGAATTACTATTATTACAGGAAAGACCATTTAGGGGATAACCGTGAAGTTTGGCTGGCAAATACAAATACTACCGTGCAACGAACGCAGTATTACCCCTCCGGGTTGCCTATGGCATCAGTTGTTACGGATAGTGTGGGAAAGCAGCAACGTAAATACAACGGCAAGGAGTTTATTGAAATGCATGGGTATGATACGTATGATATTGTTTGGAGGCAGTATTATCCGGCGATAGGACGTTTTCAAACGCAGGATCCGGAAGCTGAGAATGACTATAACTTGAGTCCCTATACCATGTGTGGAAATAACATGGTTTTAAATACTGACCCAGATGGAAGACTTTTTGGGGTAGATAATTTAGTTGGGGCTGTGATAGGTGCAGGTATAGAATTAGGAACCCAAGTGATTACTAATGCAATCACTCATAGTGATAAAAAAATATCGTGGGGCAAAGTAGGGGTTGCTGCTGCAGAAGGATTTGTAACTGATGGTGCGAGTAATATCACGAAGGCTGTAGTACAAGTAGGTGCTGCTGTACTAAATAGTTATATTGATAATCATGATAAAGGTTTCAAAGCTATCGCTAAAGATGCTGTAGTAAACCTTGGTGTGGGTAAATTGGTTGGTAGTGGATCTAAATTGGTTAAAGGAGTTGAAAGTAAAGCTTTAAATAAAGTTGCAGATAAATTAGTTCCAAGTAAATCTCAAATTGTAAAACAAATAAGAGGTAGTTCTCTAAATACAAAAGAAGCAACAGCAATGGCGAAAACTGTTCAAAAGAGGATCACTAATGTAGCAAAACAAGTCAAAGAACTACCCAATAAAGTCTTAAAAAATTCAGTAAAGGAAGCTGCTAATGCTGAAGCTCATAAAAATAGTCCAAATAAAGAATATGTAGGGCCACTGTAATAAGTCTGTTACGCTGGGGAATAAAACAGAAAAAGGATTTCGCAATTATTCGGTAATGGATATAGAATCCGTAGTTCTACGTAAAGAATTAAAGGATATTCCATCTAAAAAAAAAAATTCAAAACAACATGGAAGCAACTGCATTTCAATTCTGCTTTCATACCCGAAATAATCAACACGATACGGGGGCAAATCAAACATAAAGTATTTGCCTTTGCAAGATGCTTATGGATGAAATTAGTCCGAATTAAGAATTATGAGATGAAAATACGTCAAAAAAGCATTCTAATTGGTGTCTTACAACCAATTTTATTATACAAATAAAAAAATACAAGTATATTAAAAATAAAGAAGTCAATTTCAATTCTTTCGGTTCTTTAAATCTATATTAATCACAAATCGAAAGTCTGAATCTTAACAGAAAGAGACTCTATACAGGTGATTTACATAACCATTAATAAAATAAGTTCATGAAGAAGAGAATCGAAGAAAAGACAAAAAAAAATTTGACAATCTTAAAAATAATTATATATATTTGGCTCATGTATATATGTTATCTTTTTATACGTTCTTTTGCTGAAGTCCAACTTTTAAAACATTATGGTATTTGCAAAAAAGGTATAATAACAGATGTTCGATTAACGAATCGTTATGCTAATCCAAGTTTTATGTATAGGTTTGAATATAAGGGAGAAACATATAAATGGCCTGCTTTGACCGATGATGAAAAGCAAATAGGAGACAGTATTTGCATTGTATTTCTTGAGTCATATCCAAGTATTCAAAGACCTTTAAACTATTTTGATTATGGTGATACAAAATGTAATTGCAAATAGAGTTAAATAAAATAAATTAAGGAATTTAAAGACTGATGAAAACACCCATTATATTTTTGGAAGATATTATCCAGATAAAAAATTTAAAAAAATTCAACATGAAAATAGCTGCAAGTATTTTAGTCTTATTTATGAGTCTGACTGTTTTTGCCCAGAGTAACCCTAAAACAGTATACCAAGTAATGGTCCTATCCGGATTAAAAGATCAGCTTTCGAGACTCGATATTACGATTGCTTCGAAAATAGAATAGAGAAAAAGCACTTTCTCTACACCGGAACAATTTGAGCAGTTTAAAACGATTATGACTACCGGTCTGAATTCAAAAAATGCATCAACATACTTTGCAGAATATCTTGAAAAAAACTCTAATGAAGACAGTATGAAACAGGTCGTAAAGTTTTTTGATAATCCTTTTATGCAGGAATTCAACCGGATAGAAAAAGAGGCAGCCTCTTCTGAAAAACAAAAGGAAATGGCTACTTATTTTCAGTCTTTGAAAAACACTCCGCCTGAACAAGTTCGGGTACAGCAGTTGGTTACTCTTAATCAGGAAATGAGATCCTCAGAACTAACAGCTAAATTAGTTAAGAACCTGATTTTATCAATGATAAAAGGTGCTAATTATAACCAGCCCAAGGATAAACAAATATCGGACGAAGAAATAAAAAGTAAACTTGCTACATCGCTACCTTCTAATTTTGAACAACAGATGACGAATCAGATTATCGCCTATGCACTATTTACCTACAAGGATGTACCTGACGAAAAGCTAAACCTGTATATTGAAGTTTGGAAAACTCCCACAGGGAAATATGGACTCGATCAATTGTTGAATGCATTAGATTATTCTTTCTCTAAAATGTCTGAAGTAGCAGGCAGCTCGTTTTCATTACTGAATAAGAGTAAGTAATAAATAACTTAATCCAGTCAGTTCAGTATCAGCTTTACCTGTTAGAATCCAGTCTTAGGGATATGTCCTTCATTATTGAGAAAATTGTAATGTATGTGGCTGGGATTTATAGATTCCAGCCTGTTGTATTTATAAGCCTCTGTGATCTTTCTAAAATAAAGATTTAGAAAGCAATATTCACATAATTCAATATAATGTATTAAATTTGCCGGATAAAATACATATTACAGCAGGACATAAAAATCACTTACGATGCCGGCGGGCAGAAACTACGGGTAGTGAACTATTCGTCGAATCAAATTCTGGATATTCCGATGGGAACAATCACTCCCTTGTCATCCGCTCCTTCGGATTATACGGTGCTGACTACGGATTATGTGGGCAATATGATTTATGAAAACGGGGCATTGAAAGAGATATTGTTGCCTGAAGGGTATTACCAGAATGGTACGTTTTATTATTACCTGAAAGATCATCTGGGTGATAACAGGGTGACAATTAACAGCAGTGGAACAGTGGTAGAAAAAAGCCATTATTACCCAAGTGGCACACGCTTCTTTACCGAAAGCACCAGTAATACATTAAAACCATTGCCTTACCGCTACAATGGCAAAGAGCTGGAAGCCATGAATGGGCTGAACCAAATGGATTATGGGGCAAGAAGAAGATTTGCTGGATTACCTATATGGACAAGTGTCGATCCACTAGCGGAGAAGTATTACTCGATTAGTCCGTATGCATATTGTGCGGGGAATCCTATAAATAGATTTGATCCAGACGGTATGGATTGGTATACATCAACTGATGGTAAAACAACCTATTGGCAAGAAGGAAATAAAAAAGTTGATGGTTATACAAATAGTGAGACTTACACACAACATGTTGATGATCATACTTCTATTACTTACACACAGAATGATGCAACGTCTATAACATTTACAGGAATTGACAAAAGTGACTACGTGTCGCAAACAGGAAAGACAGGTTGTAAAGTTGCTTCGGATAAGATGCTTGCAAACGATGGCGTTAACTCAAACGGGAAAAAAATAGATGTAGTTAATGCCGATGCAAATGGAGTAGCAACAACTCCTACAAAGAGTGCTAATAAGGGAATTAAAGCTGTCGATAATGCTTTAGAAAATGGAAAACCCATTGAAGTCGGCGTTGATTATTCTCCAGAGCAATTACATAACAAAAAACCAAACGGTGATGGAATGACAGATCATTTTGTTGTAGTATCAAGTAAAACTGAAACGTTAGATAATGGACAAGTAACCTCAACAAATTATAATTTCTTTGATCCAAGACAGAAAGCATATGGAACTAATTCATTAAATATATTAACAAGGCAAAATGATATGTTGAAAGGAGCGTTTCATGGCACTAGAATAATACCTTATACAGTAACCACCGTAAGAACAAGCAGCCGATGAAAACAAAAATATTATTTATTATCCTATGTGCATTTACATTTATTTGTAAAGCACAAAATAAAGACTTTAGTCAATTTATAAATAATTTTGGCACTGTCGAACTCCCTGTTTTAGGTTCGGAATATGATAAATGGAATATGATTTTAAATCAAAGCTTTGATAAGGTTCAAGGTAGGATGCCTAAATCTATTCCAGAAAAATATGTAACGACATTTATTTGTACTGGAGGTTTCTGCAATCCCAATAGAGGATATTACAGATATGATTATTGCGTAAAAATTTCTATAAGCACTAACTTTTATACTGTATTAATAAGTGAGCTTAAAGATGAAGGGGATTCTGACTGGGATTTTGATTTAGCAGAAACTTTGCTTATTACTTACACAAAATCAGGTAAAATGCTTTCACGCAAATCATTATCAAAAGATAACGGAGAACGATGGCAAAGTAGCATCTCTTTGACAAAAGATAAAATTATAGTGCAACAAATAAAGAATACTGCATCAAAAGTTTCTTTAGAAAAAATAATGCCCTGTGAAGTCTGGACAACTGAATATCAAATATCGAATACAGGTATAATAGAAGTGAAAAATGTTAGTACAAAAGAGAATGGAAAGATAAAATGGGATGATAAAATTCTGAAGTATGAGTTGGTCAATTGAAGATTGTCTTCTTAATATAAACATAAAAGCCCGGCATTGCCGGGCTTTTATGTTTTATTTAATATCATGCAGCACGCTACTCAAGGCATCTTTAAGTTTACGTTTCCCGATAAAGGCATCGAGCATGGTGTAGATAGTCTGTTTTTCTTCCGAGCTTAAGCTCTCCATTAAAGCCACCTTTTCCATAATAGATTTATCAAAGGAGTTTATTTCTTTGAGTTCCTCGGTAGAAGCAAATAAATCGGATAGAGACACTCCAAGGGCTTTGGCAATGCGTTCCAAGGTATTTACGGAAGGGTCTGTTTTGCCTCCTTCAATGCGGCTGTATTGTGTCGTATCTAACTAATACCTTCAGGATATGATATTTATAAACTAAAAAAAAAAAAGGTTCTGCTTGTGGCTGGGAATAATAAATCCCTTCCTATTTTATTTATAAGCCTCTGTGATCTTTCTAAAATAAAGATTTAGAAAGCAATATTCACATAATTCAATATAATGTATTAAATTTGCCGGATAAAATACATTTTACAGCAGGACATAAAAAAATATACACCTATGACAACGGAGGGCAAAAGCTAAGGGTGATAAACTATTCGTCAAACCGGATACTGGATATTCCGATGGGAACAATCACTCCCTTGTCATCCATTCCATCGGATTACACGATGCTGACTACCGATTATGTAGGCAATATGATTTATGAAAACGGGGCATTGAAAGAGATATTGTTGCCCGAAGGCTATTATCAGAATGGTACGTTTTATTATTACCTGAAAGATCATCTGGGTGATAACAGGGTGACAATTAACAGCAGTGGAGCAGTGATAGAAAAAAGCCATTATTACCCAAGCGGAACGCGCTTCTTTACTGAAAGCACCAACAATAGCTTAAAACCATTGCCTTACCGCTACAACGGCAAAGAGATGGAAGCAATGAATGGACTGAACCAAATGGATTATGGTGCAAGAAGAAGATTTAGCTGGGGGCCGATATGGACGAGTGTAGATCCACTGGCGGAGATGGATTATAGTATTAGCCCGTATGCTTATTGCAATGGGAATCCTGTAAATAGGTTTGATCCTAATGGGATGATGGGAGAAAGTTCAACATTTGTTACAGATGGTCCTTCAGAATCAAATCTTCCTATAAATCCCTCATCTACTTTTGTTACTCCAGGATTTACAATTATTGAACATCGAAACGATGGAGATCCTACAGTTTATAGGGTCGATAATATTGAAGAATGGAAAAAAAACGGAAAGAGTAAAAAAGGCCTTGATCGTGTTGGAGATGAAGATCCTTGGGTTAATTATGATAAGATGAAAGATCAACAATATCAATATTTTCTAAAACATGATGTTTGGATTGATGATTTAGCCATGCATATGAGAAATTCAGGCGGGGAAGATAATGAAAAAGCATTTTTAAAAGCATTTGGACCTATAATAATGGGACTTGTCATGTTGAATCCTCTGATTGGACTGACTAATGATGTGATTACTTTGAATACAGGAAAAGATATTTATGGCAATAAATCTAATAAATATTTAGCCGGTGCTTCATTATTAACTTTAAATACAGGTGAATATCTTAAGCTTACTGGCCAAGGAGCAGGAATTGCAATGAAATTATTAGATAAATTGTCTAAATCATTCTCAACGTATTCTGCTGGTAGTACAATAAAAACAGAATTTAACAAACAAAAACAATGATATTTAAGATACTTTCAAAAAACCGTAACACATTAAGATCAAGAATATTCCTACTTAATCTAATATCATTTGCAATATTAACAGAGATAGTCATTCAAACTGATAATTTTCTTGCTAAGACATTGATGTTAATAAATTGTTTGTTTTTTCTAACTCCAATATTTCTTATAGGTGACAAAACAATAGGAGAGTTCGAATTAAATGATAAATATATAAGTTTTATAACTCAATTTGGCGATAAAATAGAACTTAAATTAATTGACATAATAAGTTGTCAAATAAAATATGCTGGCTGTAAAGGTGACTTACATATAATGGCTGGAGGTTTAATCTGGAATACAGGAGTTAATAAATTCAAAATAGAAACAAACGAAAAAAAATACGAGATCCTTTTTTTAAGTCAATCAATAAACGATAAAGATAAAATATTTCAATACATTAATATTCTAAAAAATAATAATATATCATATCATTTTGAGATGAATGGGAGAACTTTTGAATCTTCAGTTAACCTAGATATATAGAAAACATAATTTAGTGCACAAATGGTCATAACAGCATGTTGGAAATTTATCAATCTTTTATTCATAATTTAAAATACCAAATAGTTCTTTCAAAATAGCAAAATAGAATATTTAACCTGAAACCGCATTTTATGACAGTAAATTAAGAAAAATATTAAAACATGAAAAAACTCGAAAATATTTTGTTGATTATTATGCTGATAGCTTTTGTAATGAAGCTGTCATTAATGCCAGGTGGAAGTTCTATTACTTCGATTTCTATGGTATTATTATCTTTGATCTATTTCCCGTTTGGTTTTGCTTTTCTAAATAAAATCCCTTTGCAAAAGATATTTAAAAAGGATGCATATAAAGGAATGACTTCAACGAGAATAATTTGTACAATTGGAGTAGGTTTATCCTTTTCGGCTATTTGTATGGGAATTCTCTTTAAACTGAATAGTTGGCATGGATCTAATCAAGCCTTAATAATTGGACTTGTAACTCTGGCAATTATTTTGGTAATAGCTTTGTTTGGAAAGATTAAATTGATATACGGAAACAACTCTCTTATGCTAAGACGAATTGGAATATTAAGTATTTTAGGAATACTATTTTTAACATCTCCTAATTTACCAATAGAAAGAATTCGATTTCATGATCATCCAGACTATATAAAAGCTTGTGAAGATTATTTAAATAATCCGCAGAATCAGAAATTGAAAGAAAAAGAACATATTGAGTACTTAAAAGCAACGCTTTCTAAAGAAAATTATGTTTTGTATATGAAATATTATAATAAAACGGAACATAAGAGATGACCTGAATGTTATTTGCAAACTGAATTGAAAACAAAAGAAAGAAAAATGGTGGGTAATGCTCACCATTTTCTCAATATAGACCAGTGTGGATCCACTGGCGGAGAAATATTATTACATTAGCCCATATGCTTATTGTGGCAATAATCAAGTTATGTACGTTGATCCGAATGGAAAAGAAAAAATCAGAGCTTATGATAGAACAGATCCAAGGAACGCAAATTTAATAAAAGCAGCAAATAATTTCAAAGATGATAAAAACACAATTAACATTTGGGCTCATGGCAACTCTGAAAGTATATTGATATTTTATGATAAAACAGGAACACAGCAAACTATTACTAATTTTAAATATTTTGAAACATTTCTTAATAAAAACAGCAAACTTTGGCAGTCTAGAGGAAAAGATGAGCAAATGACTATCGTATTACATTCGTGTGAAACAGGACAAGAATTATATAATAAACAAAAATCAATTGCTCGTCAAATATCAAAATTAAAAAACACTACTATTATCGCTCCTAATCAATACCTCGCATTTGACTCGAACGGTGAGATCGGTGTTTTCGAAGCTACTATTAAAGAAGACAAAATAATATTAGGAGAAGAAGCTCGTTGGATTGAATATAATAATGGAGAACAAACTAATACTTATCGTGGCAATTCAAAACAAGGTTCTGAATCTGAAAGAGAATCCTTAAGTCCATTTTGGCAAATGATTTTAAACCTGGCAAAATAATCATGAAAAAGAAATATTATATTTTTATTATTATTGTTCTTTTAGGAATAACATATACAGCCTATTACTATATTGAAAATTCAAAACTAAAAGAAGTAATTACAGGCAATTACACACGTCCTATCGAAGAACTAAAAAAGCTTGTCATATCTAAAGGAGATACAAAAGCTTATTATGAATTGCAAATTGCGTATTTAAATGTGCATTATTATGGAGAAGAATATTTACTTTATTCAATCATAATGGCTGATAAATACAATTATCCTCTAGCATATTTTAACGTATATCATTGTTTGATATCTATTCTTGAAAGGCATAGTGAAGATGGGAAAATTGATGAAAAGACTAAAGAATTAGCATTAAAATACCTAAAAGAAGGCGTTGAGTTAAACGATGGTCAGTCAACTCATGAATTAAGTGAATTGTATTTAGAAGGTAAATATGTTCAAAAGGATACTATTTTAGGTAAAAAATTAGCAGTGAAAATAAAATCTCATGGATCAATTATATATTAATTGAAAAGCATATAAATCATAAAGGAGGGAAATGGAAAACCTGCATTTCATAGTGGTCAAGATTTCCCTGCACCAATTGGAAGTGACGTACATGCTGCAACCATCTGTTATGAAACCAATGGTAGTGATATACTTTATTTTACTGTAACTTCAGACTTCAAGTAACAAAAAGGAACGAATTATGCTGCCGGTAGTTTGTATAAAACCATTACTACCGATGAGGATAAAAAATCGGTTACTGAATATAAGGATAAACTGGGACATGTGGTGATGAAGCAAAGCAGTATGGATGCACAGACCTATTATGTATACAACGATTTCGGACAGCTATGCTATGTATTACCTCCCGGTTTTA
>Ga0302205_10001032_pt1 | contig 10910 bp, 11 predicted proteins | sample II_Fen_E1_3_FD_194582 | JGI IMG/M metagenome (GOLD analysis project Ga0302205, IMG submission 194582) | Peat permafrost microbial communities from Stordalen Mire near Abisko, Sweden - II_Fen_E1_3 | ecosystem: Environmental > Terrestrial > Soil > Wetlands > Permafrost | place: Sweden: Abisko...
CCTGTGCAATCAGGTTATCGAGAATCTGCGCTGTACGTCCCAGAGCAATCCAGGCCTCTTCGTCGCCGCCCATTCCATGAAGCAGATAAAGAACCGGGTATTTCTTATTGCCGGCTTCGTATCCTGCTGGTGTGTAAACAGTCATGCGGCGAGTCATATTCAGGGTAGGACTGTCATACCACCTGCGGGCCACCGTACCGTGAGCTACATTGTTTACCTTGTACAAATCGGCCCGTCCGCCACCAATTAAAAATACATTGGTTACCGATGCCACATCGCGAATCAGATACACATTGTTAGGATCGGTAGTTTTGAGTCCGTCCACGATAAAAGAATAGCTGTAGAGTTCCGGTTTCAGGGCTTGGGGGGTAGTATATTCCCATACACCGTCTTTTTCTTTTTTCAAATCGACAGTACCTGCCCTGTCGTATTTACCAAAAGAACCATCGGCTTTTTGAGTGGGTAGGAAATCACCGCTAATCTGTACTTTGGTTGCATTAGGTGCCTGCAAACGGAAAGTGACCGTGTTATCAGCATTTACCTGAGGCGAAATAATATCTTGTGCACCAAAAAGTGCCTGCTGAGCAAAAGCAGTCACCGACAGAATCAGAAACAGGGCGAGAATTGTTTGTTTTTTCATATTTATTTATTTTTTGTATTAGTATAAATCCGAGCGGATAGTCGCGTAATTTTCAGTTCCAAAAGTAAGAATAATTTTAGATATTCCGGATGTAAAATTAATTAAAAATAAATGTATGAGGTCAGAATAAAGTAACTCGAAAACAGGAAGACACTAAAACATCGTAAAATATTTTTAATGCTTTCCCGTAAAACTGAAGGTTATAGATAAACTGACTGACTCTCTCCCACCAGGCTTTTTGGTACCGGATTCTTTAAATCTGATGAAACATCAATTTATTTATCTAAATCACTCAACCGGGCAAGCATTTGTAAGATGGATTGTGTAATTTTGTGCTATCAAAAAATACAGAGTAAAATAACAATAAGTCACATAGAACAGCGAGTTTATAATTTCGGATATTCTCTATCTAAGTGTTCTGCATTTTCACTAAACTTTTTGTGACTCTTTGTGCACTTAGTGTCTTAGTGTTTAGTCTTATTTATTTAATGACATTCTATCTGATATAAATTCCAATGACGATTGACAAAACAAATGCCGCCAGGCTTCTTGATAAAGCAAAAATTAAATATCAATTAATTGCTTACGAAGTAGACGAAAATGATTTGAGTGCCGTGCATGTTGCTTCACAACTAAACGAAGCTGTGGAACAGGTTTTTAAAACACTAGTGCTGAAAGGCGATAAAACGAGCTATTTTGTTTGCATCATTCCCGGAACCGAAGAACTGGATTTGAAAAAAGCCGCTAAACTATCCGGAAACAAAAGTTGTGAGATGATTCCAATGAAAGAACTGCTGGCAATCACCGGATATATTCGGGGGGCCTGTTCACCCATTGGGATGAAAAAGCATTTCCCCACCTTTATTCATGAAAGCTGCCTAACCTTCGACAAGATATACGTCAGTGCCGGAAAAAGAGGACTACAACTTCATCTGTCGCCACAAGACCTGATAGCCGAAGTAAGAGCCACCAGCGGTTTTCTGATAACTGAGTAAAAAATAATAGCCCACAAGGCAAAATAGATGATGAAGAAACTTTTAAAAAGTATTGGTTTGGTGCTACTCACAGCACTGGTTATGGTAGCCTGCTCGTCGCAGGAAAAAGACAGTCCGCTTAATTTATTCCCTGTTCGCCGTGGAAATGTTTTCAGTTACATCGATGCAACAGGCAAAATTGTAGTCAACCCGCAATTCAAAGAAGCCACCGTATTTAAAAACGGACTGGCACTGGTTCAGACTTTCGGGAAAAAACCGTGTTGGGGTTTTATTACTCCGAAAGGCGATTTTGCTATAAAAGCAACCTATAAAGAAGCAACCGTATTCAGCGAAAATCTGGCTTGGGTAGTTGCCGAAAACGGAGCCCCAGAAGCCATCAACGCACAGGGCGAAATTAAATTCAAACTACCTGTAGCCAAATCGGTGCGGATATTTAAAAACGGCATGGCCGCCTTTTGTGTTACGGCTGACAGCACCCATGTAAAGTGGGGATTTGTAGATAAAACAGGAGCAATCAAAATACAAGCACAGTTTGCAGCAGTGTCTGACTTTAGCGAAGATAAATGTGCCGTGCAAACCGCCACCGGCGAATGGAGCTATATTAATACGGAAGGAAAATTTACTACCACCTCCAAATATAAAATTGCCAAAGACTTTATAAATGGAAAAGCCATAGTGGCATCCGGAAACCGCTGGGGTGTAATAGATGAAAAAGGGAACTATATTATCAAGCCTCAATTTTCGGATATGAAAGCTGACAAAAACGGGTTTATCATCAAAGAAAACAACCAATGGGGATGGTGCGACGAAAAAGGTAAAACCGACATAAAACCTCAGTTTGCCGATGCCTATCCTTTTAATGGACATAAACTGGCTCCCGTAAAGGTGGGGAATAAATTCGGTTATATCAACAAAAAAGGAAAGATGATTATCGCTGCTCAGTTTGATCTGGCTATGCCTTTTAATGGAAAACTGGCGTGGGTGGAGCAAGGGCACAAAGGAGGTTTTATTGATAAAGATGCCAAGTACCAGATCAGCCCGCTGTACGACAGCATTGCCATAGATTTGAAAAACTATCTGCAAACCGGAACATCGGCTTTCGAAACAGTGAATTCCGATTATTTTGATCTGGATGCCATTGTGAACCGGATAAAAAATGATATTACCGAAAACACCGTGGCCGGGATGAATTTCAGCACCCCGATGTCCTACATTCTTCGAAAATACAAAAAGCTGGAAACCGACTTTATCCGTACCGCTTCAGAACATGCCATTATTAAAGCCGAAAGGATCTCAAATGATGCCACATTGGATTTTTTCATTCTCGGAACTCCATGGGACGAGAAGTATAGCGGCAACCTGACGTTTACCTACACCCTCAAACCCCATTACCAGCACAGTGGCTTTTCTTACCGGATAAAACTAACGGGCAAAGCAATAGGCAAAGAAGGCCTGATACTAAAAACACTGGAAACAGCCCTGAAAGGTTATAGCAAAGACGCAAAACATTCTAATGAAAATGTAACTATTCTGCAAAGTAAAAAACAACTGATCATAGGATTGAAACAAAGTGGGATTGTGATTGCCGCCATTTATCCGGTAAATGCGGAAAATCTGCAAATGATTGATCTGAATTATGGAGATGGGCTCGAATCGGATTCTACGGTTGTTGAAAGTAGTAGTACCCACCAATAGCAGTAAACCATGATCACTCAAACAGAATTTTCAATTCGTGCTCGCAACCGTGGTTTTCATCTTATCACCGATGAGATAGAACGAAACTTACCGGTTTTACCGGAAATGGGACTCTTGCATTTGTTTCTGAAACATACTTCGGCTGCTCTCACCATCAACGAAAATGCCGACCCGTATGTACAAACGGATATGGGAAGTATTTTTGACCGCATGGTACGCGAGCGCGAGCCTTATTACGAACATACGCTGGAAGGAGATGATGATATGCCGGCTCATGCCAAATCAACTCTGGCAGGCGTAAGTCTTAGCATCCCCATAACTCACGGACGACTGAATATGGGCATCTGGCAAGGTATGTACCTGTGCGAATTCAGAAATAAAGGTGAAAACCGAAAACTTGTTGCCACGATAATCAGCTAAAAAAGATAAAGATCGAAATGTATTCGGTAAGTTCATATCTTTTTTTTGTTATTTTTGTACTGAATTTGATACATCATTATAAAAAAACACTCTATTTAATCGGTTATCCACAAAATCAAACAGACAAACAAATTATTGCCCATGAAAAATCACCATACAGTAAATAAAATATTAGTTATCCGTTTTCGTCGAATTGGAGATGCTGTATTGTCTTCGGCTATTTGTTCTTCTTTAAAGAAAAGTTTTCCATCGGCAGAAATTCATTATGTATTAAATAAGAATGTTGCTCCCTTATTTGAAAACCATCCGGATATTGATAAAATAATCAGCTTTTCAGATCACGAAAACAACAATATATTCAGCTATTTACAAAAGGTATGGAAGATTACGCATGCAAATCAATATGACATCATTGTTGATTGTCGTTCTACAATAAAAAGCTTACTGTTTACTTTGTTCTCCATGTCCACCCCCTATCGATTGGGAATACGTAAAAAGTATAATCTACTATCAAATCATACAATCAGGACAAGTGATTATGAAAGCAATGTGGATAGGATGGTTGCATTATTAAACCCTGTAGAAAAAGAATTAGATTTACAGCTTACTAAAAATTTCAGGTTGAACATTACAGCCGAGGAGCAGAACAGCTTTAGAAAGTATATGATAAAAGAAGGTATTGATTTTTCAAAACCTGTTGTAGTATGTACCGTTGCCGCCCGAATTGCCCATAAAACATGGAATACGGATTATATGGCCGAGGTACTTCTACGCATGATCGAAAAGTATGATGCACAACTCATATTCAATTATGCGGGAGATGAATTGGTGGTGGCGCAATCGGTCAAAGAAAAGATGGGTAATCCGACACAGGTATTTCTTGATGTAGAAGCAAAATCGCTAAGAGAGTTAGGAGCCTTACTTACAAATGCCGATTTCTTCTTTGGCAATGAAGGTGGACCACGTCATATCTCTCAAGCTTTAGATATACCATCCTATGCCATTTACCCTCCGGGAATCTCAAAAAAAGAATGGCTACCCAACGCTTCCGAAAAGTTTCAAGGCATTGAGGTAAAAGACATTATAAGCGAATCCGAACCGGGAACACTCAGCTATATTGATAGTTTTAATACAATTACTCCGGATGTGGTCTGTGTAGGACTTTTTGAAATGCAGAACAGGTATTTAAAACCAAAAACAGACGCTAAAGAATTTGTCAGTTCTTTCAACAAACAAGAAACTCTTCAATGAAAATAGTCCATCCTTTCATTTTCACCCTGCTCGTTGTTATGCAGGTCAATGCCCAACAAATGACTCAGGACATCGCAGTTCGGTTATCCCGTTTACCTCTGAGTTGTATCAGTCAGGAATGGCCCAATAAAACATCTCACCTATCTGCCACAGCTACCGATCATGTGCTGCTGCCTTCAGAGTTACATCCGGCTTTCTTCGGATGTCTGGACTGGCACAGCAGTGTGCACGGTCATTGGTTATTGGTAAAAATATTGAAGACTTATCCTGACATCGCTAACAAAGACAGCATCATTACCTGTCTGGACAATTCATTTCAGGATGAGAAGATCATCAAAGAATCGGACTACTTCAAGCTTTACACAGCTTCGAATACCTACGAGCGGACTTATGGCTGGGCATGGCTTTTAAAGCTGGACGAAGAATTGTTATCCTGGAACAACCTCAAAGCCCGGCAATGGCACAAGAGTTTACAACCTCTAACTGCCACTATAGAAAAACTATGGAAAAATTATCTGCCCAAACAAACCTATCCAAACAGAACAGGTGTTCATCCCAATACGGCTTTTGCAATGGCTTTTGCACTTGACTGGGCAAGAGCTGTATCCGATCATGATTTTGAGAAACTCATTATGCAAAAGTCCATGGAATTTTATTATGACAACAAGAAAGTTCCGGCTTATTTCGAACCGGACGGAAGTGATTTCTTCAGCCCTTCACTCGAAGTCGCCGACCTGATGCGACGTGTACTCAACAAACAGGAATTTTCAAAGTGGTTCAATAACTACTACGACAAACGCAGCATTACCCGACTGATAATACAGCCTGTAGTAAGCGATAAAAGCGATTACCAAACCGTACATCTGGTTGGATTATCGTTCAGCAGAGCCTGGTGCATGAAAGGTATTGCCAATGCATTGCCTGCCAACGATCGCAAATCGAAGTTATTTAAATCTGCTGCTGATACTTTCATCAAAAACGCCCTGCCGGAAATAACAAACGACAATTACGGTGGAAGTCACTGGTTGGCCAGTTTTGCTTTTTACGCTATGCAGTAAAACTAATAGTTTGCTCACAAAACAATTTTACAAATAAAAGAATGATATTTTTGTATTATTATCTTACAAATACTCCAACCGAATATAAATAATATTCAACTAAAACTAAATAATATTGAATAAACAATCACATTATTCAATATTATCATTACTTTTGCATAATAAAATATCAATATTATGCTACCCACTTCTTGCCCTAGTTGTCAAAGTCAACTGAAAGTAAAATGTTTGAAATGTGAAAGCTGCCAAACAGAAGTTAGCGGTTTATACGACTTACCCACATTAGCTCTTCTTTCGTCCGAAGATCAGCAATTTATTCTACGCTTTGTAATAAACAGCGGTAGCCTCAAAGAAATGACTTCTGAACTAAAACTCAGTTACCCTACCGTGAGAAACATGCTCAATGAAATAATCAATAAAATAAAAACGTATGAAAAGTAAAGAAATTTTCAGTTTAATGATTAATCCTTTTACCCGCATTGCAGGTTGGCAGGCATTTGGACTTGGTTTGGTGATTGTTGTGCTCACGGGAATTATCGGTACATTCAGCAATGCAGCTTTTGATGGAGCAATTGATATGCACTTAACTCAAAAGCTCACGTTCGTACATTCGTTCGGGTTTCTTAGCATTGACATAGTAAGTCTTGTTTTGATTATGACTATCACAGGATTTATCATCTCCAAAGGATTCAGAATAATAGATATTTTGGGCACCATGACGCTGGCAAAAGCTCCATATCTGATTTTGGCAATTGCAGGCTATTTCACAGTATCGCCTGATATCAACGAAATAATGAAAAATCCGCTTATCATCTTCCAGTCGGTATCATTTGTTATCTTAACGCTGCTTTCCATTCCTGTAACTATATGGGGTATTACTTTATTGTACAACGCACTTAAAACATCGTGTGGCGTGAAAGGAAGTAAACTGACTATTGCATTTATTATAGCTTTGCTTGTTTCGGAAATAATATCCAAAATACTTATTTACAAACTAATGTAAGTAAAAAAAGCAGAATAATCAAACCACAATCTACTAAATATGGAATCAAAAAGATATACTCAATTTGGTACATTTACCGTAATAATAATGTCCGCATTATTAATTGTGTTTGCAACCTTACTTTTCGTTCGTGGATTCTCTCCCGGAGCAGAAACATACATGTTTGCAACTCTTGTTTTGATTTTTACGGTTTGCCTGCTTACCTTCTATAAGCTGACAATTATTGTTGACGACACAACCGTTTCATTTAAACTGGGAATAGGTGTTTTTGGTAAATCATATAAAATAACTGACATAGAGTCGTGTAAACCTGTAGTATATTCATTTTTAAATGGTTGGGGAATTCATAAAATTTCAGGTGGGTGGTTATATAACGTATCGGGGTTTAGAGCTATAGAACTAACATTTAAGGATACGGATAAAATAGTGAGAATAGGCACAAACAAAGGAGAAGAAATTACTGAACTTATTTGCGGATTTTTGGGTTCAAAACAAGAATCGGAAGAGAACATACTTACACGTAAAAGGACATCTAAAACAAAAAATACCATTATCTTTCTGGCTGTAATAGTTGCTATTGTTGTCGGTTCTTTATATTATGGATCCATGCCTGTAACTATAGATGTAAAAGAAAGCCAGTTCAAAATTAGCGGTTTATATGGATTTTCTATCAATTACAACGACATTTCTGCTATTGATACTATCAGTCAAATGCCTCATATAGAAATGAGAACAAATGGTTCCTCTACAGGAAAAGTTTGTAAAGGATATTTCAGGCTAACGAATATCGGTAGTGCCAGTTTGTTTATAGATTTTAGTGTTTCTCCATTTGTTCGATTAGTATTGAAGAATGGTCGCGTAATCTTTTTTAATCTGAAAGACCGACAATCAACCATTGAAACATTTAATAATATCAAAACAAAAGCCGGATTAAAATAAGCTTACCTACTACCTTCTTAAACATGAATGCATTCAAAGGATTGGCTCTACTTTAGAGGAAAACACAATAGATGAAAAATACGGCAGATTAAAATTTACTGCATTTTTCATCTATCTTTGTATTCAACCAAAACCAATATCCACCATGCCTGCAACCACCGAATCTGAAGAAAATATCAGAAAACATATCAAAGAGCAAATAGCTTCCAACAAGGGTAAAAACCTTTTTGCAACTGCCGGAAGTCACTCCCTGCAATTTATTGAAGGTACTGTATCACTGATTGAGAAAATCCGCTCGTTGGATGTTCAGTCGGAACAATTGCTGATTGATTACTTAGCCGATGAATCTTTACAGGAGTTTTGTAGGGTAAACCAGTATTTTTCATTTAATGCTGAATCGGTAATTGATTTAAAAATGCTCTACACGGAGCTGAATCAGAAAATCAGGCTGCTGAATGCCGATGCAGAACAAAGCGAACTGGATACTCTTAGTCAGGAACATTACGCCAGACTTTGCGACTGGTTGGTACGAACCAATAAATTTGCCGAAACAATGTATGCCAACGACGAAGAATACGTTCAACCGGTGGCTTGCTCCGAATACCCACCCCATCTGCAATTACAAATTCTTCATATTGATTTGAATACTTTACGCCAACCTGTACTCGACATTGGTTGCGGACGTGAAATGAACCTGGTGAATTACCTGCGCGATAATGGCATTGAAGCTTATGGCATTGATCGGTTTGACAATGAAAATCCTTATTACATCAAGTCCGATTGGTTGGAATATGATTTTGAACCCGATACATGGGGAAGTATTATCAGTAATCTGGGTTTCTCCAACCATTTCATTCATCACAATCTGCGTGTAGATGGTAATTATCGTGTCTACGCACAAAAGTATATGGAGATACTTGGTTCATTACAATCCGGCGGGAGTTTCTATTATGCTCCCGATCTGCCTTTTATAGAAAAACATTTGGGAACTTTTACCTACCAGCGTCAGAATTACAGCATGGACGGTTATGAGTTCAGATCAAGCCACATCCAGAAAATATAAAAGGGTCAAATATTAGATATTTACCTGCATGAAGACTCAATTGCTCCCGATAAGCAAAAGAAAGTTTCCTGAAAAATGATTACCTTTGTGCTCCAATTAGTAAATTAGTATATTAGTAATAGTATATAACAATTATAGTATAATGGCAAAAGAATTGACTTCGCGCAGCGAAAACTACTCACAATGGTATAACGATTTGGTAATTAAAGCCGACCTGGCCGAAAGCTCTGCCGTTCGCGGTTGTATGGTGATTAAACCTTACGGTTACGCCATTTGGGAAAAGATACAAGCTGAACTGGATCGCATGTTTAAAGAAACCGGTCATGTAAACGCATACTTCCCGTTGTTTATACCAAAATCATTTTTGAGTAAAGAAGCCGAACATGTTGAAGGTTTTGCTAAAGAATGTGCCGTTGTGACGCACCATCGTTTGATGGCCGACCCGAATGGTAAAGGTCTTATAGTGGATCCCGAAGCTAAACTGGAGGAAGAGCTGATTGTTCGACCAACTTCCGAAACCATTATATGGAATACCTATAAAGGCTGGATTCAGTCGTACCGCGACCTGCCGTTGTTGATTAATCAATGGGCCAATGTAGTTCGGTGGGAAATGCGTACCCGGTTATTTCTTCGCACTGCCGAATTTCTATGGCAGGAAGGTCATACAGCACATGCCACTGAAGTTGAAGCTGTAACCGAAGCCCGTAAAATGCTGGAAGTATATGCAGACTTTGCCGAACGTTTTATGGCTGTTCCGGTACTTAAAGGAGTAAAATCGGCTAACGAACGTTTTGCCGGAGCATTGGATACGTATTGTATTGAAGCTTTGATGCAGGATGGGAAAGCTTTACAAGCCGGTACCTCACACTTCCTTGGTCAGAACTTTGCGAAGGCATTTGATGTAACTTTTGTAGATAAAAGCAATAAACTGGATTATGTATGGGCTACTTCGTGGGGTGTTTCCACGCGACTGATGGGAGCTCTTATCATGACTCACTCCGATGATAACGGATTGGTTCTTCCTCCTAATCTGGCTCCATTCCAGGTGGTGATTGTTCCTATCTATAAAAATGAAGAACAACTGGCAGCCATCAGCGAAAAGGTAGATGAAATCATTGTGAAACTGAAAGCACTGGGAATATCGGTAAAATACGACAATAACGATAACAAAAAACCGGGATGGAAATTTGCCGAATATGAATTAAAAGGTGTTCCGGTACGGTTAGCTATGGGTGCCCGCGATCTTGAAAACGGAACTGTAGAAGTTGCCCGACGTGATACCTTAAGCAAGGAAACTGTATCTATAGAAGGTGTAGAAGTGTATATTGCACAATTACTGAAAGATATTCAGGCTAATATTTTCCAGAAAGCATTTGATTACCGTGCTTCCGTTACACGCGAAGTAAATTCGTACGAAGAATTTAAAGTGGAAATAGAAAAAGGCGGATTCCTGATGTGCCACTGGGACGGAACTCCCGAAACGGAAGAACTGATTAAAGAAGAAACCAAAGCTACTATACGTTGTATTCCGTTGAATGGCGACACTACTCCCGGATTTTGTATGGTCACAGGTAAGCCTTCTGCTCAACGCGTTGTTTTTGCACGGGCATACTAATCTACAATTTAATATATTCAAGGTTCAATCAAGAATCCTATATTATCAACTAACCCTTTTCATCGTTTTGAAAAGGGTTAGTTGTTTTATCTCGGAGGGACAAGTGTTGTAACCTATCTTGCTTTATTATTTGGCTGTTGACGATTGAGCCTTTTTTGCATTTATTTTATCCTGAGGTAATAGATAAGCCTTAGCCAAAAAGTATTCAACACGACTGTCCATATAACTTTT
>Ga0302205_10001035_pt1 | contig 10901 bp, 8 predicted proteins | sample II_Fen_E1_3_FD_194582 | JGI IMG/M metagenome (GOLD analysis project Ga0302205, IMG submission 194582) | Peat permafrost microbial communities from Stordalen Mire near Abisko, Sweden - II_Fen_E1_3 | ecosystem: Environmental > Terrestrial > Soil > Wetlands > Permafrost | place: Sweden: Abisko...
CCATTGATATTAAATGCACCCAAATCATACACAGTAGCATTAGGAGATGCTGCAATACGATCCAGAATATGATTTTCCTGATCGTAAGCAATGGTTTCATCAATAATTTCAATCAGACTGTTACGAATAGCCCGTGTTCTGCTATTCATTACATCGTTGTACATTAAAAGTAATGGAGTGTATTCTGTTTCGAATGCTTTCCATCGCTTTATCTCATCTTGCGTTAATCCGATTCTTACACCATTGGTTTCGGGTTCTCCGGAAAGGATATAGGCATTTGTTGATACAATATAGGTGCCATACCCATTAATGGTTCGTGGAATTCTGGTTCCTGTAGCCATAAGCTTCTTTGTTTTTTGTTATTTAATTGAGAATCATCTGCTGTCTTTCGACGGTTCAAAGATACTGTCAGAATTTCCGGATTGATACAGGACTAGTGATGATTTGCTCGTTTTCGTGAAGATTTGCTCCCTTTTTAGGATGATTGGCAGTTTTTAGTCGGTAGTTGGTAGTAAGAAGTAGGTAGTTGGTAGTGATAAATGGGTAGTTTATAGTGATTAATGATTAGTGATAAATGATTAATCGGGAGTAAGTAGTGATGAATGGGTAGTTTATAGTGATTAATGATTAGTGATAAATGATTAATCGGGAGTAAGTAGTGATGAATGGGTAGTATGTAGTAGGTAGCTTTTAGTAGGTAGTGACGAATGGATAATAAGTAGTGGGTAGTTTTTAGTCGGTAGTAAGAAGTCGGTAGTTTGTAGTTGGGTGTTAGTAGTGATTGTTTGTAAATGATTAATGGGTAAATAGAAAGAAGTAAGCAACTGCATAGTTATTAGTGGTTAATAACTTAGACTATTTACTAAAAACTACCAACTCCCCACTACCGACTACTTACTAAAAACTACCGACTACCTACTAAAAACTCCCTACTTCCCACTACATACTACCGACTACTAACTACTTACTAAAAACTACCGATTCGTTTATCTATTCCCATTTCTTTCATTAATTCTTTAAAGTAGGGGATTTTATCTTTCGAAACCGGAACAGTGCGGTTGCACAGGGAGAATGTCATTTTGGACGATGCTTCGCTCCACTGTTCTATTCGGTTTATATTGACCAGATACGAGGATTGGCAATGTTTTATATACGGATAATCGGCTACAAGTTCTCTAAAGGCTTTCAGGGTCATGATTTTACTTAGCGTATTAATTCTATTACACTGAAGCACGTGAATAAATATGGTGTTCACTTTGGATTCGACATAAAGTATGGAGCTTACATTCACTCTTTCTCCTTTTATAATAATAAATCCGGTAGGTGCCGGTGCAGGAGGAGCTACTTCTGTTGACTCTTCGGTTATAACTACTGTTGGTGGCTCTTCAGTTATAACTATTGGTGTAGGTGGTTCGGGTATAGCTACTTCTGTTAGTTCTTCAACTACTGTTGTTGGTTCTTCGGTTACAGGGACAGGGATGTTATCGGTTAGTATATCCTCCGAAGGCGGAAGTGTTGCCGGACTTATTAGTTTGGCCGGTCTTAGTTTGGTATAAATAAAATAGCCAAAGCATGCAAGGGTGAAAACACCTAAAATACTATTATGTAGCAGGAACGATAAAAATAAACTGATGCTAAAACTGACTTCTTCTATGTAATAATCGGTAAAAAACCAACTGTGTATAGCCGTTATGGGGACGTAAATGCTTAGGATATGCAGATCTTTGCCAATGGTCCAGCTTTCGGGACGAAAATAAGCAGGGTGTAACCACGAATAAACAAAATAGATAACCGCATAGGTACCAATATAAACCACACTGTAGCCACTCAAAAACAAAGGTTTATGCAAAGCCTGCCAGTTGTTGATATCAAAGGGTTGAAACACATTCAGAAAAATGGCAAAAACAATTATCAATTCAAGAAAATAGATTCTGCCTTGGGGGTACGATAAAAATAATGTCGATGGACGATTCAGGGTGTTAATTATTCTTTCACGCATAGTCGGTTAGCTCTATGTCTACGTAGTTGTAAGACGGATTTTACATATTATTAATTTAGACTGTAAATATAATTGTTTTAGGTATTATTACCCAAATTTCAATTCAACTTTTTTTGGACATTCTGATTTTTTATTTCATTGCTTATCAAATGCTTATACACGCACCCAATAAAATTTTTGGACATCCCTGTTTTTTGCCACATAAATTGCCTGAAAACGCCATATATTGGAGTCCAAAAGATAAAAAGGTAGAATTAATTATTTGTAAGGAAGATGTGAAAACTTAATTTCCGGTACACTCTTCTCATAACGGTAATGAAAAGCTGCTATCCATTCACTTCCTTTATCCACTTTAGGACCTAAAATGATTTGCGACACTATATCTTTTATCGGGACCAACTCTATATATACCCTAGGAGAGCATACGCCCATATTGTATTTCTTTTCGAACTCTATTCCATTCATTACCAGCCGGACTTCATCTTCGTTTTTATAAGCATCGTTTTTAAATAAAAAGGCAATACTATTAAGATACTTCTCTAAAAAAACTCTATTATTCCCTTTGTATGGTTCTATTTTCACGTACGGTTCTATTTTTGTATTTAATTCTTTCATCAATCTCTCCAATTCCTCACTTTTATCTGAATTCGGAATATAAAACTTAGTATTCCCATTATGTATTACATAAACCACGCGATAAAAATTTATATCACTTTCATCATCTAGACGGGCTTTTTTATTTTTTTCATTTGATAGAGACTCCTTGATATCGTCAATAAATTTCTGCTTACGTATGGTAATGGCACAGCCTTTAGCCTCCTCTCCCTTTTCTTTCCCATAAAATCGCCACATATTTAAGTTATTACATTTTTTCTTATTGACGAAACTACCAATAAAGGGTTTGGGTGAAATGATTTCAGTAGAAAGACTAGCCTTCCGAAAAGTATCAGGATTATATTTTAGAAACTTAAAGAATTCCTTACCTTCAGAAGGATCGTTCATAAAGTTTCCTTCGGATATTCTAAATTTACTATCGTCAAATATTAAATTCTTAAGTACAGATAAACTAGTGTAATGCGTGATGCAGTTTTCTTTTCTTATCCATAATTTATTTTTAATGTTACTAACTAACTGTTTGATATACCATAAATTTGGATCTTCGATCACCACATTTAATTCTTCTATATAATTTTTCGCATACTTAGCACCATCATTATCTTTGTCAACAGGGGCAAGTTCTATATATTTTTCAAAGTCTCCTTTACATTTTTTCAATAGATCAATATCAATTTCTTTTCCCTTTAAAGCCTTATTCTTGTATGCTAAACCCCTATTATAAAATGCATTCTCATTCTCAGGATCTATCTTAATGGCTTCATTATAATCTTCAATAGCTGTATTATATTCTTTCAAAAATCTCCTAATAGATCCCCTGCTAATATAAGCATCTATATAATTTGGATTGAATTTAATAACTTCATCACAATCTTTTATCGCAGCGGTATATTCTCCTTTAGCGATATATGCAAGTCCTCTATCATAGAATGCAAGTTCATATTTCGGATTGATCTCTATAGCTTGGTTATAATTAGCAATTGCTTCATTATAACACTTTTTATTATACCATGTAGTTCCTCGCCATATATATAAATCCGCATCCATTTGTATTTTTAGCTCCTCATCTGTAAGTAATGCTATAATTTCTTCAAACTTCCTCTGTTTATAAAGTCCTGCCACTTTTCCTTGAAGTGTATTTGCGTTCTCTTTCATAAATTATGTAGGGTTATAGTATTAGGTTACCTTCTTTTCATTTTCAAATAGATAGAGGCTTTTAGATAAATGCTTCAATATCTCTGTGAGCTATAACATCAAGAGTTAAGATGCTTATTCTTATATTCAAGCACTATTTTTTTATTGAGTTTTACAATATCACAAAAGAATTCATTAACTGCTAATGGGTCTCCCTGAAGGTTTTCATTTGCATTTCTAACCATACACATAGTACAAAAGTCTTTATCTGAACATTGAATGCATTTTGGAAAATCTTTTTTTCGTAAACTTCTTAGATATTGCACTTTCTGCGAATTTTCCCAAATGTCACTTAAGGAAGTTTCTTTTATATTACCAACAGTGTAATCCTGCCAGCCAGCACATGGATACACGTTTCCGTTATCTGCTACACAAATAGAAGAATGACAAACGCTACAAACAAAATCGTTTGAAGTTATATTTTTTTTCTTCTCAGCTTCCAGTTCTATTTGCTCTATGTATTTTGAATCATTTGCAATTTTGTCATTAATCACTTCTTTGATTTCATTCATTGATAATCTGCAACTTAGATTTTGTGTTGTATGATTATATCTAGCTATGAGACCATAATCATCACCAACATTAATCTTATGCTTTTTCGCCCATTTCAGAACTTCTTTATAACAGTTCTTATTTTGCTTCATGATCGGACAACTAATTTGTAAAGGAATATCATTTTCGATTAGTTTCAGAATTGCATCTTTTGTTTTTTCAAAACTTCCTTTCATCTGGGTTATCTCATCGTGAATGTTTGAATCCATTGAGTATAATGAGACTTGAACACCTAAGAGAGGGTTAGCCTTCATTTCTGTTATGATTTCATCATTAATCAATGTTAGGTTACTAAGCACATTTACAGAGAAATCATATTCTCTGCATTTTCTCAAAAAATCAGAAAAGCTTTTGTGTACCATTGGTTCACCTCCACTTATCGTCAAATGCAGTAACCTCATATCTTTACATTGCCTTAAGATATTATAAAAAAGATCAGGCTCCATATAGCTTACTTTGTAGTCATGCGGAATATAACAATGTACACATCTTTCATTACACAAGCTTGTAATTTCGATGTGTAAATTTGTAAGCTGAGGTTTTCCATTAAAGTATTCTTCTAAAAAATCTTGTGTCGATTTTTCAGGATATATATGTGTTGATGAGATATTACTTTGCCTTATTTCATATTCTAATGAATTGTAGGAAAACCTCGTGTCTTTCTCATTACACTCCTGCATTGTTTCGCCAGATACAATAAATCCATCCTGTTCAAGCATACAATAAAACTCTTTGGCATCGTTTTTTATAGTTGGAATGTCAACATCTGCAAATTGCGTCTTTATCTTTTTTGTTAACTCATTCAAAGTTTGTGGTTTTCTACCTAAAACAGACATAAATACTGCTCCACTTTCTGATAGAATTTTATCCCCGATATAGTTATCGTTGTTATCAGTTTGTTTATATCCGAAATTTCTATTGTCCGTTATATATCCAAAAGACTCATAGTTTCTGAATATTACATTAGATTTTTGTTTGAAATACATTACAATGTTTTTTAGTAATCAGGTAACGAGTGCCAATATTCTAACATCGTCACCTGATTAGATTGTCAATTATCGTCCTGGTCCCGGGGGATTACAAGGTCTTCCACTAGGCTTACTATTAGGATTGCAATTTGCCATCATTACAGTACTTTGTGCCAAAATTTCTGGTTTTGAATAAATCATTTTTTTACACCTCCTTTCTAAAGAATTATTATTTTTATTATAACACATGATATGAAAGTACATAATTAAAACCATTTTAAATTTTCATTATGTGTTTAATTTTACCTTATTCAATTGTTCCTTTAATAATTGGATTAAACAGCTAGACTGAATAATTTTGGTTATTTCAGAGTACATCCACTTTTGCCGTGGAACAAGCAAAATAAATTTATCAATTTCTGTAAATAAGTCGATTCTGTAAAATTCACGTGCTAGCACCAATAGCTTTTTTATTATGCTGTTTCCAAACAGTAATTTATTTTCTGGAAATAAATTACTAACCCCACCATTTAATAATATTCGATTTCTCTTTCAATAATAAATAATGGAATTCCATTTTTAAATATTATTTGTCTTGTCCAATTATTAGTCTTGTCATAATCATATTTATAAGTTCTATTTTCAGCTGTGTTGTTCTCGAAATCATTGTAATTATATACTGTTTTATTATTGTTTTCATCATATTCCATAGTCCATTTGGAAGTAATTGTACCTAGTGAATTTAAATATTTACATTCAATTGCATTACCTTTTTTGTCATATAATGTTGCCCACTTAAAGCTAATATTTCCATTTGAATCAAAACAATTTGTTTCAATTTTATTTCCATTTGAATCATAATTATATGTCCATCTAGAACTTAAATTTCCATCTGAACTATAATTATTACCCTCAATTTGATTATCTCTACTATCGTATTTGTACAACCATTTTGTATTCAATTCCCCATATGAATTATAGTCATTAAGTTCAATCTCGTTTCCTTTATCGTCATTTTTCATTTTAGTTTTGGAAATCAAATTGTTTTTTGAATCATAATAATTTGATTCAATCAGCATTTCATTATTGTCAAATGTAAAAATACGTTTTGATTGAGTATCGTCATTCAAATAGATGTTTCTTTCTTCAATCTTACTCCCACATTTATTAAATATATAAACTAAATCATATTCCCAAGAATATTCTCTTTTTCGTTCTCCTTTATGTATTAGACCGAATTTCTCATTTGCTAAATACGAGTATTCTTTAATTGACTTTATTTTTCCATTTAAATGCATTGTTTCTAGACTATTCTTTTGAGTGTTACTCTTACAACTAAATAAAACTAGAGAGAGAATAATTGTCGTTGTGATTAATCTGTTCATACTGTTCTTTTATATTTCTCTGATATTTATATTAACTATCTATTATGCGAATATTTGACTATTTACGGTAACATACAGTAATTCTACTACAAGGTGAATACAGAAGTAAAACTGCTAAATGTACGTCAGCCAGCCAATGGATATATGAGGCGTAGTTTATTTTCTATTTTCTTATTATTTCTGTCATTTTCTCTATGGAAACTGCTGGTTTTTCTCTATGAATAATTGAATGACAATTAGAGCAAATTGGAATTAATTCTTTTGTCGGATCTATTTCATGTTCACCTTTAGTCTTTGATTTTGTTGTATGTGATTCAATATGGTGAACTTCAATATATTTTTCGCCAAATGTGCCATATTGTTTACCGAAATCAAAACCACACAAAATACATGTATAATTTTTATTGTCTGGGAAATAATATTCTAAACATTTTTTTCTAGCAAAAGTGTTTCGGTTTATTGTAAAGACTTCTTTAACTTTTGAATTTATTTTTCCTTCAAAATACTTTTGCTCATCATTATAGGAGTCGCCAATAATATTCTCGGTGACTATTTTTTCTATTTGAATGATAATGTCTTTTCTGAATTCTATGCAACGAGAGTTATTATTAGCATACCAGATATTACTTTGTCCATATCCATATCCATCTTTTTTGGCAAAAGGTAAATAAATATTTCTTTCATTCTCGTTTTCGAATAGGTATGCGTTTTCGGATTTTACTCGAATATTGTAACTCGCAAAAGAATTAGTTGAAGTTATAATTCTCTTGGGATTTGTGTTGGGATATGGATCTTTGAAAATTGTAGCTCCAATATAAAAACCAATTACTCTTCTTTTATTTCCATCATTTTTGCTAGCATTGAAAATTATCAAAACATTCTCAATATATTCATTACCATCTGGGCTTTTTTTAATTTCCTTTTTACATATTTCTTTTAAATTTAGTTTTCCCCAGGGAGGAGTGTAGCCATAACAAGTACCGTCATCGTCTAGAAAATTAAAAATTTCATGTTTTTCTTCTTTTGGATAGCTTCCTCCAGTTCCTAATGGTGTATCATCTTCAGATATTCCTTTGTAGTATTTCATCCAATCGACAGTGATAAATACAATTTTGTTCTGATCAATCATAGCTATTACGTTTTAAGTTATTTTTATCTGTTTAATGACACGGAAATGTTTAATTTTTAATAGTTTTTTTTAGATAGTAAGCTCAATACTTGTTTGATTTTTTTTAAAAATTATGCCTAACAATTTATATCGGCACCTAGGTGACCTTATATAGACTTTAGCTTTAGTCTTTTTATATAGGTGCTCTTATTTATTTTTATTCTTTAGTTTGTACGTCATCTTATAAAACTATTCACTTTATTCTCTTCTCGACTCCTCTAACGTGTATAAACCTCTGTTTTATCTCCAGTAGAGATCATATTTACACTTTACCCCTACTTCTTATAACTATATTCTATTTTCACACTCCAAAAATACAAACACTTTTCAATTCAGCCAACAATAATTGTGTTTATTTTTGATATTAGATTAAAAATACTTATTTATTGCGGTTTCTAGTGTCTGTAGAGGCTATTGCTACCTGTTTTTGTTATATCGTAGTGAGGAGAAGTTTCAGACAGGTATATAGCTGTTGCTATACTATGCAAGCATGGGCTGTGCGGTTACAAGGAAAACAGAAGGCAGTGCATTTTTAGCTTTAGGGAGTGAAATTGTGAAGCGTTTTAGGAGTTTTTTACCGCTACTTAGTACTTTTTCAAACCTACATAGTGGCTGGACGAAATGAAATAGTACTATTACGAAATGAAATAGTACTAATACGAAATGAAAAACCACTAATAAGAAATGAAATAGTACCTTTACGAAATGAAAAACCACTAATAAGAGTTGTTAAATAAAATACATATTGCTTATTAGTAGTATTATAGGCTATTTTGCTGCTTTTTGGGGCTTAAAATGCGTCTAAAAATTAACCTATGTTCGGTTGAGCCAAAAATTGAATAAAAAAGAAGTGTTTCAGCTTTTGTTTTCCGCATGCCAACTATCAATCGCCTACTTTGGCTGTATCAAAAGCACGCAAATAACGCAAATTTTAGCAAATAGGATTTGTAAGGTAGCAAGTCTGTTAATCATTAATCACTAATCATTAATCACTAATAATTAATCACTAATAATTTATCATTAACCATTTATCATTAACCATTTATCATTAATAATCAACCATTAAGGAATTAAGGTTATTTAGTTTGGTAATCACTAATCATTTATCACTAACCATTTATCATTAATAATTAATAATCAACCATTAAGGCATTGAGTTCATTGAGTATGCTTATCACTAATAATTTATCACTAATCATTAATCGTTAATCACTACCTGCCTCCCACTCCATACTACCAACTACCAACTCCCCACTACTGACTACATACTACCGACTACATACTACCAACTACATACTACCAACTACATACTCCCCACTACTTCAATACCCTCTTTTGTATTGCCATGGAATATCAGTTTCAAACCCCAATTCCTTCGCAGCATTGATGGCAAAATGTGGATTGCGTAAATATTCGCGTGCAATGACTACTACATCGGCAGCACCTTGGGTAATAATGTCATTGGCTTGCTGTGCATTGGTTATCATTCCCACGGTTCCGATCAGAACACCTGTTTGTTCTTTGATAGCCGTTGCAAAGGGAAGCTGGTAGCCGGGATACACCAGGGATTTGTCCACATGAGCAAATCCCCCACCCGATGCCGTAATAAAATCCACTCCGTTTTCGACCAGTATCCCGGATAGTTTTACACTATCTTCCAATGTCCATGCTTCCGGTGTGTCCAGATAATCAACAGCCGATATTCTAACAAGCAAAGGCATTGTTTCGGGGATTACCGCCCGCACTGCCTGAATGGTCTCGATCAGAAAGCGGATTCTGTTTTCAAAACTTCCGCCGTACTCATCGGTCCGGTGATTAATAACTGCCGAATAGAACTGATGAAACAAATAACCGTGTCCGGCATGCAATTCTATGGTATCGAAGCCGGCTTCTACGGCGCGTTTGGCTGCTTCTACAAAGTCAGTTTTTATCTGTTGAATTTCTGCAACGGTCAATTCTGCAGGAACAACACCGCTCATCATGGTAGCCGAAGAACTTTTGGTTATCCATCCCCCGTTTTCTACTGTCATGGGTTTAAAACCTTCGTTGGGATGCGTATGACTGCCCTTACCTCCCGAATGCCAAAGCTGTACGGCAATAGCTGCACCTTGTTGCTGTACAAACTGCACAATGGGTTTCCATGCTTCTACCTGTTCGGTGTTCCACAAACCTACATCGGCCAGTGTGTTCATTCCTTCGGGCGAAACAGCCGTACATTCGGTAATGATTAATCCGGCACCACCCGCGGCACGACTGCCCAGATGTACTAAATGCCAATTGGTTGGTTTGCCATCTACCCCACTGTATTGTTGCATGGGCGATAGGGCTATTCTGTTTTTCAGTGTAAGACTACGGATAGTCAGAGGCGTAAATAAATTAGTTGTATTCATATTTTTATTATTTAAAATGTTTGTAATTACGAGTTAATAGTTACAAGTTACGAGGCTGTTTATCTGTATTTTGGTTTTAGAAAACATATCATTGTTGTCCGGTAAACTTTATAGATAAAACTTTGTGAGAGATTTGGCTAATCTGATTCTCAATTCTTACTTCGTTTTTGAGAGATTTGGCTTACGCCGATTTTCAATTCTCACTTCATTTTTGAGATTGAGAGATTTCTCACTTCGTTCGAAATGACAATCAATGCTTTATGTTTGGGGATTGGTTGGCGGCGAAGCCGCCAACCAATCCCCATCTTCTACAAATGGAATATAATAACCTGTCATTCTGAGCGAAGCGAAGAATCTATTATTTTTTACCGGCCAATAATGAATGTCTATCATTTAAACAGTTCTTTGTTGTCTGCTTATAAAACAGACTTCTCTTTTGTTTCGTTCGGGGTACTCCATTTAAAATATCCCCTGAGATTAGTTATCAGAAACACTGAGTTTCCTACAGCGATAGCATAACTCTTCAGTAGCGTAACTCCGATAAGTATCCAGAGAATGTTGGCAGCAAGGAAAGCGATAAAGCCCCATTTTACCCGATTGCCGAGTTTAATCACTGCAATAATGCTTAAT
>Ga0302205_10001036_pt1 | contig 10892 bp, 6 predicted proteins | sample II_Fen_E1_3_FD_194582 | JGI IMG/M metagenome (GOLD analysis project Ga0302205, IMG submission 194582) | Peat permafrost microbial communities from Stordalen Mire near Abisko, Sweden - II_Fen_E1_3 | ecosystem: Environmental > Terrestrial > Soil > Wetlands > Permafrost | place: Sweden: Abisko...
AACTATCCATGTTGCTTAATGAGTCGCAAATTGAAGTAGTGAAAGACGGTATCACTTTTGACGTGGTAAAAGGAACTTACGAAGCTACATTGGATATGGTTCCGACATTGAAGGAAGAAGAAAAAACTCAGATTTTGGCGTGGCTAAAGGAAGCGCGCGAATTTTCGATTGATGCAGAAAGTTCCGAAAAGAAACATGCTGAGTTTGGTAAGTATAAAGGGCGTATAAACAATTATCTGTCGGCACGTGGCTACGATTTGGTCAAAGAACGTGAAGGCTGGTATGCGCGCATTAAAGCCCGCAACGAAGCAAAGAAGAAATAGTTGGTATTTAAAATAGTTGATGTTGAAACTCGCGAACCGGCATTTGTCGGTTCGGGAGTTTTTTTTTGCTTTTCTACAAATATTACCGGCACTTCTGGAGTAGGAGTGTTATGTCCGGAGTTTTTTTGTGTCAGAATTAGCTTATAAGTTTCTCCCAATCCGGTTTCGGGGCATTCAGAAATTTTTCCACATAAGGTTTATGATATATTTCATACAACTTTGTTGCCGATTTATAAAAATACTTCAGAACTTCGGCATTCGCGCCCCATTCTTTGAGTGTGGATTGCAGGCGGTCTCCTTTATCACTTAGCAAAACATGCACTGTGCAACCAACGCATTTCAGGAAAAAGATGGATTCCAAATCGGTGAGATCTATATCTTGTTCTCTAATCTTTTCGCATTTTAGTCGCAACGAATTATATCGCATTTCGGGCACTTCGTTGAAAAATACTTTCCGATTATGAGACCTGTTGTAAGCTGTATTTATATGAATCAATTCCTCGATGACCGAAAAAGTAAGTATTAGTAGGTTTTTCATTTCCCAACCGGTAGTAAATGTCAGACCGTAGTGAAGCATCAACTCTTTGTTTTCCATATCGAATGGAGCACGGTGGTGTCTGAAGATATTGATCATGTCGTTGCATATTGCATTGAGGGTTGCATATTGCATTGAGGGTTGCATCGTCTACATTCGGATAGTCTGGATCCAGTTCAGAAGGGAAAGGCAGGTTGGCTTCATCGCAGATATCTTTCAGTGCATCGAAGGCGTAAAAAATTGTCAAAGAAACCGGATGGCGTAGGTTTTCGAGGATAAACATATCCGTAAAGTCGGTCAGGTTTACTTTAAAGGAACAACGGACAGCCTGAACTGCTATGCGCGGCAACCGTATGGTGATATCGCAAAACAACAAGACATAATCTCTGTCCGACAAGTCATAATCGAACGTGCTTGAAATTTCAAAACTCTTTCCATCATCTATCATTTCCGGATCAAGGAATATTTCCGGATCCGGATCTTCGGGGGTAAATGTCTGTTTCCACAGCTCAAAAACCTCCAAATGTTCTATTGGTGTTGTAAATGATTCCATAGATTTAAAATGGTTATTAAATTTCAAAATTTTTCAAACCTCACGGGTACTTTATTTAGAGCAGCCTCCTCGCGTTGCATTTTTTTTGTGTAAATGGTAATCGCATCGAATGGTTTTAAAAGCGGTATCATATTATTGTCTGTTGCTGTAGATGGATTATTCAAAAATAATTCAGATTCAATTGATGTGAAGTACTGTGCATCTGTTTTTTTGTTTTTGACTGTTGATTTTCGGCTAAATTTATATTTAGACTCAACCATATAATAACTGTTTCCTTGTTTGGAATATTTGGTATGGCTTTTTGTAACCCATAAACTGTGCTTTATTCCTAGCCCGGGAGAAAAAGCTTTGAAATATAATGTGGTGTTATTTTTAATGTTGTATTCTGTGCCTGCGTTGTGCTCCACTTCAACAATAGCGTTGTTTAAAGTGTCTACCACCAGATAGCCATTGGTGGCTTTGTCTTTTTTATTATTAAAATATAGCTGGACTAAATGCGGATCGGATGTTTCAAACTGAGAATTTTGTTTGAAGTTGTTGCTATTTATAAATTTTGTATCAAAATAACCTATGAAATCTGCGTAAAGCATTCTTTTCAGATTAGTAAAATCAACGCCAGCCGTTTTGTCTTTGTATTTTATAATGTTATTTTGAGCATCAATGTAGTATTGAGGGCTGCCTGATAGTTTGGGTATACGCAAATTACCTTTGCTTTTAAAAGCGTAGCCGGATGAGTCTCCGAGAGTGTAAGATTCGTAGGCATACGAAAATTGTTTGTCTGTGTTTTGGTAGTTATTGTTTTTCTGTTTTACAATTTCTTCTAAAATTCTTGGTATCCACTTAGGTTGTTTATTGCTTACGAGCACTTCGCTTAATAATACAGATGCAGGTGTCAGAAAAATGGTGTCTCTGAGATTTTCCTTTTTTATTTCAGTCTTTTCATAATTAATATGTGAAAAGAAAAGTGTCTGAAAAGGAAAATCTAATGAGAACAGTCCATTCTCATCGCTCATTGCTCCTAGAACTGTTTCGGCATTTTTGGTGTATATGCTGGCATAAGGAATGGGTTGATGAGATTTTTTGTCAACAACAATTCCTTTAGCCATTGATAGTTGACCTGTTATTGTGAGTAGCATTAATACTGCCAATGAAATTTTCTGTTTATTTGATTTCATGTCTTTCTATCTTCAACTATCGCATGTTTGTGATTCGTCCGTATTAAATTAATGCGGTTAATCCGTTTACGATTAATGTTAGTACGCTGTTTTTAAATTCGTCGATTTTTACCAATGCCAGGCCTGCTTGCTTGAGGGCATTCATCTGGATCAGTTCTTTTTTTGACATCACCAGAAATTCCAGGTCGTCTTTGTTTAGCTTTCCGTCTATCACTTGCTGGCTCCAGTTCTGTATATCTGTTTTCAGCGTTTCTATCATGTTCAGTCCGTCTGTTTTAGCCTGATCGGCATACTCTTTTACTGTGGAAACGGCCAATGAGCTAATAGCGTTTTCCAGGTTCTTTAGCAATGATTCAAAGTCAATAGTTGCCATATTAGTTTGTATTTAATTGTAACTACTCAACACTAATCTGTTTTTATAATCATTTGATTTTCAGTTCGACTAGTCGAACTGAAAATCAAATGTTAGGTCATTTGTTCACTTTATCCCCCGGTTGCGCTTCGCTTACCGGGGGTTACTCACATTTAGCCCCTATCGGGGCAAAGACTTATTTTATTATAGATCAAACAAATGAGCTTACATTTAATTAAATAAAGAGGTGCTGAGTAGTTATGTTTATTTGTTATGGTGTTTTTATTTTTTTATCTTCCCGCTTTCCAGTCCGGCAATCTGGTCGAAAGCATCGCTTATAATTTTCTTTTCTTCGTTGACAAAGGTGCCTCCCAATACCGACTTATCTTCCCAACGTTTGAGGAATCCGCCCAACAAATGCCCGTCTGTGCTGAGAAGCAGGTCCCACATTTTGGCTGTAACTTCATTTTTCGGACGATTTCGTTCGTATTCATACACTTTTTGCAGATTGGTCTTTAGCTCAGCCACATTTTTAGCATGAATACTGAAACTATCCGTGGCTTGTGCCATCAGGTTTAAAGCATCCACTTTCAGCGATGTAGTTTGTATGTAAGCGTGCTGATCGAAAGTGGAGATGGAGCTACATCCGACAAATGAGAATAAGAGTAGCAGAAGCGTAAGTTTGTGCATTATGGCACGTGTGTTCGTAGTTGTTGGTTTTATTTTCATGTTTTGTTTAATTTTATACGTTCATATATATTATAGTACAGACAACGCATGCGTTGTCTGTACATACATGCGTTGTCTGAACGTGGATGCGTTGTCTGTACATGCATGGCGTAAAGACAACGCATGCGTTGTCTTTACAAACCATCAAATCGGGGATTATTTTCATCCCTTTACCAGTTTTACATTCAATGAATACGGTTCATCGCCGGGTAGGGTGATGGTGAATGTTTGGGTAATGTATCCCAGTTTCACCACGGTTACCGTATATATGCCGCTGGCAATAGTTTTAATCTGAAATCCACCTTTTTCGGCAGTTTGTTTTACTATCGGTTCGGCGGTGCTATCGTTGAGTGTAAATGCTACTGTCGCATTTGGTACGCCCGTACCTCTTTCGGCATCGGTTATTTTGGCAACTAATTGGACTACATCTACAGGTACGTCTATTTTACGGGTTGTTTTGTATTTTTTATAAAATTCCGGTTCCGAGTCGTGTACAATTTCTACTTGTTTATCGATACTGGCTACAATCTCATCCGCAGTTTTAAAGTTGACGCGTAAAATATTGGTTATTTCTTTTTGATCCCGTAACCATTTGTCCAGTTTTGGAGTAGTGGTTTCGTAAACGGTTATGTCGGCTAGTAAGGTCTTTTGCGTTTCAGCATCTAGCTCGTACTTTTCCAGTTCAGCCAGATAAAGGTTTACTGTTTCATGCAATTTTTTAGCTATTTGCACCAGTTCTATATCCGATATGTTTGCCAGGTCGGTTTTGGTGAATTTGATGTCTTTCAGTAAGGCATTGCTCTTTTTGGAATCGGCAAAAGCCTGCATTTTTCGCGAAGTGGCGATGATGTTGTTCACCAGATTTTTGTGTAATTCCTCCAGTTGTTCGCGTAATATAGCGTCACTCTCTTGTTGGCGAAGGTTATTTGCCTGTATGTCGGCAATGGCATTGTCAAGCGCGGTTAATAACTTAGTTCCATTTGGTAATTTAGCCAGTATAGCCGGATTTTCTTTCAGCAATATACTTAATGCGATATACATTCGCAGTTTTTGAATTTGAAGATTTGTCATTTTAATTAGATTTTATTTGTTGATAATTTTAAGAACAGAATAACCAACTTTTTCTGTTTTAATTCGTCCGGCTTTTCTGTTTTTCTAAGTTGTTTTGTTGTTTTGAGTTTCTGTTATATCTGTTTCGTTATTCATTAGTTTATTGTGATTATTATTTTCTGTTTTACATTTAGTCTTTATCGTTTTATTATTAGTTTGGAAATGCTTTGAATCTTTCCGCAGATGAAAATATTAACTCCGCAGATTGGTTTATTAACTCCGCAGATGAAAATATTAAGTCTGCAGATTGGTTTATTAACTCCGCAGATTAGTTTATTAACTCCGCAGATGGAAATATTAAGTCTGCAGATTGTTTTATTAAGTCCGCAGATGAAAATATTAACTCCGTAGATTACTTTATTGAGCCTGCAGTTTATTTTTTTTCTACTTTAGATTGATTTTATTAGTCTTCAGATTGGTTTACGAAGCCTGCAACTGGATCTGATAATGCCTGTATTGACTATTGGCAACCGGCAGTTTGTATTGTGTTGGTATATGTATATGTTGTGAATGATTTTCCGAAGAAAAGTAACCACTTAGTTTGGTGGTACAAGGAAAATGAGATGCAGGATGTGCATAATTGATGACCTGTTGTGAGGACAGACAGATTTTTTACTCCTTATTGGGTAAGTGCGCGATTTAAAGAAAATATTCATATTGGCACTATTTTAGATTTTACATGATGGATAGTAATTTTCTAAATTTTAAATCAAAATACTCCTCCTTAAAGGTCAACAGCGATAATTTTCGATGCAAATATAAATGCTATTATTGTAATTTGCAATAGGTATGATTAATTTTTTGCTGCATTTTACTAACAAAATTCATTTTTTGATTGGGATAGCTTTAATTTGTTAGTTTTAATTTATTGGTTTATTGGATTTTGTAAATTAAACTATTTGTTGTGAATCAATAAATATTTAACTATTTATTGTCGAGTTTCTAGTATTTTTGTTGATGTTTGATAATAAACATTTTATATTGAAATAGATTGATCGTTTTGTATGAAAATGGATAGGAATGTGTTACAATTGGTCGGATTTACGTTTTTCATCAAAAAAAATGCTGCTCGTAGCGGGCAGCATTCTTTGATTTTGTTTCAGTATTGTCTGGCAAACTTTATAGATGAAACTTTGTGAGAGATTTCTCACTTCGTTCGAAATGACAATCAATGTTTTACGTATTGGGATGAGGCAGGTTGGCGGCTTTGCCGCCAACCTGCCTCATCCCAACAAAGACAATGTAATGATCTGTCATTCTGAGCGAAGCGAAGAATCTACTATTTTTACCGGACAACAATGATTCTGTTTGGACAGATTTAAATGGATATTCCGAATTCCTCTTTGTGCTTGTTTTTATCGGTTCACAAGTAGGAATTAAGGTGATGTATTATAACTTCAACTCCATATATTTGATGCGTTGACGGCGCCAGGTGTACACGACATGAATGCGTCCATTCTTACCCTGAATAATGCTGGGGTAGGAGTATTGTGAAATGGGTGAATCTTCGAGCGTAAGTACCATTTTCCAGTTTATACCGTCTCTGGACACAGCAATATTAAGCGGCGTACGAATTCCTTTCTTCGCACCCGGAGGCGTTGCAACCGCATTATAGATTAGCATTTGTCTGCCATCCTGCAAACTGACTGCATCCGTGCCCGAATTGTTGTTGGGCAGGCTGGTGAGTACCAGATCCGACCATGTTTCACCTTTATCGCGACTCCACGCCGTGGCAATCTTACCATTTCGTGTCCGGCAAAGGATTTGCAGCTTACCATCCGGATAAGTGAGGATACTTGGTTGGATGGCTTGTACGGTGGTTGCTTTTGAGTTTTCGCCACCTTCTATATCATTATCGGCATTTCCGGTTTGTGGAGCCTGTAGCTCGCTTAAAACGGCTTCGCCTGCTTTCAGCGGACCAACAATGTGGGTTTTGCGTCCACCGTCTTCGGCAATTTCGAAATGCACTTTCCATCCGCCTTCTTCGGTACTCGACGGAGCAATGGCTTTCCCGTCCACATCTACAATTTTATTTTTGATTGGTCCCAGATAACCGTCGGGCAGCGACGTGGCTTTGCTCCAGGTGCGTCCACCGTCATCGCTTTTCTTCAGATAACCTTTCCAGTCGGACACTTTCTTGCCAATTTTATAAAATAAATACAACGGACCGTTGGGCATCTGGTATAACACCGGATTATAACAGGCTTTGCGCAGCGCAGGGCTCAGCACGCCATCGGCAGCCAGCGCGGGGCCCGTCCATGTTTTGCTGCCTTTGTCTTTCCGGCAGGTGTAGATGCATACATCGGGTGCGCCTTCGCGTGTTCCGCCAAAAAATGCCGATACTAAATCGCCGGCGGTAGTCTCAACGATGGTAGCGGAATGTGCTTGTGGAAAATCGGCTTTCTCGTACAGAAATTCGTTGGTCACAATGCCTTTTTTTTGTGGAATAGCCACGCTGAAATGATACGATCCCGAGCCGATTTGTTCGGTTTTTCCGTTGGGGAGATGTACTTCGGCAGTGCTGTTGGTCGGAATGCTCACTTCCCAGTCGAGATGCATGAGTGTTTTCTTCCATTTGCTTACAACCTTGCCATAAGGTGTGATGTAGGAAGCATCAACATGTTCCAGGTCGGGGATAGAGAAGTCAGGTTTCAGTACAATGTGTTTAAATGCCGCTTGATGATAATCGGATTTGATGCCAGCCATGTTTTCGTACGACCAGGTGAGCAAATCGCCCAACAACATGACGTGGTTGCCCGAATTCATCTTGGGACTGGCGGTGTTTCCGTTCCACAATTCCCAAATAGTGGTAGCTCCGTTAGCTGCCATATAACCCCACGAGGGATATTTATTGTTCGAAGCCAGTGCAAACGCCACATCGGCACGTCCCATCCGGCTTAATTCGCGCATTAACCACTGAATACCTACCACACCACAGGTTATATTGAGTTCAGCCGTGCCTATTTGTGACTTTGTATTGGCCGGAACTACCGTATGAAGAATGTGTTTGCAAACGGTATCCACATATTGCTTCGGCACCATGCCAAAAGCGATGGGCAACAGGTTGGAAGTGGCTGTATTGTTGCCATAATAGAGTGAATCCTTATGGAAAAACTCTTTATTAAAGCCTGTTTTTACTTTTTCGGCTAAGGTGCTGAATTTTTTCGCATCCTCCTTGAGCCCCTGCACGTTTGCAAAACGTGTCATCACCTGCAAAACCTTATAATAATAAGCGGTGGATATCAGCGTTCCGTTGGTAATACGTTTTGGATCTTCGCTGTGAATCATTTTCAGGTTTTCGGGAGGCATACACCAGTCGCCGTATTCATCTTTCGTCATCAGGTAGGTAGGCGACATATAGTTTTTCTCCATATGTGCCATCCATTTTTTGATGGCTTCGTAATTATCTTCGATAGGCTTTTTATTACCGAACTGCGTATAGGTCATATCGCACAGAAAAGGCAATGTAGCAGGCCAGGTCACGTTGTCGGTATAATAGGTGAGGTAAACGGGCGCTACATCCGGAATGCAACCATCCTGACGTTGAGCATCGCGAATATCATTTCCCCATTTGGCATACATCAGGTTGTTGTCGAACAAAAAACTCTCGCCCCAGCACCCCATAGCCCGGTCGCCGAGCCATGGTTGGCGCTCGTCGCGTTGCGGACAATCCACCGGCATGCCTTTATAATTGTCGCGGATGCCCCACCAGGCATTTTTCAATACCTGATTCAGCACATCGTTGGACGTAGTCAGTGTCCCGAGTTGCTCCATTTCGTCGCTCACCACCTCAGCCGTAAAATCGGTAACCGATGGTACGTATTTCAACCCGCTAACTTCCACATAGCGGAAACCATGATAAATAAATACGGGTGCCCATGATTCGCCGGCCTTGTCTCCTTTCAGAATGTACACATCCGTGCAGCGCGCGCTGCGAAGATTTTCGGTGTAGATCTCGCCATCTTTCTGTAATGTTTCGGCAAAACGTAATTTTACCGAGTCACCGGTATTTCCGTGCACGTTAATGCGCATCCATCCGGCTATGTTTTGTCCCAGGTCCAGAATGTATTTATTTCCGAGCTGTTTGATGGAAACGGGAGTCATTTTCTGCAGCACTTTCATGCCGGGCATCATCTGCGCCCGCACTTCGTCGGCCGGAAAGCGTACGCGTTCGGCATTTTGCCAGTTGGAGTCGTCGTATCCGGGCATATTCCAGCCGGTAAGTTCTTTGCGGGCGTCGTATTCTTCGCCGTTGTATTCATTATTACTCCGTATGGGGCCATCGGCAGTCAGTTTCCAGTTATCTTTTGTGCCTATGTTTTCGGTACTTCCGTCGGAGTATTCAAGTGTGAGCATCATCCGTACTTTGGGGTAGCCGTAGGTGGGCACTTTCCAGGGTTTGTAGGCCTGACGCATGTTGTAGAAATGACCGTTGCCCAGTGTAATGCCCACGGCGTTCTGTCCTTTGCGGAGTAGCGATGTTACATCAAAAGTAGTATACAATACGGCTTTATCGTAGCCGGTAGGAGCCGGTGCCAGTACCTGATCGCCTACTTTTTGGCCATTGATAAACAATTCATACAGTCCCAATCCACAGATATGTACCGTAGCCCGGCTAATTTGCTTGCCGATGGAAAATTCTTTGCGCAGGTAGCGGGCCGAAAGCCGGCTGGCAAAGGTTTCGCTGTCCCAGGGCATGGCTTTGTCGAGTCCTATCCATTGTGCTTTCCACTGTACTTCTTCCAGAATGCCCATGCTCCACGATGCGGGGGTACTCCATGGACTCTCGCCTTTGTTAGTCCATACTTTTACCTTCCAAAAATAAGCTGCGTTGCTTTGCAGTTGTTTTCCGGCAAACGGAATCCAGATGGAAGCATCCGTCGATACTTTTCCACTTTTCCACACATCGCTTTCATTTTTCGAAAGCTTCGCGGCCGATGAAGCTACCAGAATCTGATATGCTTTTTGCATCACATTGCGCCCGGCAGTTGCTTCTGTTTTCCAGCTAAAGCGTGGCTTTTGCACATCAATTCCCAATGGGTTGGTCATTCCTTCTGTACGCATGGATGCAACGGTGATGGTGGCACTCAGTGTGGTGCTGAATGATAGAAGGGCGAGGAAAAGGATTACTTTTGATTTCATTGTTTTTGAAAGATAGTACCAAAGTGATATAATTTCCTTCGGTTGTGATATTATTTTGCCTGCAAATTCTTTATATAGTCTTTGGCGCTATCCACAGCTATCAGCACGCGGTCGTTTCCGGCGTTGTAGGCAATGTCAAGTTGGAAATTGGTGATTTTAGTTCCATCGAATTCGCCGATAAACTGCAATTCTCCGTTTTTAGGATTAAACCACCAGCAATTTTTCTTTGCTCCGCAGATTTTAGATAAATCGATTTGCATTGGACGGGCGGTATAGTTGTACACCAACAGGTAATCGGTTCCGCGAGTGGCAATGGCGCGGTCGTAACGTTCGCCGTTTTGTCCGGCAATGATACTTTGGTCGGCCACACGTTCCAAAAACGGGAAGGCAAGCATTAATGTTTTCAGGTATTTCATTTGGTTGTAACCCGCATCCTGCAGGCAGTCGTACCAATATCTGCTGGGGAAGAACGAAGCACTTACGCCGGGCTTGTAAAACTGCATAATGGAGTTGTGTCCGTAGGTATGTCCGAACGATCCGGCAAAAACCGACCAGTAGGCATAGCGGCGCACATCGTTGGCAGTCCAGCGTGTTTCGTTTGCTTCGTGCAATCCCTGCGGAATGTCTTCGTACGATGGTTCACCGTCGATAACGGGTTTCATCGTTGCCAACGACAGTGCCTGTTCGGCATAACGCCAGTTATCTTCTTCGGTATTTTCGGCAATCGTGTAGTCGCCGTCACCTTTTCGTTGTCCGTAACGGCGGTGACCGCTCTGGAACATATTAAAATCCAACCACGATGCATTATTAAACCAGGTTGACGAGCAGGTTCTTCCGCGCGGGTGATACGTCATCAGGTGATTTTTATCGACTGACTTTATGCTGGTTGCCAATGCTTCCCACACTTCGGGTTTTACATCGCCGCGGATATCACCACCGATAAACCAGATGATGTTCGGACTGTTTTTGTAAC
>Ga0302205_10001039_pt1 | contig 10869 bp, 9 predicted proteins | sample II_Fen_E1_3_FD_194582 | JGI IMG/M metagenome (GOLD analysis project Ga0302205, IMG submission 194582) | Peat permafrost microbial communities from Stordalen Mire near Abisko, Sweden - II_Fen_E1_3 | ecosystem: Environmental > Terrestrial > Soil > Wetlands > Permafrost | place: Sweden: Abisko...
TGTTCAAATCCGTTCTTACACATGTATTTTAGTAGAGTTTGTAAATTATCCACCTGGGAAACAGCTATGCCACCATCCATAGGATAAGGTTCATTCGTAAATTTTCCTTCGCCCAGATACGATTTGATCACTCCCAGAGTGTCATCTGTCGAAATACGGAAGAAGGTAAACGGACCCTCGGTCACTTTTCCTTTTACGGCACCAAACGTATTTACTTTCCCTAATACGTTGCCCAACACACCAAGCGTGCCTAACTCAATATCATTTTTGGTAAAACTCTTGGCAAAGTTCCCGCAATGGGTGCAAACGCATTTGTTCCGGTCTTCTGCAAAGTTATTGTTCCAATCGAGTAATGCTGAAGGTTGTCCCGATGCCAGCATCAGGGTATACATAGAAACAGCACCGGCCACATCCACTTCACAGGCACTCGGCATGAGTTTTTCGCTCATCATGCTCATGCTCACACATGCGGCGCAACCATAATTCTTTTCGAGAGAATCCCAGCATTGTACTGCCGTGGCATCCACTTCGTTTTCAGCTGTCCATTCGTCCACTGCCAATCCGAAACTTGCCTGAAGAACCAGCTTGTCTTCATATTCTTTCGGTACTCTGGCGTAGGCTTTTATTTCGCTAAGGCGCGATTTCATAATAGCAGATTCTTTGTCTATTTTCCCGGCGGAAGCAAGGATTTCGGATAAATCAACGGGGATAACCGTAATACCGGTAGCCTGAAGTATCTTTTCACTGGCACGGCAAGTCTGGAAACCTGCAGGACGGGTACCAATGGCACCGACACGGGCTTTCCGTAACCCGTTTACCACACGGCAAACCCCGGCAAAATAAGTCAGGTCCTTCTTGAATTCTTCACTATGGATGGAATACGTGTGAAAAGTAGTGTCGGTAAACGGAATATTATACTGATACAGGTTGTTGCACACAGAAAGCTTGCCGCAGAAGGCGTCGCGGCGTTTATCCAGTGTCACTTTGTCATTTTCGTCATCACATGCCTGTACCAGAATAGGGACATTCAATTCGGAAAGACTGATAGAGTTGATAATACCAATTTCAAAACCAAAGTTAGGCAAGGATACAATGATGCCGTCTATTTTATCCCGGTTGGCGCGGAATAGGTTAGCACATTTTTTTGCATCTTCATAGGTCTCAATAGATCCTGTCTCTGTTGCCGATTCGTCCAGAATTACATAGTCGTAACCCTGAGTCTTGATTTCTTTCAGCAAGGTGGTACGAACATCAGCTGCCAAAGCTGAGTTGAAGTAGTTTCGGGTACCAATGATTAATCCAAAGGTAAGTTTTTGTTTGTAAGCCATTTTTTTTGTGTTTTAGATATTACTGGTTTTTTTATTTTTTTACTCTTTCTTTCTTCTTTACTCAATACTCAACGCTTGATGCTCAATACTTGATGCTCAATGCTCAAAGCTCGATGCTAATCATTTCATCAAAGTACGTCTGACTGCCCTCGACCATTCAGCATAAAGCACCTCTGTCTTTTCACGCGACATCTTAGGTTCAATGTAGTCATTTTTAGTTCGTAAAGCTGTCGCATGCTTGAAGTCAGTCAACCGTTTAAATGCAAAGGCATTCATCAATATAGCCCCTAATGCAGATGCTTCTTCTACCGGACTCCGGTTGATCTTTGCCTGCAGCATATCCGACTGGAATTGCATCAGGAAATTATTATTTACCGGGCCCCCATCCACACGCAACTCTCTTAATTCAACCCCCGAATCATTAATCAGTGCCATCAGGTCTTTCACCTGGAAAGCAATCGATTCGAGTGCAGCACGTACAATATGAGCTTTCGTGGTTCCACGGTTCATACCGCAGATCAATGCTTTAGCATCGTTATCCCACCAGGGAGCACCTAATCCTGCAAATGCAGGCACAAAATAAACGCCATCAGTACTGTCAACCGTTTTAGCCAATGTTTCTGTTTCTGCTGCCGACTGTATCAGTTGCAATTCATCCTGCAACCATTTGATGGTCGCCCCGGTACAGTGGATATTTCCTTCGAAAGCATAGAACACCTTTCCTAAAGCTGCAAATCCTATCGAAGTAACCAATCCCTGATGGGCCGGCAATACTTTTTCACCGATATTTACCATGATGGAGGAACCGGTGCCATAGGTTGCTTTTCCCATCCCTACCGAGAAACACATTTGTCCTGCCAATGCCCCGTGCGAATCACCCAGCACACCGGCAATGGGAATCTCAGGTAGCAGGCCATTCATAGTGGTGGTACCGTAAAGGCCATCACATGGCAAAGGGTTGGCAGTCATGGAAGCAGGAATGGTAAAGAGATCCAGTAGTTCGGGATCCCAGTCTAATGTATGGATATTAAACAGCAGGGTGCGGGATGCATTGGTATAGTCTGTGGCATGGACTTTTCCGTTGGTGAAGTTCCAGATTAACCAACTATCCATGGTACCCATCAATAGGTTGCCTTTCTCCGCCGATTCACGTGCCCCGGATACATTATCCAGTATCCATTTGACCCCACTGGCCGAGAAGTAAGGATTGATAATCAGGCCTGTTTTTACAATCACCGATGGTTCATGACCTTGTGCTATCAGGTCTTCACAAATTTTGGTCCCCCGGTTACACTGCCACACGACAGCATTATATACAGGTTTTCCGGTATGCCGATCCCATACCACTACGGTTTCCCGTTGGTTGGTGATAGCAACCGACACCACATCATGAGGGTCTGTTTTGCTTTTTTCAAGTAAAAGGGCAACGGATTTATATGTATTCCGGAGTATTTCTTCCGGATCGTGTTCCACCCAACCGGGTTGTGGGTAGTATTGTTTGTGATCCACGGAGGTGCGGGCAATCAATGCTGCATCTTCATTGAACAACATAGCCTTGGTGGACGATGTGCTTTGGTCAATGGCTAAGGTGAATTTCATTGGCGTTTATTAGATTTAAAAAAAAGTAATGCGTACTATACAAAACCAGAAAGAATCTTTACAGTAATTCAATAAAGACAAACAGGGACTATTCACATAAAAGGCTTTCCCACCCGGTATGCTCGTGAATAACCGACGGTTCAACTTACAGAACCATGGGATATTAAAAGTCCCATGACACAAGTTTTAAAAGAGCTGACCCAAATATCTTTCCGAATTAACTCCTTAAAAACCGTACCCGAAAGCGCTATAATGAAAAGCATTTTATAAAATAGCATTTAAAAAATTCTTTTTATTATAGCGCCTTCGCGTATAAATCAGATAATATGTTTTATTAGAACAGTGTTACTGTTATAACGTATATCGAAACTCCCGGTACTCATTAAAACGAGAGTCTATTTGCACATAGCAAGAGCTGCAGCAAAAATCCCTTCGCTTTCAATCCCATAGTGTTTGAAAATCTGCTGCGAAGTTCCGGTTATTGCATTCTCATCGGGAATACCCAGAATGCGCATGGGTACCGGAATGCTTTGCGATACAATCTCCGCAACAGCACTTCCCAGGCCACCATAAATACTGTGTTCTTCCACGGTAATAATTCTACCTGTTTCCTGTGCTGCTTTTAGTACAATCTCCCGGTCGAAAGGTTTCAGGGTATGCATATCAATCACGCGGGCACTGATACCTTGTTCGTGGAGTCTTTTCCCCGCCTGCAGGCAATGGTACACAGTTTCTCCGGTACCGATAATAGTCAGGTCATTGCCATCCAACAACAGATTTGCCTTTCCTATTTTAAATTCTATATTTTCATTTTCATATACATTCGGTACAGCATTTCTTCCAACACGGATATAAACAGGATAAGGATAATCAATCAATTCCTGCACCAGACGTTTGGTCTGGTAAATGTCGCAAGGCAATACAATGTGCATCCCCGGGAAAGTTCGCAAGACTGCAATGTCATGAAGGCTATGGTGCGTAGCACCCAATGCCCCGTAGCTAACTCCTCCGCTCACACCAAGTATTTTAACCGGATTGGCCGAATAAGCCAGGTCTACTTTCACCTGCTCCAGACTACGTGCCACATAAAAACAGGCAGGTCCACAGACAAACACCTTTTTCCCGGCACTGGCTAACCCTGCTGAGACACCTACTGCATTTTGTTCGGCAATGCCCATTTCTACAAATTGTGCCGGGAGTTCATTTGCAAAAGCTCCCAGTGTCACCGAGCCGCGTGCATCCGTTGTTACCGCCACAATATCCCTGTCTTGTTTTGCCGATTCCAGCAAGGTGTCGGTAAACATCTTACGGCACGGAATGGCATTTATATCTTTCGTAGTCATCATTTATTCTTCGTTCAATCTTTTTATTCTCTCATTAATTTCCCTTATAGCCTGCTCGTATTGAGTATCATTGGGTACCCCGTGATGCCATTTGGGAATTTTTTCCATATACGAAACCCCGCAACCTTTCGTGGTATGCGCGATCAACAGGGTTGGCTTTCCTTCACCATACTGAATACTTTCAAAAGCGTCCACCAGTGCTTCCATGTCATTCCCTTCCACATCTATCACGTCCCATCCAAACGATTCCCAGCGTTCCCGCATGGGTTCGAGTGACATCACATCCTCCGTTTTGCCACTTATCTGTAGTTTATTCCGATCGATGATAGCCACCAGGTTATCCAGCTTGTAATGACTTGCCGACATGGCTGCCTCATAAATAGAACCTTCGCCCTGTTCGCCATCCCCCATTAATACAAAGGTATGATAAGGCTTTTTGTCCATTTTGGCTGCCATCGACATCCCTACTCCTACCGGCAACCCGTGTCCCAGCGCACCGCTATTCAATTCAATTCCGGAAACTTTCCTGGTAGGATGCCCGGCAAGGACCGAATTTAATTGTCCGTAGGTGTCCAGCACCTTATCCTCTATAAAACCTGCAGCCGACAATACAGAATACAAGGCTTCCACACTGTGTCCTTTACTCAATATAAAACGATCCCGGTTTTCCATCGTTGGATTTTTAGGATCGATGTTCATGATATGGAAGTATAATGCCGTTTCAATATCAACCGATGAGAGCGACCCACCAATATGTCCCGACTTAGCAGAATAGACTATCTCCACTACCCTACGTCGAATCTTTTCGGCTTGAATCTTCAATGCTTTTATTTTGTCTTGATTTACTTCAATCATGCTCCACTATCTTTCGTTTGTTTTCGTTTGCAAACATAATAATAAATATACGAAAGAACAAGTGATAAGTTTAAATAAATAATTCATTTAACTATTAAGACTGTAATATAAGGAATAAATCATTGCATAGTCAATTTTATCGGGGTTAAATTACCCTGTAAACGGATCATAGAACTGATAGATTGTGTTATAAACCGAAACAGTTAAACGGAAATATTTTCGAAAGATTTTAGAATAACTATTTACGTTTTTCTCCGTTTCGATGCATCCGCAGTTTTTGCAAACCAAAACTGATGTACCGCCTTTGTAATTTATCGGATATAGAGTATCGTATTATCAGGATAAGCAAGCTTAACCTAAAAATCAGAACGGCAGACAGTCCAAGCTTGCGCTTGTTCACAATTGCATACATAAGTCCACTTGTGTCTTAAAATTAATTCTCACCTGTCAATTATTTCCGATCTCTATTCTCTTTTTTTCTCCGGGTTCTCTTCCTTTCCGCTTCTGCATTTGTTTTAGGTTCAACTATGGTTCAATTATGGTTTGACCATGGTTCCAGGATATATACGACGTATATATCACGTATATATCACGCATATACCACGCATATATAATGCATTTATATAGATGCGTAATATATACGTGAATGATAGGTTGTATTTACAGCATATTTCCCGCAAATATATGGTTGAACCATGGTCAAACCATAATTGAACCATAGTTGAACCTAGAATAGATTAAAAACAGGGGCCCGAATAGACCGGTGGATAGATGTTACAGACCCATATAGATATGTAACATCTATATAAGGAGTATATAATGAGATTGCGACACCAATATTCCGAATATGACCGAAAGGTAGAGAAAGGAAGGAGAACCATTGATCGTGAGAGGGAAAAGAGATCTACCTGTCTTACCCGGAAAATCAGTTACCTGTTCCGGCTTCCCGGAAAAGGACAAGTACAAAAAACGGTATTTCAGAAGATTGGCAGGATGCCTATTAAGATAAAAAAACGGATAAAAAGGTTCGTCCTCAGGCTTTAGGAAACAAATGCAATTGCTTTCACCAATAAATGCAAGCACAGAGAAAAGAATTTAGCCTTGAGAGACAGAGAGACCTGAATAAAAAAAAGGAGGGTGATTATAGACTGTTGTTCAAAGAAGTTGAATATAATTAAATATCATATCCGGTTTTGAGATAGAGAGTGACATGATATGACTTATACGGAAAATAGATACCTAAAAAAAGAGAAACCCGTTAAACGAATTTCTCTTTCTTTATTTCTTTCCAGAAGGCGATACTTAGACACGTCTTTCTTTGATTCTTGCTTTCTTACCTGTAAGGGCACGTAAATAATACAATTTAGCGCGACGCACTTTACCATGTTTGTTTACAGTAATGCTTTCGATAAAAGGCGATTCCAAAGGAAAAATACGTTCTACTCCAATATTTCCTGAAATCTTACGAACGGTAAAGCGTTTTTTACCTTCGTGTCCAACAATTTTAATCACGTCACCACGAAATTCCTGGATACGTTCTTTAGTACCTTCAATAATACGATAAGCTACCGTAATGGTATCGCCGGCTTTAAATGCTGGATGAATTTTTTCTACAAGAAATGCTTGTTCTGCAACTTTAATTAAGTCCATTATTGTGCGTTGTTTAAATAAATATTATGCGCAATATTCACAGACCTTATTTATTCTGTCAGAGATTACGCTAAAATTGGACTGCAAAAGTACAGTTTTTTTTCTATTATCCAAATGATTGCAGCGCTTTTTTCGTATGAAATAAAAAAAAACAATGTAGTGAAAGCTTAAATAATGCAGGTTTATTCTCTATTAATCAGATGTATTCGTAAATAAAATAGATATTGGATTATTTTGACTAACTTTGCACCCTCAAAAAAAAAGATTGTTTTACATGCAAAAAATTAGAAACATTGCTATTATTGCCCACGTTGACCACGGTAAAACTACCCTGGTAGATAAGATGTTATTGGCAGGACATTTGTTCCGCGACAACGAAAACGCCGGCGAGTTAATCATGGATAATAATGACCTGGAACGTGAACGAGGTATTACCATATTAGCAAAGAACGTATCCATCGACTACCTGGGATACAAAATCAACATCATTGATACTCCGGGTCATGCCGATTTCGGAGGTGAAGTGGAACGGGTTTTAAACATGGCTGATGGTGTACTTTTATTAGTAGATGCCTTCGAAGGTCCAATGCCACAGACGCGCTTTGTATTGCAGAAAGCTTTGCAAATTGGTCTTAAACCCATTGTTGTGGTGAATAAAGTAGATAAACCGAACTGTCGTCCTGATGAAGTGCACGAAGCTGTGTTCGATTTAATGTACAACCTCGATGCTACTGAAGAACAACTCGATTTCCATACTATCTACGGTTCAGCTAAAAATAACTGGATGGCGGAAGACTGGAAAGAACCAACTACTGATATCATTCCTTTGTTGGATGCAATCATTAAATATATTCCTGAACCTCTTTACCTGGAAGGAACTCCCCAAATGCTTATTACGTCACTCGATTTTTCATCGTATGTAGGACGTATTGCTGTAGGACGTGTTCACCGTGGTACTTTAAAAGAAGGTATGGATGTAAGTCTGGTTAAACGTGATGGTACAGTCGTTAAATCGCGTATTAAAGAACTGCATACTTTCACCGGCCTGGGTCGTACCCGTGCTACTGAAGTAAAATCAGGCGATATATGTGCCCTGGTAGGTATTGAAGGATTTGAAATTGGTGACTCGGTATGCGATTTGCAGAACCCTGAGCCATTAGTACCAATTGCCATTGACGAACCGACCATGAGCATGGTATTCACTATCAACAACTCGCCATTCTATGGCCGTGATGGTAAATATGTGACTTCACGTCACATCCACGATCGTCTGATGAAAGAATTGGATAAGAACCTTGCCTTACGTGTTGAAAAGAATCAGGATTCTGATATCTGGCATGTTTACGGACGTGGTGTACTTCACTTGTCTGTCTTAATTGAAACTATGCGCCGTGAAGGATATGAATTACAGGTTGGGCAACCACAGGTAATCTTTAAAGAAATTGACGGCAAACGTTGTGAACCAATCGAACAGCTTTCGATAAACTTACCTGAAGATTGCTCCGGCAAGATCATTGAAATGGTAGCTATCCGTAAGGGAGAAATGTTGAGCATGGATTCGGTTAACGATCGTATTCAACTTGAATTCCAGATCCCATCACGTGGTATTATCGGATTACGTAATGCTGTACTGACTTCTTCGGCCGGTGAAGCCATTATGTCTCACCGCTTCCTGGAATACCAACCTTACAAAGGAACTATCGAAAAACGTTCAAACGGATCGATCATTGCTATGGAAGGTGGAAATGCATTTGCTTATTCATTGGATAAACTGCAGGATCGTGGTCGTTTCTTTATCTTCCCACAGGATGAAATCTATTCAGGACAAGTAGTGGGTGAAAGCTCGAAGGATGGCGATATTGTTGTCAATGTTACCAAACCTAAGAAACTAACCAACATGCGTTCATCGGGTGCTGATGATAAAGCAAAATTAATTCCACCCGTAGTGTTCAGTCTTGAAGAAGCATTGGAATATATCAAGGAAGATGAGTATGTTGAAATTACTCCTACCTGCATTCGTATGCGTAAGATTTATCTTGACGAAAACGAACGTAAACGCATGACCCGGAAATAATTTTAAAAATTCTTTCCATTATATATTTAAAAAGAACTATTACACATCTTCATTATACTATACTACCAAAACAGGCGTTTTAAAACCTAACTTGTTTAATATTATTCTATGATTATGAAACGTAAGCTCTTCAGTCTTTTGGTTATAATGCTATTTTGTGCAACAGGTTTATTTGCACAACTGGGTATAAAAGCCGGAGTAAATATAGCAAGCGAAATGATTTCATTCAGCCAGTCCGATATCAAAGCAGGATTTAATTCTACTAATTTAACCGGATATCAAATTGGATTAGTGTATCAGGTAATGCCAAAGAAATCAGAATCCGGATTTGGATTTGAGATCGGAGCATTATTAACGCAGAAAGGAAGCACTTTTAGTGATAGCACCCATATTGATAATGTGATCAAACAGGGATACAAAGAACTGAATTATCTGGAAGTTCCTTTAAACCTACGCTACCATCTGTCCTTTGGACTCGTTGGGGTTTATGGATTTGGAGGAGTATACGGAGGCTATGCCTTGAGTGGGAAAACCGTGGATGAGTCTACAAACAACACTCAGAATACAGCCTATGCTACCCAGAATGATCATATGGATTATGGCTACAATGTTGGTGCCGGTGTAGAAATGTTCAAGAAAATACAGTTTGGAGCTACACTGAGTCAGGGTCTTAAAAACACCTCTGTTGCAATAGTCGGGTTACCGACTCCAACAAAAGCTACGAACCGTGTGTATTCAGTAAACCTGGTCTATTTATTTTAAAAGGTAATTACTTATATAGAGTATCAAAAAGGAGTGAATCTTGTCGATTCACTCCTTTTTTTTGATTCATGTTTCATCTTTATATACAGACATACCAAAAAATAACCCATTAAATGACTTCTATCATTTAATGGGTTATTACAGGTTAGCTATCCTGTAACTAGATGTTATGCCTTTTTCGGCTTAGCGAAAGCCCCGCGCATTGATTTAAGCAACCTTTGCGGATTACATTCAGGGACAATAATCCGGCGAATGGTTTGTAAGGGTACGATGGAATCACGTTTAGTAGAAAGCGAAAACGAAAGTTTAAAATACTTACTTAGTTCCACAGCACCTTTATGGTCAAAAACACCATTTGGATAAGCCCAGTATTCAACCGGCCGACCCACTATCGTTTCAAGCTTCTTTTTAGGTTCCACTGCCTCTTTCTGCCAGTCGGCCGCTTCCTTGTATTTGGTCACCATGGTATGATCCCAGCTATGAAGTCCAACAGTATGCCCGGCTTTTGCCAACAGGGCTATCTGATCCTTTGTCATGTAGTTTTTCTTGTTATAGGTGATGGTCATGATAAAGAAAACGCCTCTAAGTCCGTACTTTTCCATTACAGGAGCAGCAATCGTAGCATGTTCCACGCGCGAATCGTCGAAAGTAATCATGACAGGTTTTTCGGGTAAAGGCTTATTATACACCAGGTAGTCGTACAGTTGTGCCGGTTGAATAGAATGATACCCGCTATCAGCCAGCACTTTCATATGTGCCGTAAATGTAGCCGGGCTTACCGTATAATCACCTTTATGGTCGTTTTCAATGCGGTGATAACACAATACCGGCACCTGTTGTTTTGCATAAATAACGGCAGCAGTGTTCTTAACCTGCTGCGCAACGCCACTGTCTTTATCAGCCACCGCGACAGCAGCTGTTCCGGGCTTTTCATTCGGTTGTTTGGCCTGTTTGCAACTAAGAACAGACAACCCCAAAACTACCGTACAGATAAGGATAAATTTTTGATTCATTTTGATTCTTTTTAAATGAGAATATAGCTTTATTATTACTTGTTTTCAGTCTGTTCGCAACGATTTCACATAGATTTTCCACCCGTAAGCTTCGGTCTGTTCTCGTATACTTTTTGTGTTCTGTCAATGGTTTCATCTCAATGACGCCATATCAGGCAGGGATATCAATTCGACTGTGCATTCATGCGGGTGCGCAGTTCCGCAAGCACAACCAATAAGCAACAGAAACAGGAACATTTCATCAG
>Ga0302205_10001041_pt1 | contig 10868 bp, 9 predicted proteins | sample II_Fen_E1_3_FD_194582 | JGI IMG/M metagenome (GOLD analysis project Ga0302205, IMG submission 194582) | Peat permafrost microbial communities from Stordalen Mire near Abisko, Sweden - II_Fen_E1_3 | ecosystem: Environmental > Terrestrial > Soil > Wetlands > Permafrost | place: Sweden: Abisko...
CTATTATCACCTGAAACAAAATCTGGTAGCCGGGAAAGGGGCCACGGCAGTCCTGTCTTTCACCTACGAGCCGGGCATCAACCTCTTCGTGGATTTTGCGGGTGACAAGCTTCATTACGTAGACCCTGATACAGGGGAGATTGTCCGGGTTGAGGTATTTGTAGCATGCCTTCCATACTCGGACTATGAGTATGCCTTATGCGTTCCGTCACAGAAATTGGAAGACTTCGTGCATTCAATCCGCATGTGTTTTGAATACATCGGCGGTGTACCGAAGATAGTGGTCAGCGACAACCTTAAAGCTGCCGTTATCAGAGCCAGCAAAACCGATCCGACTCTTAATCAGGCATTTGAGGACATGGGCAGTTTTTATGGTTTTGTGCCTCTTCCCTGCCAGCCGTATTCCCCTACACAGAAGGCATTGGTGGAAAGTGCCGTCAGGCGTATCTATCAGCGTATCTACGCAAAACTCCGCAATTGCACGTTTTTTTCTATCATAGAACTGAATAATGCCATAGAGGAACTGCTCAGGAAGCACAATCAAACCAGAATGCAAAAGCGTCCTTACAGCCGTGAGGAACGTTTCTTCTCAAATGAAAAGGACACGCTGCAGCCACTGCCGGAGGGCGAATATGAAATCAAATACTACTGCCATCCGAAAGTGCAGTACAATAATTTTGTAGAAGTCGGGCCGGACAAGCGCAACTACTCTGTTCCTTGGAAGTATATAGGGAGAAAGGCTGACGTGGTCTATACACGTTCCATTGTAAAAATCTTCATTGACGGAAATCTCGTTGCCACACATGCCAGAAGCTACACCGACTACTACATTTTTGACAAGAACCATATAGCGTCAGAAAATGCAGCTATTATGTTCCGTTCGCCAGATGACTTCTACGAACGTGCCATGCGTGTATCTGCAACATGTGAGAAATATGTGAGGTCTATGTTTGACCCTTCACGGATGAGTTGTCCTGTAGAAGTATATTATAAGACCTGCAATGGTATACTGGCTCTGAAGAATAAGGCCGATATTGACATGTACGACAAGGCATGTGAGATATGCACGGAGAACGGCATCTACACGACAAAGCGTTTTGACAAGGTTCTCAGGTCCGTCATCAGACTTCCCTCAGAAGTACAGGCAAAAGAAACTGTCTCTCCTGTTCCCACGGCACATGAAAACATGAGAGGTCCACATAAATATATCTAACATATAAACATAGAAGATGATGAACACTGACGAAACAGAAAGAGCGTTACATACGCTCAAGTTGCCGGGAATGGCAAACTGCTGGACATCCCTTTATGAGACGCACCAGCTTGACAAGCTGTCCCTTCGTGACGGTATGCAGCTTATGCTACAGTCCGAGAAGGACACGCGGGAGAACAATCACATTGCCAGATTAGTCAAACTGGCAGGCTTCAGGCAGAAAGCTGTTCTGGAGCAGTTGGAAGTGGATACCACAAGAGGCATCTCCGCAGCCTCGGCTGCAGAATTGGGTACCTGCGAATATCTCAGGCATGGTATGACGGTTGTCATTACCGGTCCTGCAGGTACGGGTAAAAGTTATCTCGCCCAGGCTTTGGGTGAACGTGCATGCAGACTTGGGCACAGGACAATGTACTATACGATGAAAAGACTGGCAGAGGCTATCAAACTGGCAAGACTGGAAGGTAGGGAGGTAAACTTCTTCAAAAAGATGGCAAATCAGGATTTGTTGATAATTGACGATTGGGGAATGTCAAAGCTCACAGGTGAATTACAAAATGATTTTGAACAGATAATCGACGATCGCTATCACGATAAATCCCTGATATTATGCAGTCAACTGCCTGTGGCAGACTGGTATGATATATTCCAGAGCGAACTCATTGCCGAGGCTTGTCTGGATAGAATCGTACATAAATCTCAAAGATTTTGCCTCTCCGGAGAAAGTTTAAGAAAAAAGTATTAATTTTGCTGCCAAATCAAAAATGTTGAACAAAGAGTGAACCAGTATCGCCGGAATCGGTGACCCAATATCAACCGGAATACGTAATCTTGACAACCTTGCGGTTTTTGGCCATGAACATATACACGCTGGATGTATCGCCCGGATCCTTCTGCAACTCTGTGCGGATGAACTCGCAGAGTCGGAAGATTCCTTTTCTCAGATCAACGTTGCCGTTGAACAGATAATAATTCAGATTTGTACTTAGACCTAACATCTCATCCAATCAGTTTGTTGAGCATCAAGCTCAGGTCCAACACATTTGTATCCCTCAGGAAGATGCTTGCGCCACTGACCAGCTGAACCTTGATCCAGCGGATAGGCTCCGGCTTTTCCTGTTTCTTTTGTTCCATTTTGACGGTTGGTGATACGGTTGGGATGCCCACGATGTTGACCGGTGCGGCATCAGGCTGCTTGACTTCAACAGTCTTACCCAATTTCTCATTCCATAATTGGTGGCGTTGCCAGTTCATAAACTTTTCGTAGTTTACTCCGTACTCACTGCAGAACTCTTTCAAGTCCTTTGTCTCACTGCACAACTGATACAGGTCGTACACTTCCCCATAATTTACTTTTTCGTTTGGCATAACTCTTATATTTTAAAGTTGATGCCACAAAGGTAATATGATTATTGGCTCGTGTCAAGGCGGAATATAGAACGTTTACAATCTTTTCATAATATATATATTTGGTTAATTTATATTTCCATTACAAATATCAGAAATAAATATGAAATAATCAAATTATTATCAATCTTTTTTATTTCTATATTCAAAATACTTTCATAAATCAATTATAAATACTATTTAAAGACAAACTCAAATATTTTATATATATACTTTAACGATATTATAAATATATTTGTATACATACCATATTTCCTACAAGCTTTAACATCTTCTTTCGTTATAAGAATACGGTTATGAATATTTTTGGTACTTATTCCTCCGGTTCTCATTGTCACAAAATCCATCTTCAGATATTTTGCTTTTATTTTATATTTATAAAAGAAACGAACCATAATGTCATAATCGGAAGCAATCTTATAATCAAGAGAATATGCCCCATACTTCTCATAAACGTTACGACGAGCATAAAAGGAAGGATGAGCTGGCATAAAACCAAATCGCAATAGAAACGGACGGAAAATAGCAGAAGAATAATAGCGAGTACTTATATTGGGATTGTTATCGTTTATAAAGTGAACATCACCATAGACAGCATCTATTTTTTCGTCATTAAACTCAACTGAGATTTTTTCTAATACATCCGATGACGTAAAATAATCATCCGAATTTAAAATTCCAACAATGTCACCTGTTACAATATTTATACCTTTATTCATGGCATCATATATACCATTATCTTTCTCTGAGATCAAATGTAATTTTCCATTTGCCATCTCCATAAAAGAATTAACTATATCAATTGTTCCATCGGAGGAATTCCCGTCAATTATATAATATTCTATATTTTGGTATGTCTGTGACAGTACTGACAAAATAGTATCTTTTATTGTGGTAGTGCTGTTGTATGTTACCGTAATAATAGAAATTTTCATTATATCTTGATTTAATAAATTAGGTTAGAATAAAGAAATCGCTCTACGCAACAAATGACCAATAAGATACAGTCGATAATGTATCTTAAAAAATAAGGTTGTGCTATCTATCGTTCCGCCAGAGGATGCCGTATTTTCATGCCGACGATAATATACCAACTTGTCATTTATAATATTTACATTCTTAAAAGCCTGAGCAACAATAAATAACCAATTATCATGTGTACATAATGTATGATTCTTCGGAAAAGGAAGTGCTTTATCCAAAACCTCACGCTTAAAAGACAAACAGCAACCTAAGTAACTAAACTTAATAATATTTCCAATAAAAGTTCGTCTAATTTTCCTCATTTCATAATAGGAAGCATTTATCACCTCAAGATTGCTGTTTGTTACAAAGGCATCTGATACGACCATATCATACTCTTTTAAATATGAAATACATTTAGAGATCTTGTTTTCAGTCCAAACATCATCTTGATCAGACAGGAAAATATAATCTCCGCTAGACTTTCTTAGTGAATTTTCGAAATTGCTAGTATATCCTTTTATACCATCATTCAAATATATTTTTATCATTGAGGAATTCATATTTTTAATTACGTCTATGGTTCCATCCGTAGAATTATCATCCGAAATGATTATTTCATCTTCACTGGACAACTGGGAAATTATAGATTCGATTTGTCTCCTAATATATTTTTCGCCATTATATGTAGCTATACAAACAGAAATCATTTATTTAAAATTATGATTATAAATATTATTTCTCACTTCTGATAATACTTGGGGTGAATAATTTCTTTCATATAAATCTGCCGCAGAACTTGTCAATTTCTCTCTTAATTTCTCGTTCGTCATTATAGAGACAAGAGAATTTGCAAACTCATCTGGCTTATTAGAAATGATACAAGACTCATTATTTCTGAAAAGAAGTCCTTCAACTCCCACTCTCGTTGTTAGTATTGGTAGTCCTAAAGCTGCAGCTTCTAATATTTTCATTCTCATTCCACTACCAGACAATATAGGAACTATCATTATAGCACCACATGCAATCTTGGACAAATCTTCTACAAATCCCAAACAGCGAACATTTAAACCATTTACAATCCGATTATAGCTTTCAGGCCAACCAGATCCAACAATCAACAATTCTAAATCAGAGCAATTAGCCTGCGGTACCATTAAAACGACTTCTGATAAGAACCAATTTATGCCTTCCTCATTTGGTGTATGAGCAAACCCACCAACAAATATAAGTTTCTTTTCCCATTCTTTATATATAGATCTTTTTGTATTGACGCATGCAGGAGATACGAATAACTTCGGAGAAACATGTTCTTCTTCTAAGATTTGTTTATCCACATTCGTTAATGTTATAATTCTATCATATTTATTGAGAAATAAAAGCTCTTCTTTCTTAATCAATTCCATCTTTTTTTTGTCTCTTGGAGATATATCATACATTCTTAATAATCTTTCATTTCGTATATAACGAATTTCATGATGAACAAAAATCTTTAATCTATCTTTCGGTAAGTAATCAATAATAGCAAGATATTGATAAAATTCAACCTGAATAATATCAGTATGACTCTCTCTGATTTTCGTATTTACAAACGACACAAAATCTTTATTGATTGGATATCCATAGTTTTTAAGTATTCTACTTCGTTGAAAGGATTTATTATCTGGCGTGAAAATCAAACCAAAAGCCCTTCTTGCCTTGGATAGTAGAAATGGTACATATAACAATTGGTGAATATATTTATAAGAATAGAATTCTACCTCTGGCCAACGTTTCTGAAGTATTCGCATGGACTCTAGCTTATTTGTCTTATTTTCAGGAAATATTATTGTGAAATGGTGCTTACAACGCAACAAGTCAATCATATTATATTGAGCTTGAGCTCCACCTGAGTTTAGCGGAAACGGGAGAAGTATAGTTATTATCGTTATGTTCATTGTTTTCTACTAATTATTATTATCTGGTACTCTATTATGAATATATAACCGTTCCTGATAGGATTTAGCACCCCAAAGGACATTATCGTAATTTAACGTAACTAAACTAGTCATACCTATTATTTTCAGAATACAATATATTAAAAGGAATGCTATGTATAATTTTCTATTATTCTGTATTGAGAAACATTTTATTAAATCTAGCCATAAAATCCAATAACAGAAAGTGAACAAAATTGCTAATCGCATTCCAACCTCAACGATTTCACTAAAGAAAAAATACATAAAGAAATATCCTATAAATGCATTTATAAAAATTGTATTCTCCTGACGTAAAGAATGAAGTTTATCAAAATAACAAAAAATCAATATTCCTGTCAATAATCTTTCGATGTAACCAATAGAGATACGGAATCCAATATCGCCAAACTCGTCAGAATAAACTTTGATCATATATTGCAATTTATCTCCAGTATTACCAATCAGCAATGTCGATAACATGGAAAAAATATGAATATGCAAAAGGAAAACAAGATTTCCAAATACAAAAATAGCAAGAAAAAACCATTTGTTACATTTTTTATGAAAGAAGAAATATAAAGGAATGAATAACAATCCAGACAAATGGAATGAAATAGCCAATAAACATAGAAGAAAATATGGTAATGGCTTTCTATTCTCGATGAATTCCAAAGAATTTATAAAAATCAGTATAGAAATCGAATTTCTCATCAAATTTGTATGCAAAATGAATCCCCCCATACATAGGTAAACAACAAGTGCTAATGGAAAATTATCTACTCTTTTACTAAGAAACCGAAACAACAACAACGTATTAATTAAACTACATATAAAAACAAAAAATTGAAATTCACCACTTATAGTCTTACATATAAATAATAATGCCATGAAACCTGGCTCATATACTAGTTTATCACCAAAGACGTTCAATGTAATTTCATCAATACCACTCTTTTGAAATACGGGATAATAATTCATCCAATCATCACCAATAAGCCCTCGAAATGCAAAGAAAAGAATAAATATGGCGAAGCATACAATAACTATCTTTCTCTTTGCAGATATCTCCTCTAATGTTTGATAATACAATGAAAGAATACCAAACACGAGTATAAGTATAATATAAGGAACTGAATATAACACCTTATTAAGAATATACTACGTTGTTTTATTTTTTATTTTTATATATGATATTACAACATCTCTAAAATATAAAACCCACAATGAATCAATAACAAATCCAAAAGCTAAATAAAATAGAACAATCATTGATCTAGACATACTTGAAGATTTAATAGGAACAGATGCACCTTGGACAATTGTGAAAGCTGGAGTTTTCTCTTGTACCTTTGCCTTTGCCAATTGTAGCTGCTGAACGGCTTGATTATATATATTAAAACGTAATTGCATCTCATTTTCTAATTCTTCTTTTTTAGATTTAAAAGATTGTAACACTAAATCCTGATTAGCATCAGAATATGAAGCATATAGTTGTTGTGACTTAACATATTGTATTTTCGTATCATTGAATAAGCCTTGTGCATACTTCAAATCCGTCCTAGCTTTTTGCGTACGATAAATCGTTATATACTGTTGCAGCCTATTTTGTAAAGTATCAGCTATTGTTGCTGCAACCAACTTATCAAAATCTGTAACAGATATCGTTATAACATTCGTTTTCTTATCGACTTGGCAAGATATATTATTTCGTATCGTATTATAAACTCCATCTTGGTTTTTTGTCAATCTAAATGGATTGACGGCACAATTATTGGGATTTTCTTGTTTTTGAAACATTTTAACGAGAAGTAATCGAGGATATTCCCAAAATGGAATTGTAATATCGCCGGTGAGATGCTCATAATATGTTTTATCAACAGAATCATTATCTTGTCTGACCTTAACATTAAATAACTTCACAATAAAATCTGATGAAGCGAATACATCTGGATATATCTCAGGATAAATTGCATCCATTGAAGAACCTTTCGAATTTAAGTCAAATCCGACCATAGAAGCAATATCACCTAAACTTTCCGGCATCCCAATACCCCCAGAGATTTCAGGAGCTAATACAACTTGAGATGTATACATTTTAGGGGTATTCAAAGCCACGACTATACCGAATAATGCAAATATTATAATAAACTTAATTAATGTTCTCTTTTCTGCTAAAACTCTCTTTAGCAAACCAACAACATCAAATTCATTACTTCTTTTTATTTTTTCCATGATAATTTATTTAATCAAATTAGCTATCGTTGCTATCATAGTAGCATTACTTTTATTTTATTAATATATTTTCAATAATTATATATTATTACTCAAGTTAATGGTAAATCCCACTTACATCGGTAGTTTAAATTACTATTCCTCTTTTTTATTTCCACAGCAGGAACACCTCCCACTACCGAAAAATCATCTACATCCTTTGTTACAACCGCACCAGCACAAACAACGGCACCTTTTCCTATTGTAACACCTTGCAATATAGAACAATTAATACCAAGCCATGCGTAATCTTTTACGACTATTGGCTTGAACACTCCACAAAAATCCCAAGAATCAATTTCATGAGAGCCTGTCATAATAGAGACATTGTGTGATATAGATACACTATCTCCTATTGTTATAAAACCTCTTGCATCCAATATACATCCTCTATTAATATGACTATTAGAACCAAGACTTAACTGATTTGGATTAATAAAATAATTCTTTTTCATTATAAATGATCCATGTCCTATTTTTATTCCTAATATTTTTAAATAGAACTTTCTCAAAGTCCAAAAAGGAATGTGAGGTAAAATATCGTTGGTAATGTATTCCACGATAAACGCCCTTAAATACATATAAATTTTAGTTCTTTTAAAAACTGTTTTCAGAACGATTATTACAAAGAAAATAGCCTTTTTTATATTAAAACGATTTTGTGAAGTAATAATATAATTATACCATAAATTCCGAATAGGATTATTAGATATCCCTTCTTTTCTATATGCTTCTACATCGACATTAACTTTTTTAAAAATTAGATTGTTTTTATAAAGCCTAAAAATCAAATCCCAATCTAAAGCATATGTCAATTTGTTAGATTTGGAAATATCATAAAGAAACAATCTATGCACAGAGGTTTTAACCAATGACGATCCATGTCTATATATTGGACGAAAATTTAAAAGTTGTGGATTTTCAGGTGAGACTATTCTACGCTTAAATCCGTTGTTAACCTCTACACTATTGCCATAAACGACATCAACGTCCGTTAAATCTTCTGTAGTCACCATTTTTTCTAAAGAGCGAGTCGAAACGAAATAGTCTCCAGAATTTAATATATTAATCCAATTCCCTGTTGATCTCAATATACCTTTGTTCATAGCTTCATACATTCCTTGGTCTTTTTCTGAGCACCAATAGACTAAACGGCTTGAATATTCCTTTATTATCTCTACTGTTCCATCAGTACTACCACCATCAATAATAATATATTCCTTATCTTTCCACGTTTGAGAAAAGAAACTTTCTATTGTCGACCGTATATTTTTCACATCGTTATATACGACAGTTATGACACTTATTTTATTCTCCATTTCTCCTTACTTAGTTATTTTTTCCAAATCCCCTTTGCTTTTTGTGTAATAAGTAACCTACATTGGTATAGATGGATCATACTCATCAACCCATAACTGATTGCCATACTTGATATAATGCCGATAAAACCGAAATATTTGCCGAGTAGAATGATAACAATCAAGAAAAAAGCAGTAAATAGAAAAGATGTATATATTTGTACTCTAATTATATTAAGCCCATTTAGCAGAGATGTTGCACAATTGTTAAGATTGAACATACTTATATAGGCTAATACACTTGCAGAAACTCCAAATGGAATCACTACTGATTCTCCTATCCATAAATGATAGAAAACACCACTGATTGCCAGCATTATAAGCCCACCTACAACTGTTATTCCCCACATTTTTAATGCATGATTGAATGTATGAGAAATCCATTGTATTTCACCTTTGACATAGGCGTCTGTATAAGCATTCCACATTGGTGAAATTACTATGGTGTAAGCAATGGCTATGAGGTTGAAATATTTATAAGCGATGTTATATACGGTAACAGAAGAAGGACCGCAGAACTGGATGATAAAAAGATTTGAAGACCCATAAATAACAAGACAACTGGTTATCTGAATGAAAAAAAAGCCTAAACCTTTACCGACAATTTGATGACCAAGACTTTTATCAATACTTTTAATACTTGGTTTTAACTGTGGATATTTTATAAAGATCGGTATCGAGGCTAATAGAAAGACTATTACCGGAGTAATTGTAAAGGCCATTACAACATACATAAGATTACCTTCTGTGGTTTTTGTCAAAACATAAATGATGAACAATGATATTATGTTTCCTGAAACAAGTAGTAAGTCATTATATGCATATTTCTGTAGGGCTACGAAGACAAAACCGATGTTCTTTACCACAAATAATGCTAAGGTAAAAGTAACAGCAACAATCATTACATTACGAAGGGCATCTCCCGATATTTCATTAGTATTGAACACCTTGTTTAGATTTAACATAGACATTGGAACTATCGCAATTACGGCTATAATAATTGCTACTATGAAAAGCATAAATAGTGTTGTGCTGAGATATGAGCGTCCCAATTCATAGTTGCCGTTAGAGATAGCTTGGGTAAGATAATTGCGCATACCATTGCCTAAACCTATATCAAAAAAAGAAAACCAATATAATATTGATGACATCGTAAGCCATATTCCATATACTTCATTGTTTAGATAGTTAAGCGTTATGGGAACAATAAGTAAGGAACAGCTGAGCCCAATAATCTTGAGCACAGCTGAGAACATAATATTGTTGCGCAATATTCTGTTGCGCTTATCATTACTTTTGAATAGTTGTTTTATTCTTTTAAAAATCATTTTTTATGATACTTTGTTTCATGCCAGTGATACTACTTTATTAAATTAGCGATTGTTGCAATCATAGTAGCAATAGATGCTGTTGACGTACCAATGGTCAACATTTCGGGCAATGACATACCTGAACGTTTAGGCTTTGCCGGTACTACGATTTCACATCCTGGCTCGGGTTTGGAACCACGTCCTGCTTTTTCCACGGTACCGTTCATATAAATGATGTAAGTATGATTTTTCTTTGCACTTGAACTATAGCCACCAGACTGATCCACATAAAAAGCCAAATGCTTTCCCTGACGGTATGCCACTGTATTTGGATACATGACCTCGCCATTAACCTTCACTGTTCCGCTATACTGAGGTACAATGATCT
>Ga0302205_10001045_pt1 | contig 10856 bp, 9 predicted proteins | sample II_Fen_E1_3_FD_194582 | JGI IMG/M metagenome (GOLD analysis project Ga0302205, IMG submission 194582) | Peat permafrost microbial communities from Stordalen Mire near Abisko, Sweden - II_Fen_E1_3 | ecosystem: Environmental > Terrestrial > Soil > Wetlands > Permafrost | place: Sweden: Abisko...
ATCGATCCCGTTTAAGGCTTGCGACCTTTCTTCTTTTGTAAGTTGCAGAAATCCGGTATCAATTTCCCTGATCTCGGTTCCATGTATTTGGTAGGGAATGATCAGTTTCTCCGGTTTAATTCCCAACCTGTCACATAAAATCTGTTGATTGTCTGCTACATGCACCGGGTCGTCCCCTGAAAAAGGACTCATATTGAACGATGCATAATTGCCCATGTTTGCACCACCTTCCCGGTCTGTGCAAAAATGGGCAATTTCTTTATATTTCTCCAGTAATTTGTATGTTATCATGTTCTCTGATGCAAACTAAACATAACAGGAACTTCGGATGATAATAGAATGATTCGGGTAAATTTTGTAGTGTCTTTTGTTTGGTTAGATTAAACCCTCAACCTTTCAACCTTTCAAACTCCAAACTCCAAACTCCAAACTCCCTACTATTTTATAACTCATCCCACCCGATACCTTTGTATTTGCTTAAGTCATCTTCCTCTTCTTCCTCTTCCTCTTCTTCAATTTCTTCTTCCGGTTCGTGGTAAGCCACTTCCATTGGACGGTGTGTAATCTCAACTACCTTGTTGGATTCCTTATTGATTTCAGTCCAGATAAGATCTTTCAGTTCTGAAATGCCCAATCCGCTTAAAGAGGATATGAAAACTGTCTGGATATCTGTTGGAACTAGCTTCTTTGTTTCAACCAGTAATTCCTCATCCAGCAAGTCACATTTGGTAATGGCTAAAATCCTTTGTTTGCTGACCAGTTCAGGATTGTATTGTTTCAGTTCATTCAGCAGGATGTTGTATTCTGCAATAATGTCGTTACAATCCGCAGGAATCATAAATAACAAAATGGAATTTCGTTCAATGTGGCGTAGAAAACGTAACCCAAGGCCGCGTCCTTCAGCTGCTCCTTCAATAATCCCCGGAATATCTGCCATGACAAACGATTTGCTGTCGCGATAGGATACGATACCCAGGTTTGGAACCAGCGTTGTAAATGGATAATCGGCTATCTCAGGTTTTGCTGCCGATACTACCGACAATAAAGTTGACTTGCCTGCATTTGGAAATCCGACTAGCCCGACATCCGCAAGGACTTTCAGTTGCAGGATCACTGTTTTTTCAATCGAATTTTCTCCCGGTTGTGCAAAACGAGGTGTTTGATTGGTTGACGAACGGAAGTGCCAGTTTCCCTGACCTCCACGACCCCCATTGACTAAGATTACTTCCTCGCCATCTTCTTTGATGTCGCACAGAAATTCTCCTGTTTCTGCATCATAGACTACGGTACCACAAGGAACCTCTATGGTCTTGTCATCTCCTTCTTTTCCAAAGCTACGGCTTAAGCCTCCGCTTCCACCATCCCCTGCATGGATATGCCGGGCATATTTCAGGTGGATAAGTGTCCAGTGGTTCTTACTTCCCCGTAAAATGATATGACCTCCCCGTCCGCCATCTCCGCCATCAGGTCCACCCTTCATGGTTAGTTTGTCGCGATATAAATGCTTTGATCCCGGTCCACCTTTACCTGAACGGCAAAAGATTTTTACGTAATCAACAAAATTTGAACTTGCCATATACTTTATTTAATTTATGAGATAACACAACTCATCGGCTTTTAGTTCCGATGTGTTGCTAAGGGAAGTAAGCTGCGTGAACTGGTTTTATAATTTGGAATCAATCACTGTGGAAATGCGTCCGAATATTTCGTCGACAGTACCCATGCCATTAATGGCAGCATATTTATTTTTATTTTTGTAGAAGTCACTGACGGGAGCCGTTTTGGTTTCATACACTTCCAGTCTTTTTTTTATGGTAATCAGGTTATCGTCGCAACGTCCTGATGTTTCCCCGCGTTTTAGCAGTCTTTGAACCAATTCATCCTTGTCAACCTGTAAGTCGAGTAACAAGCCGGTCTCTATGTTCAGGCTGTTCATCAGTGATTCCAGGGCTTCTGCTTGTGCCACATTGCGTGGGAAGCCGTCCAGGATAATTCCTTTGCTGTTCTTGGTTTGTTCTTCAATGGCTTTCGACAGGATGTCGAAAATCATCTTATCCGGAACCAGATTCCCTTTGTTGATAAAACTTTCAGCTTCAATCCCCAGATCGCTTTTCCTGGCTATTTCTTTTCGTAATAAATCCCCTGTCGACAAATGTTTTAACCTGTATTTCTCAACAATCAAATCGCTCTGTGTTCCTTTGCCACATCCTGGGGCACCACAAATAATAATATTCAACATTTTAAACCTTTTATATATTAACTAAAATCAAACGGCAAGGTACCTATTCCTTTCGTTTGATGGATAATTTATTCTGAAACAACAGTGTAGATATCTTTCAAATTGCGGCCATAACCATCATAATCCAATCCGTAACCGACAATAAAATCATTTGGAATCTTCATGGCTACATAGTCCACCGTAATATCCCGCTGTAAGGCATCCGGCTTTTGCAGGAAAGTGGCTACCCGGATTTCATTGGCTCCTTTTGCCCGAAGTGAACTTAATATGCGTTCCATGGTGATGCCTGTATCCACGATGTCTTCCACTACCACTACATTCCGGCCTACGACGCTTTCACTCAGGCCGATTATTTCCTTAACCGCTCCTGTGGTATATAATCCTTCGTACGATGCCAGCTTGATAAATGTGATCTCACAAGGGATATTCACGTTCTTCATCAAATCGCCCGCAAACATAAAGGCTCCGTTGAGAACACATATGAAAAGAGGGTTTTTATTCGCGATGTCGCGGTTAATGTCTTCTGCCACTTTACGCACAGCAGCTAAAATCTCTGATTCAGGAATGGATAAAATGAATTTTTTATCTTTTATTTGTATAGTATTCATCAATGAAAATGGTAAAAAAGAGTATGAGTATGTACTGATTTGTTTTTAGTCCCTTGAAACTGTCAGGGAGACTCTTGGCCGATTACAAAAAGATTCAGCCAATATCGATAAAAACAGTTGCAAAAGTACAAAAAAACATCCATTACTGAAAAGCTAATAATGTTAAGCATAAAAAAGTCGCAATAAAATGACTTATTGCGACTTTCTATTCAGTAATAATATTTTACAATGCCTTGATTTCTTTCAGGATATTATTGGTGACACGTACGGCTGCTGCACTCTTTTCAAATAATGCTTTCTCTTCAGCGTTCAGCTTGTAATCCACAATTTCTTCCACACCATTCTTGCCAATGATAGCAGGAACACCAATACAAATATCGCTTTGTCCGTATTCACCTTCCAGGAATACACAACAAGGGATTACTTTCTTCTGGTCGTGAATGATTGACTCAACCAAATAAGCAGCTGCTGCTCCCGGAGCATACCAGGCTGAAGTGCCAAGCAATGAAGTCAGGGTAGCACCACCTACCATAGTGTCGGCTACTACTTTGTCTAAAGTTGCTTTGTCAAGGATCTCAGTTACCGGACGGCCTTTGTATCCTGCAAAACGGGTTAATGGAATCATAGTAGTATCACCATGTCCGCCAATAACGATGCCTTCTACTTCCGTTGGGTTGGCATTCAAGGCTTTACTCAGGTAACATTTGAAACGTGAACTGTCAAGTGTTCCGCCCATACCAATGATTTTGTTCTTTGGAAGTCCGGTGGCTTTCAATGCCAGGTAAGTCATGGTATCCATTGGATTGCTGACTACCACGATGATGGCATTGGGCGAGAATTTAAGAATGTTTTCAGCGACGCTTTTTACAATCCCTGCATTTACTCCGATCAGTTCTTCACGGGTCATTCCCGGTTTGCGGGGAATTCCTGAAGTGATCACTACCACATCCGAATTGGCTGTTTGTGCATAGTCGTTTGTGCACCCTACAATTTTAGAATCAAAACCCAATAGTGCAGCAGTCTGGAGAATATCCAATGCTTTTCCTTCTGATACACCTTCTTTGACATCCAGCATGACTACCTGATCGGCTACTTCTTTAAATGCTAGGACATTTGCACATGTGGCACCAACATTCCCGGCACCTACTACAGTTACTTTTGACATGATAATTTTATTTTTTAAATGTTCAATATTCGTTTCTGATTTTAAGTCACAAAGATACAAATATAAATCCATTAAAGAAAAATTTCTCTAATTTTTTTTCGAAATTAAAATCACCCCTTAAAACCGAATTGTCTCCCTGTTATTTAGTGGAAATTATAAGATTATTTGTATCTTTGTGGGCGAACAGACAACCTTTTAAAAGATAAAATAATTATCAATCATTCAAATAAATAACAATATGCAAACTATTGACAAATTTAACTTTGCAGGCAAAAGAGCTTTTGTGCGTGTCGATTTCAATGTTCCGTTGAACGAGAATTCTGAAATTACCGATGACACCCGTATCCGGGCAGCTATGCCTACCTTGAAAAAAATCCTGGCAGATGGGGGAAGTGTTATCATTGCTTCGCACATGGGTCGTCCCAAGAAGAATCCGGATATGAAGTATTCCTTGAAATCCATTTTGTCTCATGTTTCCGAATTATTAGGTGTTGATGTGAAATTTGCCCCCGATTGTGCTAACGCAGAAGCTGCTAAAATGGCTGCTGCCTTAAAACCGGGTGAAGCCCTGTTGCTCGAAAATCTTCGTTTCTACGAAGAAGAAGAAGGAAAACCTCGCCTTCCTGATACAGCTACCGACGAAGAAAAAGCTGCCGCCAAGATCGTAACCAAAGAAAATCAAAAGAAGTTCACTGCCACATTGGCTTCGTATGCCGATTGTTACGTGAATGATGCCTTTGGTACTGCCCACCGTGCCCATGCTTCTACTGCCCTTATCGCTAAATACTTTGATGAACAACATAAAATGTTCGGGTATTTGATGGAGAAAGAAGTGCTGGCCGTTCAGAAAATCATGACGGATACAGCCCACCCTTTCACAGCTATTATGGGAGGTTCAAAAGTTTCGTCTAAAATTGAAATCATTGAAAATCTACTGACTAAAGTCGATAACCTGATTATTGCAGGAGGAATGACTTATACCTTTACAAAGGCATTAGGAGGTAAAATCGGCAGTTCGCTCTGTGAAGATGACAAGCTGGACCTGGCACTCGAATTGCTTGAAAAAGCAAAAGCCAACAATGTCAAGATGATTCTGGCAGTTGATGCTAAAATTGCCGATTCATTCAGCAATGATGCTAAGACCCAAATCGTTCCGGTAGATGAAATCCCTGATGGTTGGTTAGGCCTGGATAACGGTCCTGAAACTGAAAAGATCTTTGCCGATGTGATCAAGGCTTCCAAAACAATCCTTTGGAATGGTCCTACCGGTGTTTTTGAATTCGAGAATTTCTCACACGGATCTCGTGCTGTTGGTGAAGCTATTGCCGAAGCCACTAAGAATGGCGCCTTCTCGCTTGTTGGCGGGGGTGATTCAGTAGCTTGCGTGAATAAATTCGGTCTTGCCGATAAAGTTTCGTATGTCTCCACCGGTGGAGGTGCCTTGCTCGAAGCCATCGAAGGTCGTGTGTTACCCGGAATTGAAGCTATCCGCGGATATTAAACCTGTTTGATTCGGCACCTGTCCGAAATCTATCCTCTATTAAATGCCATTTGAATGTATTTTCAAGTGGCATTTTTTTGTGCCGGTAAGTCCTGTCGCTTCATCTGCACCCTGATGTCCCGGCGTCAGGATCGCCCCAATCGGCCTTCGGTTTCACGCCCGTATTTGCATAGATCCTGCCGGCTCGCATCACGAATTGTTTTCTATGGCCACTCTCCTTCTACTGCCGGGATATTGCTGTCCCCAGAGGGCTTAAAAGTAATAGGAACCCGTATGAGAGCCGGTTGAACCTTTGAATGTGTTATTTTATTCCCCGGGACTTTCAATTATTAAACAGAACTTAGTTTTCTGTCTCCTGATGGATCCGGAGTGCCTTAAAAGCTAAACCTTGTAATAATTCCTGATATAATCCATTTTGAGGCTGTTCAAAAAAGTGTGTCTTAATTATTAATTGAGAAAAAAGTAATAATTTTGACCATGTTAAAAAAACGAAGAACAAGCACCCCTCGAATGGAGGATTTAATCCCTGATCCAGTAAGACGCACCGAAGTTTTAAGTCGTCTTTACAACAATGATTCTTTATTGGGTGAAGGAGGCATTTTTACAGATATGCTTCAATCAATGATTAATGCAGCTTTAGAAGGCGAGATAGATTATACGCTTGCATCAGATTCAGAGTCAGATACAGGATCAAGAAACAAGCGTAATGGTTATACCAGTAAGCAGGTAAGAAGTTCTGCGGGGACGTTGGATATACGTCCACCTCGCGATCGGGACGGGGTTCACGAACCTGTAATTCTAAAGAAATGGCAGAGGTCTCTTGGAACAGGTATTGACGAGATTATACTGAGTTTATATGCCCGTGGTCAATCGGTAGAAGATGTCCGGTTTCAATTACGTCAACTGTATGGGGTAGAGCTTAGTGCGGGTGCCATAAGTGCTGTAACAGACAGGATAATACCCGAGATTAACCAGTGGCAAAACAGGCAATTACTGCCCTTTTACGCCATTATTTATCTGGATGCCATTCATTTTAAAGTAAGGCAAGACGGACGCGTGATAAGCAAAGCATTTTATACCACCTATGCTGTAGATGCTTCCGGACAACGTGAGATACTCGGGCTTTATCTAGGTGATTCAGAAGGTGCCAGGCAGTGGGGGCTTATTTTAGAAGACCTTAGAAAAAGGGGTGTAGAGGATGTTCTGTTTTTCTGCATAGACGGCTTGGCAGGATTTAAAGATGTGATTGAAGAGGTTTTCCCTGAATCACAAATACAGAGGTGTATTGTGCATATGATCCGTAATTCGGTAAAATATGTTAGCTATAAGGATATTAGGGCTGTATGCAATGACTTAAAAACCATTTATACCTCAGCCAATCGGGAACAGGCCGCCGTAGCTTTAGCTTCATTTCGCTTAACCTGGGATAAAAAATATAAAGAGATTAGTCCTAAATGGATAGCCTGTTGGGATGAATTAATGGCATTTATGGATTATAGTTCAAATATCCGGAGACTGATTTATACGACTAATCCAGTTGAAGGTTTTCATCGTATTATTCGTAAAGTGACCAAAACCAAAGGTGCATGGAGCAGTGAAATGGCACTATTAAAGCAAATATACCTGACCATAACCTACAATGAAAAAAGTTGGAAGAAAAACATATTCAATAGGTTAGATACAAAAAGGGAACTTATTGACCAGTTTGGAGAGAGATATTCAAAGCATTTGGGATAATAATTCTATCTTTGTAAGAGAGGCACGTTTTCCATAAAGAAGGCAAACATCAATGAAACAGAGAAATGTATCTGCGGAATAAAACGAGAATAAACTTTTTTATGGCGTTGGAAGCCAAAAAGTTATTACCCGTTTTATCCGAATAGACTAGCTCTACAGTATAGTAAATTTTAAATTAAAATGATTTAAACTACAAAAGAACCAACAGACACACTTTTCTGAAGACTCCCTAAAAAAAACGCACTCCGGCTTCAAATCATGAAAGCGGGAGTGCGATTATAGGCAGGACGAGTTTATGCCAGATGTTGGCGGATACCTTCGGCAATGGTGTTCATTTCGTCCGGTTCCAGTTTTAGTTTCGGGGTTTTAAAGTTCATGTCGGCTTCCCGGGTGATGGGGATCAGGTGGATGTGGGCATGAGGTACTTCGAGTCCAATGACTGCTACCCCAATACGCAAGCAGGGAACACTCTTTTCAAGGGCAAGAGCCACTTTCTTGGCGAAGAGCATCATGCCACTCAGCATGTCGTCGTCGAGGTGAAAGATATAGTCTTCCTCCAGCTTGGGAACCACCAGGGTATGTCCTTTCGACATCGGGTTTATATCTAAAAAAGCAAAGAAACGATCGTCTTCGGCTATTTTGTAACAGGGAATTTCGCCGGCTATGATCTTGCTGAATATCGTCATGGAGGGGAGGTTAATTGGTTGATTGGTTAAAGAGAGATTTCCATAACCTCAAATTCCATCACTCCGGAAGGTACGGATACGGTAGCTTTCTGGCCTACTTTTTTCCCGAGCAGCCCTTTGGCGATGGGGGTGGTTACCGAGAGTTTACCTTCCTTAAAGTTAGCTTCACTTTCGGACACAATCATGTACGACATGATTTGTTCAGTCTTGGTGTTTTTGATTTTTACACGGGTAAGGATCTGTACCTCTTTGGTATTGATCTTGGATTCATCGATCATACGGGCAGAAGATACCATTCCTTTGAGGTTGGATATGCGCATTTCCAGCATGCCCTGGGCTTCCTTGGCAGCATCATACTCCGCATTTTCGGATAAATCACCTTTGTCGCGTGCTTCTCCAATTTGTTTTGAAATGGCAGGACGTTGTACTCTCTCCAATTCGTTCAGTTCCTCTACTAATTTTTTATAACCTTCGGCGGTCATATAATTTGTTGCCATATCTGTGTTTGTTTAGTGATCAGGTTTTTGATGTATATAACAAAAAGAATTCCGGCCATGTAAGCCGGAACTCTAATTCTAAATGTTATTTATATTCTGGGACAAATATACAAGCTTTTTTTAATTTTCTGCGTATATATTTGTTTTTAGTTGCATTTTAAAAGATTTTAGTTCCGGGAATCGTTTAATTCATCCGGATTCAAGGTATTCCTTTGACAAAAATACAAAATCATCCTGTAAATTGTTCTTGCGTTAACGTTTTTTTTCTTGAAATATTTCAACCCGATAGTCTCCGTATTTAAAAATATACGAAATAACGGGGATTCCGGGCACGGAATACTTTTATCCCTGAGTCACCTGAAATCGAAACTTATTGATGTGTTCTGTCTGGAGTGGATTCGCTGTATGCAATTTTGTGACCGGGAGTCATTCCGGTATCCAAAAATGATATCCGGGATTGTGAAATACTACCCATTGCATTTGATGAAACAGCCACTAAAAAAGCCTTCTATCGGATGGTTATAACTATCCTGCCGCGACTTTAGTGGTTCTTCCTTTCACAGGGGTGCAAAATAAAACAATGGGTAACTTCACAGCCACCCATTGCACATTTTAACCTAAACCTTAACTATGAAAAATTTATCTGTTTGTTTACTCTGCAAATGTGAGAATAAATTTTTGATCGTACAAATATTTATAGCTAAAAAATAATATTATTTGTAATTGGACAGCCAATTTAACTATTTCATCGTTATAAATTATTCAGTACTAATTTCTTGGGATTAAAAATCCGACTAGTTAAATAATGTAAAAACCAGTTTCTTTCGTAGTAGAATTATAAAGTGTACCTTTGTGGGACAAAAAATAATCTCATAAAAATGAATAAGAACGATCATTCTGACACTTCAACGGACTTTAAATCCGCCTTGAACGACAAGAAACTCTTTATTGAAACCTACGGTTGCCAGATGAATGTGGCCGATAGTGAAGTGGTAGCCTCCATTATGCAAATGGATGGATTTGCCCTGACAGACAAAATCACGGAAGCCGATGCCATCTTTGTAAACACCTGCTCCATTCGTGATAATGCGGAGCAAAAAGTAATAAACCGCCTTAAGTATTTTGAAACGCTCAAGCGAAAAAACAAAAAACTGATTGTAGGCGTCATTGGCTGCATGGCCGAACGCGTAAAAGACGAGTTGATAAACGACCATGGTGTCAATATCGTGGTGGGTCCTGATGCCTATCTGGATATCCCCAATTTGATTGGGACAGTAGAACAAGGGAACAAGGCTATCAATGTCGATCTTTCGACCACTGAAACTTACAGTGAGATTCTGCCTACCCGCATCAGTAAATCTATCTCGGGCTTTATTTCCATAATGCGCGGCTGTAACAATTTCTGTTCGTATTGTATAGTGCCTTACACCCGGGGGCGTGAACGTAGTCGTGAAGTGGATAGCATATTGGCTGAACTTCGCGATCTGCAGGCCAAGAACTACAAGGAAGTAACATTACTGGGCCAGAACGTCAATTCGTATAGCTTTGACAACGATGGTGAGATGATTGAATTCCCCGATTTGCTTCGGATTGTAGCGGAGGCTGCACCGGAGATCCGGTTCCGCTTCTCGACATCCCACCCGAAAGACATGAGCGATCGCACACTGGAAACCATTGCAAACTATGATAACCTGTGCAAGTCCATTCATTTGCCTGTACAATCGGGTAGTGACAAGATACTGACCCTCATGAAGCGAAAATATACCCGTGAATGGTATTTAGGGCGAATAGCTGCTATTCATCGTATTTTACCGGATGCTTCTATCAGCACGGACGTATTCTGCGGCTTCCACGACGAAACAGAAGAAGACCATCAGGAAACGCTATCCCTGTTGCGGGAAGTCAATTTCGATTTGGCTTTTATGTTTAAATACTCGGAACGTCCGGGGACTTTTGCAGCAAAGAATTTGCCTGACAATATTCCGGAAGAAGAAAAACTACGCCGCCTGGCTGAGATTATTGATATTCAACGTGAACTTACCAACCAGAAAAACCAGCTCGACATCGGCAAGACTTTCGAGGTATTGGTAGAAGGCTTCTCCAAAAAATCGAAGGAACAACTGTTCGGACGCACTTCGCAAAATAAGGTAGTGATTTTCTCCCGGTTGGGAAGAAGGATTGGCGAAACCATTCAAGTACGGGTTTTGAGCGCCTCTTCGGCTGCTCTGATCGGGGAAGTAGTGGAGGGCTAAGGACTAAGGACTAAGGACCAAGGTCAAAGGACCAAGGTCAAAGGTTGTCTAGTCCTGAAATAGGTTTACAACAAAGTAAACAAAATTCAGGATTATGAAAAGACAAGTAAAGAAAATTACGGACGAATTACAATTCCAGATCGTTCAAGAGTATTTAAACACTTCAACAAC
>Ga0302205_10001046_pt1 | contig 10845 bp, 6 predicted proteins | sample II_Fen_E1_3_FD_194582 | JGI IMG/M metagenome (GOLD analysis project Ga0302205, IMG submission 194582) | Peat permafrost microbial communities from Stordalen Mire near Abisko, Sweden - II_Fen_E1_3 | ecosystem: Environmental > Terrestrial > Soil > Wetlands > Permafrost | place: Sweden: Abisko...
TGCACATTCCCAATATTTCGGGATCAAAATTGTCGGTTATGACTTCCGGAGACGTTCAACGCCTCACTGTGGATGGAAGTACTGGCTACGTAGGTATTGCCAATACCGCTCCAGCCTATCCGCTGGATGTAAAAGGCACCGCCAACATCTCGGGTGTGTTATCTACCAGTGGTTATTCGTTTCCGGGTGCAAAGCCTACGTCCAACGGGCAGGTGATAACCGGCAAAACGGACGGAACCACATCGTGGGGAACTTCCCAAACATACACGGCCGGTACCGGCATTTCCATTTCGGGCAGTACCATTAGCACCGTGGGTGTTACCACAGGATCAGTACCTTTTATAGGAAGTGATAAAAGCCTGACAGAAAGTAATAGCCAGTTTTTCTGGGATAACACCAACAATCGATTGGGCATCGCCAATAACGCTCCAGCCTATCCGCTGGATGTATCGGGAAATATCAGAGCAACGGGAGCCATTTATGCCAATACAAATGGAGGACTCTATTTTCAGGGTGGCGATGATGCTGCACTGTATGATATCAACGTCGGAAATACAATGGGTGTTTATGGTGTTCAAAATAGCGCAATTGGAAGTATAAAATTGGGCAGCGGAGGTGGTATTATAAGTGGAGCCAACGGTAACGTGGGTATTGGCACCACTTCGCCTCAACGTAATTTGGATATAACCAATGGCGTTGGAAATGATGTAAGCGCGGCGATTATTGCCGGAGGCGAAGGCAAAAATGCTATTCTTTACTTGGGAACTCCTAATTTGGGAGTGGTAACCACTGCAATGAAAACCGCCATCATAGCAGAGGGACAAACTAATTATAGTCGGGCTAAGCTTCATTTTGCGCTGAATAATGTTAGTGACAATGGCATCAGTACAAGCATTGCCGATGCCAGAATGACAATTCAGTCTGATGGTAACGTCGGCATTGGTACTACATCGCCCTCTGCTCCGTTAGAGGTGAATTCATTTATGAAATTTACGAATGCTGATTCGGATGTCAATGATGGTAGAATAGGAAACTCAATGTTCGGTCCCGGACTGAATCTGGTAGGAATCTTAGGGACTGCGCCTACGGCTTATCGAAAAATCCAGTTGTGGGGTGAAATAACGCAAAACCAAAACGATGGAACGAATACTTTTGCTGGTAATAGTTTGTTTGCCGGTAATGTTACCGTAAACGGCAATATAAATGCGCCATCGGATATTCGTCTCAAAACACATATAGAGACCCTGACCAATGTGTTGGCGAAAATTGAAAACCTGCGGGGCGTTCGTTACGAGTTTATCGATCAGAAAAAATATGCCACAGGCCCTCAAATAGGAGTGATTGCACAGGAGCTGCAAAAAGAGTTTCCCGAACTGGTGATAACAAAACCCGATGGCTATCTGGCTGTGAACTATACCCAACTTACCGGGGTACTGATACAGGCCGTGAAAGAACAACAGCAGGAGATAAAGAGCATGAGAGAGACGCTGGATGACCACACCAAACAAATAGAGGCAATGATGAAAATGATTCAGGAACTAAAAGAGAAGAGTAAAGAATAAAGAACAAAGAGTAACCTGTATGCTTCTTGTGGTCAAAAGCCTGATGCAACCAGAGTAACACTTATGCCTTCGTATTTCCCAAAGGAGACACTGGGGAGAGTGAAAGAGATAATGTAATAACTTTTAAAAAATATTGACATGATTTATTTGTTAACAAAAGAAACAGAACAGTTTTGTCGGCTTTGTAAGACGATTCGCCTTTTGTGCTTGCCACGGGTGGCCATTAACCGATGCGTGATAATGTTACTCCTGTGTGGGGCAATACATGCCGGAGCTCAAACCCAAAGCAACTTTCGTACAGAATCGGGAGTAGCTTATATTCAGGTTTTATCGGCGGCTCCCACACCCACTTCGGCTGGGGCCATCTATATTAACAGTGCCGACCATGTTCCATATTGGTACGATGGCTCCAAGTGGGTATCTTTCACAGCTACACTGGCACCTGATGGTACTGTGATAAATACGATAACCACTTCCACCGGCAGGGTATGGATGGATCGCAATTTGGGGGCTACGCGAGTCGCTACCAGTAAAACCGATGCAAATGCCTACGGTTCTCTCTTCCAGTGGTGTCGTGGTGCCGATGGGCATCAGTTAAGAGGTTCGTCTGTTCAGAGTAGTCAAATTGCTGCAACTACAACGGGGAATGCAAATTTTATCCAGTCTTATGGCAATTGGTCAACTACCAGCTTTACCGATGGCAGCTTATGGTGGAATGGCTCTGTGGCGGGAGCCAACAATCCTTGTTCGGCGGGTTATCACGTACCTACGCAAGCCGAGTGGAATTCTGAAATGAATGCAGGTCTTAATACTACCGATGCTGCTTACAACATACTAAAATTAATTTATGCAGGTCTTCGCACTGGATCTAATGCTTCAATTAATTATACCGATGGAGGTGGCTACTATTGGACTAGTACTTTAACCGGGGGGATTCCGAACAATTTTTTTATTACTAGTGGCACTGTTTGTTTTGTAACTGGTAATGTGGTATCTACAGGACTTAGTGTTAGGTGTATAAAGAATCAGTGATCAGTGAACAATTATTAGAAAACAAGTAATCGGGTTGACCGGGAGCAAAGAAAAAAGATGAAACAGGTATTTTTTATTGTATTTATTTGGATATGGGCAATGGTGTCCCTGCAGGGGCAGGTGCATATATCAACCACTTTTCCGGCGCATGCCAGGCAGGCGGTCACGCTTTCGGTGTACGAGGGTTTTCAGTTGAAGCAGGTGGCCGAAACTACTGCCGACAGTGCAGGCAATTTCATCCTAACCGCTCCGTCCGGATACCGGGGAGTGGTGCTTTTGCAGGCCAACAAAGCTGCAGGTATTGAGGTGGTAGTGATGCAGGACAACGATTTTTCGTTGAAGGGCACCATCCTGTCGGATCTCGAGCACCTAACCTGCACAGGCAATGATGCTACGGCTACGCTTTATACCTACTACAAGCAACAGGTGGCGTGCGAAAAGGCACTTGCCGGGTGGCGGTATCTGGCAAAGGTGTATGCCGACGATGCTTACCTGAAAAAATACAAAAAAACATTGTTGCTGGCGAAAGAGATCGCAGCACTCGAAAAAGAGAGACCCGCTTTTATACAGGCGCTTCCTGCCGCAAGTTACCTCCGCTGGTATTTGCCTCTTATCAGCTTTGTACGCGATATGCCCGTTGCGGTGCAGCGGAATCCCGAACAGATACCGCAGCTTAAGCAGCAGTTTATGGGTCTCGACTTTTCGGACGAGCGGCTCTATCGTAGCGGTTTGTTGCCGGTGCTGACGGAAAACTATTTCTTTCTGCTGGAGAACAGTGGAGGCGGGTCGCTCGACTCGGTCTACGTGGCGATGAACCGGTCGACAGACTATATGCTTTCTACCTTGCAGGCGAAGCGTCCTGCGTGGTTGCAGGAGACCTCGCTGTTTCTGTTCAATATGTTTGAGAAACGGAGCCTGTTTACCGCAGCCGAGCATGTCAGTCAGGTGATGCTTACGCAAAACAGTTGCGTGCTCGATAGTAAAGTGAGCGCCCGCTTTGAAAGCTACCGTGCCATGAAACGGGGCAACCGTGCGCCCGACATTGATTTTACGCGGGCAGTGGCGGTACAAAAAGAGAAACACGACGAAATGCTTTCGGGATATCTGAAGGGATATGCATCGCTTTCGGCCATTCCGGCTAAGTATAAGCTGGTGGTGTTCGGTTTTGCCGAGTGCCCCGAGTGTGAGGTTCAGATACCGCAACTGAAACAGATGTATCCGAACCTGCAACAACACGGTGTGGAAGTAGTGTACGTTTCGCTCGATACCGAGAAAAACAAATTTGAAGCCGTAGCGGCCGATAAGCCGTGGGTGAGTTATTTCGATTATGCAGGGTGGGATAGTGCTCCGGCAACGGCCTACCATGTGTTTGCCTCGCCCACCATGTTTTTACTGGGCGAAAAACAGGAGATACTCTATAAGGTACTCAACCCGCAACATCTGGATGCGATACTGAATATACTTAAATAGAATGTGATGATGTGATGATGTGTTGATACCCCTAGCCCCTAAAGGGGGACAAAGAGTGGTTTGCGGGATGGTGAGAAAAAGAATAGGAGACAATAGTAATTAAAAGCCCCTTTAGGGGTTTGGGGTAGTTAAATGTGCATAGCCCCCGGTAAGCGAAGCGTAACCGGGGGGGGGCTGAAGATGCCCTCAGAACCACAACCCCGAAGTGGGCTGAATAAAATTGTAAATTATGAATTATTACTCAGATGCAGATGCACAAGAAAACAATGCAGATGCAGAATAAAACGATGCAGGTGCAGGAGAAACAGATGCAGGTGCAGAAGAAACACAAATTGTTAATAAACAAACAAAAAAATCAGATGAAAAAATTTGTATTACTCGTATTAGTGCTGTTTTCGGCACATGTTTTCAGTCAAAAAACAGCTTATCTCTACACCGACAGCGTGCTACTGTCGTTACCGGATTATAAGGTAAAAATGATCAAACTTGACAGTCTGCGTCAGAATTATACCAAGGAAGTCAACACGGGCATAGCTAATTTACAGAGCCGGTATGAAACCCTGACTGCCACGTATGCACCCAAGAAAAACGAGACGATTCAGGAATTGAAGAAGCGTATGAGCGCGTCAGATACGCTTCGTGTCGGTTTGCTGGAGAAAGAAGCTATTCAATGGCAAGATAAGCGGACAACTTACGATAAATTGATACAGACTCAGTACAATCAGGAAATCCAACCTTTGCTCAATAAAGTGAACGGAGTGATAGCCGATTATGCACGCGCAAACGGCTTGTCGGCGGTTTATAGTTTCGAACAGCTCCGTAATTTGGTGATCTATATCGATCCCAAGCAAAATATCACCGGGGTGATTGTGCGGAAACTGAAACAAAAATGATGAACTTTTAGTAGTAAGTAGTAGGTAGTAAGTAGTGAGGGGTAAGAACGTAGCCAATAGCCCCCGATAAGCGTAACTTAATTATGAACTATGAATATTAAAAGCATTGTGTGGGGATAAGATTCCTAATAAAGAATTTTTGTTTTGTTTATGATTTAATGAGGGTGCGACTTTAAGTCGTGCTCTCACTAATGAACAAAAAAATCAGCATGGACTACATTATTTATTCATGCAGCGTGTAATTATTGAAAACAGGCTTTTGTGAATAGTAGATTTGGAAAAAAGAACGATAGACGAAAGACAGTATAGTAAGAGACCTTTGACCTCAAAAACAATTACGAATTATGAATTACAAAAAAATAGTTGGAAGCATATTCCTACTCCTGGTTCTCATTCCGGTGGGAGGGCAGGCGCAAACAGCTGAGCTGAACAAGGTAAGTAACTGGATATATCCCGGTGCACAGAAGTATGTGGGTATGGATTTTATCAACGAGCCTGCCGGCACGCTGATCAATAATGGTGCTGTGTGGTACACTCATAATTTTACCAACAACGGGAAAGTTGATTTTGTAACTACGCAGGCTATTGATCCGGCTGTGAGCAAGTTCTCGAGCATTGCCACACAGCATATCTCAGGTATAGGTACCACCCGTTTCTATAGTCTGTTTTTAGGGAGCGATTTGGTGGATAACGCATTCAGTCTGGAACAGAATATCACTGTGGCTCATCGGATCGATTTCATTAAAGGCATCGTGGTGGCCACTCAAGCCACGCCTCAGACGATGACCAATATGGTGTTGATGGAAAACGGAGCCGACTGGACCAACACTTCCGATCTGAGTTACGTGGATGGCTTTGTGAGTAAAACAGGAAACAGTGCATTCACTTTTCCTGTTGGTGGTGGAGGCTATTACCGACCGGTGTCCATTTCGGCCCCAACCGCTACTACCGATTGTTTTGCTGCACGTTATATTTACGGCGATCCAAATAGTGCCGGTTATACACGCACCTTGCGTGATAACCTGGCTCTGCATGTGAGTAATAAGGAGTATTGGGTGTTGAATCGTACGGCAGGAAGTTCAGATGTGCAACTTACGCTGAGTTGGGATGCAACCAAAACGAGTGTAAGTATGCCGTCCGATCTTCGTAAAATCAGAATTGTACGCTGGAATGGTAGCGAGTGGATAACCGAAGGCAATGTATCTACCACGGGTAATTTTACATCGGGAACCGTTACGGCTAATGCAACCGGTTATGGAGTATTTTCATTGGCCACATACAACGTTACTTCGGTGGCAATGAACGATAGTGTAAGTACGCTGGAAGATCATCCGGTTAGTGGCAATGTGCTGAGTAATGATTCTGTTTTTGAGGGCAGCACGCTTGCCTTAACTAGCTTTAGTGTGGGGGGTATTAGCGGTCAACCCGGCTCAGTTCTCACTATTTCAAATGTAGGCACCATAACCATGGCTACCGATGGAGCCTATACGTTTACCCCTACTTTAAATTACGATGGAACTGTGCCTGTAATTCGCTATACGGCAATAGGTGCGGATAGAAATTTGGTTAGTGCCAATTTGGCTATTGTTATACAACCCTTGCCGGAAATAGTCAAAACAGCATCGAAAGCGGTTGCCAACAACGACGGAAGCTTTACCTGGAAATATACCATATCGCTGTATAATGATACGCCTTCGGCCATTGATTCAGTTCAGGTAGAAGATAATCTGGATGATGTGTTTACCGCGAAAAATTGTACCTACACCGTTACAAGCCTGGTGGCTTCCGGTCAACTGGTTGCAAATGGATCTTACAATGGGTCTACTGTTATAAAGACCCTGCTTGCAGGTGGAACGCTTGCTGTGAATGCCCGAGATTCAATACAGATGGAAGTACGGGTCAGTCCGGATCAATCGGATCAATCGGATACCTTGATTGTATCCAATCAGGCATTTTTCTCGGGCCAAATCTTGGCTAATAATGGGAAGACTATCTATTTCACTGGCATTGGTACCGACGAAAATATGGGCACAAGCATAGCAGAACCAACTATAACTGTTCTGCCTAAAATAACCATATTTATCCCCGATGGTTTTTCGCCGAATGGGGATGGTATAAACGACAAGCTTGTCATTACGCATACTGCGTCAACCAGAATAGATCTGGAAGTCTATAACCGCTGGGGAGTATTGGTGTACAAGAGTAGTGATTATAAAAATGACTGGGATGGTAGAGGCATGGGAACATTTTTGGGTAAAGAACTGATAACGGGTACATATTACTGTGTCTATAAACAAATAAAAATAGCTACCGGCGAAGTCGTAAATAAAAACGTAAAATATATCAGTTTACGTCACTCCTAATCAATGATCAACGATTAATGATTAACGGTTAATGATCAATGATTAATTATGAATTATGAATTATATATATATATTGGGCTTTCCTATTAAGCCAAAGGTTTCGAAGCTAATATTGATACTCGGTTTTTGTATGTTGTTTGCGGGTAGTCCGCTTAAAGCACAACAGGAACCGATGTATTCGCAATATATGTTTAACATGATAAACCTGAACCCTGCTTTCGCGGGTAGTCTGTGGGGCGATAATGTTACCCTCTTGTATCGTATGCAGTGGGTAGGTGTTGATGGTGCCCCCAAGACCGGGACTCTTTCGTGGGATACGCGTGCTCCAGATAGTGATGTAGGCTATGGGCTCCAGATATACAACGACCGTTTAGGGATAGAAAGTACCACCGGTATGCAAGCGTTTTACTCGTACCGTATTCAGTTTCCTAATTCGAATCTTGTTTTTGGACTCAGTGGAGGGGTTTTGAATTATAGGGCAGCTTATTCGAAAGCCAATACCATCAACCCGAATGATCCGCTGTTTGAACAGGACGTTAATGTGGTTCTTCCTAGCATAGGCTTTGGAATGTTGTATAACACCGAACGTATGTATGTGGGTTTCTCCATACCGGCATTGCTGAAGACTAAAATAGATATGAATAGTTCGCTGGTTTCTACGGCTAATCATCATTATTTTCTTACTGGGGGGTGTATGGTCGACTTATCGAATGATTTTAAGCTGGAACCTTCAACTCTCCTAAAAGCGGTAAAAGGTTCACCTTTGTCATTCGATCTAAATATGAATTTATGGTATCAGAATTCGCTGGGAGGAGGACTTAGCTATCGGTATAAGGATGCAGTGGTAGCCATGTTTGAAGTTCAGTTGTCACCAGTAATTCGTCTTGGTTATGCTTACGATTATACTCTTTCGAGCCTTAAGACCTATAATGTAGGAGGGTCACACGAGCTGATGTTGCGGTATGAATTTAATGTGCCAAAATATAGAAAGGTCTTGTCTCCAAAATACTTTTGCCGATGGTGTAAATGACAAGTTTGTGATAAGCCAGCTGGCTTCAACAAAAATAGAGTTGGAAGTTTATAATTGCTGAGATGGGATACGGGGCAGCGATTCTCAAGATGATTAGGATGACAAGGAAATGGGAGCATTTCAGGGATAGGAGCTCCTTACCGGTATCCGGTACCTACTATTGTGTATACAAGAAAATAAAAATAACCACCGGCGAAGTACTTACTAAATGTGTAAAGTATGAGAGGATAATTATAAATGATCAATGCCAAATTATGAATTGCCAATTATAAACTATAAATATACTTTGGGCTTGTGTATAAAGCTAAAGGTTTCGAAGCTAATGCCGGTACTCGGCTTTTGTTTGATGTTTTGGTGTAATACGCTCAAAGCACAACAAGAGCCTATGTATTCGCAATACATGTTTAATATGCTAAATCTGAACCCCGCTTATGCGGGTAATCTGGGTGGCGATAATGTTACTCTCTTATACCGCATGCAATGGGTGGGGGTAGATGGTGCTCCAAAAACCGGGACTCTCTCGTGGGACAAGCGTCTTCCGGATAGTAATGTAGGCTATGGTGTCCAGATATACAATGATCGGTTGGGAATAGAAACTACTACCGGTGCGCAGGCATTTTACTCGTATCGAATCCCGTTTGATAATTCGAATTTTGTTTTTGGGCTCAGTGCAGGAGCGTTGAACTATCGGGCAGCCTATTCCAGATCCACCATCGTGAATCCGAATGATCCGCTGTTTGAACAGGATGTTAATGTGATTCTTCCAAGTGTGGGCTTTGGAGTGTTGTATAATAGCGAGCGTATGTATATGGGCTTCTCCATACCGGCATTACTGAAAACAAAAGTGGATATTAGTAATACGGTGGTTTCCACTACGGCTAATCACCATTATTTCCTTACGGCAGGCTATATCTTCAATTTATCGAATGACTATAAGCTGAAGCCCTCAACTTTATTAAAAGCAGTAGAAGGTTCGCCTTTGTCATTCGACCTGAATATGAATATCTGGTATCAGAATTCGCTGGGGGGAGGGCTTAGTTATCGGTACAAGGATGCAGTAGTAGGCATGTTCGAAATTCAGTTGTCACCAGCACTTCGTCTTGGTTATGCATATGATTATACTATTTCGAGTCTTAAGACATATAATGTAGGAGGGTCACACGAGTTGATGTTGCGGTACGAATTTAATGTTCCCAGATATAGAAAGGTTTTGTCTCCAAGATACTATTGATAACGGTAAATGGGGAATTGTAAATGGTTAACTGCTAATTATGCAATATAGATAACAGACTCTCGATAATAACAAACAATGAATTGTGAAAAAATCAAATTTGAATGAGAACTAAAAAGAAAAAACTAGTATGCATACTGACTCTAGGTCTGCTGATGTTGGGTGCCAATACTATTACTTATGCGCAAAAGTCTGATCGCAGAATAAATCATTCTAAAGCACTTGCTATTTTACAACGGGCAAACGTTGAATATAAAGCCGCAGGATTTTCGGTCGCAGCACGTGATTACGAGCAATATCTGACTGTAGATAATGCCCCCCCGAAGTCTGTGCTGGCAAAACTGGCCGATTGTTACTGTCAGATAAGGGCTAATGACAATGCCTTGAGAGTATATAAGCTATTGTTTAAAAACGGGAAAGAAGATGCAACCGAAGAACAAAAAGTGCGGGTGGGAGAATTGTATGCGCGCCAGGGAATGTATAAAGAGGCTGCCAGTTGGTTGCAGGATGTATCTGGTTATGAGGCAAAGGTAGGTGTTTACAATAGCTCGCTAAAGCTGAAATCATTAAAGAGAGACTCGGTTAATTGGACAGTCGGCTTTCTGAATGTAAATACGTCTTTCCGTGAATATTGTCCGGTTTTGGTAGATAGCATTTTATTTTTTAGTAGTAATAAACCGCTGTCGGTACAAAAGGAAGTTTCTCTCTGGGATGAATCCTGTTATACTCGTTTACACAAAATAGCATTACGCAAAATCAAGACAGAATCGATCAATATATTAAAGGAACGTCAGATGCTGTCTAAAAATGAAACCAAAGTAGTGAGTAAATCATTAGCCCGACTGTATGAAGGTGCAGATGCTAAAGATGCGGAGACCAAACTATACTTTATGACAGATAAAGTTTATATGCGCGACAATAGTAAAGATACGCTAAGTTCTCTGGTCAAAGGGCTGGATAAGATAGATTTTAATGTTACGGGTATTACCTTTGACCGTAATCATCATGTCTATTTCTCGGCCAACTACCCTCAAAGTGGTGATAAAATAAACCGCATCCGTTTAATGGAAGGTGTTTATTCTTCAAATGAAATAACAGATGTACATGCATTACCTTTCGGAGACGATGGAGCATACTCTGTTATGCTGCCAACTGTAAGTAGAGATGGAAATACACTTGTTTTCTGCAGCGATAAAGCTGGAGGAAGAGGAAAAATGGATTTATATTATACTTTACGTGATACCAAAACACATAAATGGAGCGA
>Ga0302205_10001051_pt1 | contig 10822 bp, 10 predicted proteins | sample II_Fen_E1_3_FD_194582 | JGI IMG/M metagenome (GOLD analysis project Ga0302205, IMG submission 194582) | Peat permafrost microbial communities from Stordalen Mire near Abisko, Sweden - II_Fen_E1_3 | ecosystem: Environmental > Terrestrial > Soil > Wetlands > Permafrost | place: Sweden: Abisko...
ACTGCCACACAGGGGGCACCAACAATCCTCATCCTGAAGCTTAACAAAGAGACAATGGCATTGATTACATTTCATCCATTCATTGTCTATCTCTACTTTTCCTCCTTCTATGATTAACTGACGTCCTTCGACAATGGCCATTGACACTTTATTCCGTGCAGACATACAGATGCGTGTGAGCGTGGGGCGGGAAACGCCCATAAGTTTTGAGGCCTCGCAATGATTATAACCACCATAATCACAAAGTCGTAAGGCTTCATATTCTTCGTATAAAAGGAATACGGCTTCTGACTTTTTTGCAGTATATGACATTCCATAAGGTTTTAATCCGGATATCAGTGGCTTATCCGCTACCTTCCTTATCATTTTTGGTCTTGGCATAATATTTTATTTATTATGAATAGATGTTCTATTTTAGATTGCAAATATAATGAACTATTGTTCATTATGTCATACTTCTTGAAAAACTTTAATTACATTTAACAGTGCAACTCATAAGTGGCTGATGTGTTAAATTATCAACATGCTGACAAAAAAGTTAGCATTTTTTTGTATATGCTAACATTTTTGTTAGCTTTGCATCGTATAAAAAATAGTGTATAATGAAAATAAGCGAATTCATTAGACTTCTATCGAAAAACGGTTGCGAGATAGAAGATCACGGGAAAAGCATCATAGGTGGTATAGCCCGATCACAGGCTAGTCGGATATGCTGCCACGCCATGGGACTCAAGAATTAGCAAAAGGACTTGAGCAAAGATTGAGGAAGACGTTACTCGGACAATAAAAGTCCGGGTAACCCCCGTAGAAACGGGGATTCTTTGAATCTTTATATGTAAAGGAACAAAAACTAACAGAAAACAGATAATTCCATTCATGCTATAATTCCAATAAATAAAGATTCAATTATAAAAGTGATGAGGAAAAACTTTACTTTTAAAAAAGATGAGTTCAAAGATGGTGATTTTATATGGGTATCTCCCAAAAATAAACCTTATTATCCAAACGTAAACAGACTGTATTGCTATTTCTGTATGGTTGATGGAGTTCCTCAAAATTTCAGAATGAAAATACATTATACGGCAGAAGATTGGCTGTTTATCAACAAATGGACAATAAAAATAGATAACGGTTTTAAATTTGACGTGACACCAGATGGTAACGACGAGGTACGTGATAATATTAGTGATTGTATCTGGGAAATATATGATGTATCAATGACAGCGTTTGACCAAAGTATGTTAGATGCAATATCAGTTAGTAAGTCAGCAAAGATAAGATTGAATGGGTCTGATTATTACGATACGAAAAAATTGACTTCATCAGAATTTAAATATCTTCAATTGAGTTATAAGTATTATAGGAAACTCGGTGGGCATTTTGAATAATAAATTTAACATTAAAAAAAATAAGAATATGGGGAATTTTATGATCTTTGCATTAATTATTTATGCGATCGGAATCTGTGTAGTTTATCAAGCTGCAGAGAAAAGAGAAATGGAGGTATGGGAGTCAGTTGTTACCTCAGTGATATCAACACCAATAGGGGGTCTTTTGTATTGCCTTTGTTTCCCATCGAAGTTAGATAAGGAAAATAATGAGGCTTTGAAATTGATTCATGATAAATTAAAAACTTAAAATAACAATAGATTTATCAATTTAAAAATAATATTATGAAAAGAATTAGAAAATCAGAAAAGATAATTAAATCAATTATTTCTATTTTATTTTTATTGCTGATTTTTTCAGCAGAATCATGTTCTTGTTCGGGACCTGAAGAAATAAAGAGCAGTAATGCTCAAGTGATGGCTGAAGATATTATCAAGCAATATCTTAAAAATTCAGATGATGCAGATATTGAAATAAGGAACATTATCGACAATGGTGATAGTTCCTTTACAGTATCAATGAGAACGAAGAATAAAAATGATTTTGGAGGGACAATTGTCTCTTATGAAAACTTTACTTTGAGATATAAAAAAGGAGAATGGACTGATTTGAAGAACTGGGAATATAGTGATATCAAAATTTCAAACGATAATACAGGAGAAGTTCGGACAATATTTGGGAACATGTAAGACCTTTTAGAATGTAGTGAACAAACAAAACATAATATTATGAGAAAAACATTATAGGTTCATTTTATTACATCAATAACACATTGTTTTTATAGAATCCAGACATCGCAACACGCCGATGCGCCAACTTCCTTCAGAATGAATTACGTCGGGCACAATAAAGAAATTGATGGTACGTTATACTAACTGGATGAGCCTGTTATCCTCATCAAAGCGGGCTTGGCGCTATTAAAAGATGGACTGCGCTTCCATCTCGATATCAACGGAAAGACTGTACAGGAAGGCTGCACAAGCGACTCATGGTTTTAAGTGAGTTACATTGAAGACTGAAAACTTTTGAAATTTAATGCTATCATGATTAAAAGATATGTAATTGGTTTATTTTCAATGTTATGCTGCCTGACGGGCACAATGGCACAAGGTTTTGTTAATCTGACCTCCCGGGAACTCAGTATCGACTCGATGTTACCCTATTACACGTATGCCAAGGATTTAGGTCGGAACTACAATGATTCCACTTACTCGGTATCGATTGAATACCCCGAATTTGTGGCTATGACTGAGGCTGAGATCGCAAGATATAAGCTGATAGCCAAAGACTCGCTCTCTTCTCTGCCGGTCATTAACCAGAATGTCTCCATCAGCAGAAAGACAGGGCAACTCGAGATTGGGTTTGTCCCGCTTGTTTTCCGCAATGGAAGATACATGAAGCTCACCAGTTTTAAACTCAAAATCAAGGCCAACCCAAGGTATTCAAAGGGCAAAAGCAGGTTGGCTGCCTTGGTATCGCCGAAAAGCAGCAGATATGCTTCACACTCTGTGCTTGCATCAGGCAAATGGGCAAAAATACGGATACCGGAAAGCGGGATATATGAGATAACAGGCTCACTCATCAGGAAAGCAGGATTCTCCGACCTAAGCAAAGTAAAGATATACGGTTATGGAGGAGCTTTGCTTAACGAGACGTTTACACAGGACGACCTCATCGCGCATGACGACCTCAAAGAGGTTGCCATCTGCTCTATCGAGGGAAAAAGATTATTCTACGGTCAAGGGCCGATATCATGGAGCTCAACAACCACCACTAAACGTACGGTGAATCCCTATTCGTCATACGGATATTATTTCATGACCGAATCGGACAGTGCTCCCTTGACTGAGGACAGTACTGCTTTCGTAAACAGTTTCTATCCCAAAGGGGACGATTACCACACGCTCTACGAGGTGGACAACTATGCATGGTATCCCGGAGGAAGAAACCTCTTCGACAGCAAGGCATATACTGTCGGCAGTTCTTACAGCTACACGCTCGCATCACCCGGGCTGACAAATAAAGGTTCCTTATCGGTTGCCCTGACAGCCAACGAAAGTACCAAAGCTTCTGTAGCACTCAACGATTCTGTGCTGGGATCGGTCTTGACCAGCACGCCCGGGGAATACAATAGGGCTGCGGAAGAGATTGTGACATTCAATGTAAACAATATTCTGGCTTCGAACAAGGTCACAATCAAAGAGACAAGTGGCGGAACTATGAGGCTTGACTATCTGTCACTATATTACAAAAAGCCTAAACCCATGTCGGGGCTGACAACAACGAGCTACAGCACGCCTGAGTTTGTTGAGACCATCAGCAACCAGGACTTGCATGCTGACAGTGCCTTATATGACATGATCATCATCGTCCCTAAATCAGGTGCTCTGACTGCACAAGCGGAACGTATCAAGGCTTTGCATGAAACAAAAGACGCTCTAAGAATCAAGATCATTGCAGCGGATAAACTTTATAACGAGTTCTCGAGCGGTACACCCGATGCTACGGCATACCGTAAATACATGAAGATGCTATACGATAAGGCTGAAAAGGATAACGACATGCCGAGATATCTGCTGCTCTTCGGCGACTGTGCATGGGACAACCGGATGCTGACATCCGACTGGAAGGGTTATAGCCCTGACGATTTCCTGCTCTGTTTTGAGAGTGAAAACTCCTTCAGCGAGATAAACTGTTATGTCAGTGAGGATTATTTCGGCATGCTTGATGATGGTGAAGGAGCTAACCTGACAACAGATAAGCCCGATGTGGGTGTGGGACGCTTTCCGGTACGGACGGAACAGGAGGCTAGGATTATCGTTGACAAGACTATCAGATACGCGAACAACGAGGAAGCCGGAAGCTGGATGAACACCATCTGTTTTATGGGCGATGACGGTAATGCGAATGATCACATGGATCAAGCCAACAAAATGGCGACGATGGTAGAGTCGAACTATCCGGGATACATGATTAAAAGAATCATGTGGGGGGCTTACACGCGTGTGACATCATCAACAGGCAACAGTTATCCGGACGCGACGAACCTGATCAAACAGCAGATGAATAATGGTGCTCTGATGATGAACTACACGGGTCACGGTGCACCATACTGCATTTCGCACGAACAGGTACTGAAGATAGCTGATTTCGAATCGTTCACGTCACCCAGACTTCCTTTATGGGTAACGGCATCGTGCGACATCATGCCGTTTGACGGACAGACTGATAATATCGGCGAGAAATGCTTACTGAATGGAAAGGGAGGAGCTATCGCATTCTTTGGTACGACGCGCACGGTAGACCCTTATCACAACTTTTACATGAACCTGTCTTTCACCAAATACGTATTGGGAAAAACAAATGGAGTCCGCAACAGACTGGGAGACGCTGTGAGAATGGCCAAGAATTCACTTATTACAACGGGACAAGACAATTCTGTTAACAAACTTCAGTATGCCCTGTTGGGTGATCCGGCCCTGACGCTGGATTGTCCGACGATGAATACAGTCATCGACAGTATAAACGGAGTAGTGCCAGGCAGTAACAATATGCCTACCCTGAAAGCGGGGTCCCTAGTCAAGGTGAAAGGACATATAGAGGCCAACAGAGCAAAACAGACCACATTTAACGGTAGCATCAATGCGACGGTGAGAGACTCAGAAGAGAAAATCGTGTGCAGAAAAGATGATGTCAATGGAACAGCATTCTCGTTTATTGACCGTCCGAAAACAATTTACAACGGTGGAGACAGCGTTAAAAATGGATTTTTCGCTTTCACCTTCGCTGTTCCTATGGACATCAACTATACAAACCTGAGCGGAGAGATAAATATGTTTGCCATCAATAACGATAAGACCCTAAGGGCTAATGGCTCTTTTGATGATTTCCTCATCGGCGGAACAAATACTACGGGCAATGACTCTATCGGCCCTTCTATCTATTGTTACCTGAACTCAAGCGCATTCGTTGATGGCTGTACGGTCAACCCTACCCCCTATTTCTATGCGCAGGTGAATGATGATGACGGTATCAATGCCGTAGGAAACGGTTTTGGTCACGATATGGAACTAACCATAGACGGCAAGAAGGAAAAAACATACGTACTGAATGGCTACTACACGAATGATTTTGGTTCCTACACGAGCGGAACTATCGGTTACAGTATTCCTGAACTGACTGTAGGGAAGCATAACCTGCTGTTCCGGACATGGGATATTCTGAACAACTCGTCGGCTGCACAGCTTACATTCAACGTGGCTAAGGAACTGGAACCAAACTGCTTCTGTATCGACTGTTCTAAGAATCCGGCAACGACATCAACTACCTTTATTATCACACACGACAGGACAAACAGTGAACTGAATGTGAATTTGGAAGTTTTTGATACAAGCGGACGACTGCTTTGGAGACACAGCGAAGCCGGGGTTCCTTCGGACAACACTTATACCATTAACTGGGATTTGACGACCAACACCGGTTTTAAACTCCAGACTGGTATCTACCTGTATCGCGCACAGATTAGTTCCGACGGCAGTAGCAAAGCCTCTAAGGCTAAGAAACTGATTATCATAGGCAATCAATAATAGATAACTAAATAATCTATTCTGCAACAGATTTCTTGGCATAAATTTTGCTGCGTATTTATGATACATCGGATTTTAAAACGCGAATAATTCTCTTGAAAATGAAACATATCATCGTAGGTTTGGGTGAGGTATTATGGGACATGCTACCCGAAGGAAAGAAGCTTGGCGGAGCACCGGCAAACTTTGCTTATCATGTGGCTCAGTTCGGACTCGACAGCATGGCGGTGAGTGCCATCGGCAATGACAAACTGGGCGACGAGACGTTGGAGGCTTTTGACGAGAAAAGGCTGAAATACAATATGCAACGGATTCCCTACCCTACGGGAACGGTACAGGTGACTCTGGACAAAGAGGGGGTGCCATGTTATGACATCAAGAAGGACGTGGCCTGGGACAACATTCAGTTCACTTCGGAGCTGGAAGAGATGGCCAAAAACTGCCGGGCTGTCTGCTTTGGATCGCTAGCTCAACGCCATGCGGTATCACGAGGGACGATCGGAAGGTTTCTGGATGCCATGCCGAAAAACAATGACGTGCTTAAGATATTCGACATCAACCTGCGACAGAAGTTTTATACAAAGGATATTCTGGTGGAGTCTTTTCAGAAGTGTAACATTCTGAAGATAAATGATGAGGAACTGATCATCATAGGAAAACTCTTCGGGGACCCGGAACTGGAACCGGAAGAGAGATGCAGGCTTTTACTGGAGACATATCATCTGAAGATGCTGATACTTACCTACGGGGTCAACGGCAGTTATGTGATTACTGCGGGAAAGGTATCGTTTCTGCCTACACCGAAAGTGAATGTGGCTGATACGGTAGGGGCAGGTGACTCGTTTACAGGAGCGTTCTGTGCTTCGATCATCAAGGGAATGACTGTGGAAGAAGCACACAAGCTGGCCGTGAACGTGTCGGCATACGTCTGCACACAGAATGGTGCCATGCCGGACATCCGTTATCTACTTTCCTGAGAAAGCAACAAAGATTCGTTCGCTACCTGTTGACAAAATTTTAAATTTTCTTTCTAAGATAATTAATAAAAGCACTGCATGATATTAACATATATAAAGCTTCGTCAACAGAAGGAGTATATGTACTATCAGCATCCATTAATGCATGCCTGATACCTGTGTCTTTTTGATTGGTATAGGCATAAAGTTTATCCCATGCTGTTTTCAATAATTTTGGAAATACGATGCCGTTTAACTCCAACTTATTTAGAGCCTTTCCCAATGTATCTTCATTTGTTTTCTCTCTACAGAAGGCTTCAACTGCTGATATTGATTCTTTGATAGAATTGCAAGGATCTGGAGTTGGTCGTTGTGCATATAATCTCAAAGCTTTATCAAGATGCTTCTTTATATTTTCTGGACCATCCATCGCTTCTTCGATTGCAGAGATCTCTGCTTTTGATGTTATTTCAGCAATCTCATTATTTACGACTCGATAAGCAAAATGCAAACGCTCAAATTCTGAATTTAATTGTTGAACAAAGTTTTCAACAACAGGACGTACTCTTGGATCACCTAATAATAATGAATACAGATATTTTATAGAGAATTCTAATATATCCAGTTTTTCATACCACGTTTTTTCAGAGTCCTCAATAAAAAATGTGGCTACACTTCTATCGTATCTGAATTCACTTTTACGTTCATTCAAGAAATGAGTCCACAGATACATTTCCATATCTTGATAATAAAATTTACAATATGAAGAAATACAGGTTCTAAGTATAGAAGAATTTTGTAGATCATCATAACATGAGCATATTGCATTCTGTATTGCTTCGGGAATTTGCTCCCTAATAATAACATCTGATGGCTTTGTATAGCCATATCTTTCTGAAAAAAGTGCCATAATTCTATCTTTATTATATTCCTAATTCTTTAAACATCTCGCCCAACTCTGAGTAAGTATAATCCTTATCGTCTGTTTTTCTGTCTCCTATTGACTTGATTGCGTTATTTATTGCCGCATTCAAACTTCCACCGTTTTGTTTGAAGTATGGATGTAACGGATGCTTTCTGAAAAATTCTATTTTCTTCTCATAAAAACAAACCGAATTTAGTTTTTGAGATACCTGCTCATAATTGTGAAATTTCATTGTGGTATACTTAAAATAAAAATAAAAGAACAGTTCTGTACATCGCTCTGTTTCAAAAAAACGTATCTCAGATTTTGTGTTCGTATAACGGTTTTTCTTGACTTTATTATTATACGCATTTTTTAGTTTTTCATATTCTGTTTTTGACTTGACATCATGTTTGTTATCCATATCGATAACACAATATATTTTTTCATAACCGCGGTTTATTGATTCTTCTATTTTCTTTTTCAATTCAGGAATACTCGTGTGCTTGGGACAAGCAGGGGATATGGTACTTGCCAATCCCTTATAATCGTCTTTTAACGAATTAAAATAGAAGAACTCTGTGGGACCTTCGCCAATGATTATTGTGGTTTTCTTTGGTATATTCTTCATCTTACTCTGCATCAATAAATGGTGAACCAAGTTCTGGTTTTGCTCCTAATCGTCCTATGCGGTATGAATTATATAATGACATATTTTTATGCAAACCATACTCATCGGCACGTATAAGCGTAGATGATGCGGTGTCATAAGATTTTTCAACGAAGAATACCGAGTCTCTATGGCAATTAAGTAACTCTTCTGACAACAGTGTCACTTCCTGAGTAGTAAAAATAAGTTGGGATTCTGAAGAATTGTATATAAATACATTTAAAAAATACAGCAGCAAATCATAATGTAAATTCATCTCCAGCTCATCGATAAAATAGATGTGGTTTCCACTAATTAAATTATATAGAAGTCGCAATCGCTCGATGTATCGTAACGTTCCCACAGATTGCAGTCTACCAGACAATGCGAATTTATCATTACCAGCAGAACTGGTAAACATTACATCTTCAACGGGTTCATTTATAAGTTTATCTTTTTCTTCTTGTGTTAAATTACTTGAATTCTCTATAGCTTTTTTCGTCACGGCTGGCAAGTCCTTAGCCTTTGTCGTCATTTCGAAATCAATAATATTAAAGTCGGCCTTTTTGAGCATTTTTAAATAAAAGTTCTTTAGTTTCTTGTCTTCAGCAACTTCTTTCATCAGTTCTACTATGGTTTTTCTATGATCTCCATTTATCTGGTGAACATAATTCTTTATCCAATTATAAAGTTCGGATATAGGTTCGGCATCTTCTTGTAATGAGATCTTACTGAACAGTGAAAGGACGGTATGATTATTTAATGTGTTGGACGTGATAGTATTTAACGTTTCCTTTCTAAGACCGACACTAACTCCAAACTTGATATCAGCTTGAACGTCAAGAGACTTGAATTCTCTGGAATAAAATAACGAACGAGATTTCTCCGGATAATAATACAACTTTTCATCCGCTATGTAATTTCTATAATACGATATGTAATAATCATAACGTTTTTCACTCGCAAAAAATGATAGGTATGCCTTGACGGGTTTGTCCTTATTTAAGGCAAATGGCTGATATTGGTTTATTAAATCATTTCTATCGTTTTTAGGGCGAAAGAGCAAGTTGAATACGTTTTCCATAGCGATGAGCATATTGGACTTGCCTGATGCATTAGCACCATAAATTACACCGAGTTTATTAATCCTGGTTTTCTTAATAGAAACACTAAAGAAATCATCTTCCTTTAATTTTGATTCAAAGTTTATAGTTTGCCTATCGTTAATAGACATAAAATTTTCTATCCAAAATTCCCGTATCATAATATATTATTTACTTCAAATTCGTAAGTACCTTACAAAAATAGATAAAATATATGATACAACAGATTTTAATTAACTATATTTAAATATAAGCATCTACTTTCCTGAGAAAGAGACGATGGCAATGCTTGTCTCATAGAGAAGATACATGGGCAGAGCTACGACAAGCAGGGTAAAGACATCTGAGGTAGGTGTGATAACGGCGGCAATGACAAGCAAGATAACGATGGCATGACGACGATACTTACGAAGGAATCTGGATGATATAAATCCGAACTTGGCCATCAGCCAACAGAGCACGGGCAGTTCGAAGACGATCCCCATCATCAGGTTGAGCATGAGCATGGTGTCAATATACGAATCTAACACAATTTGATTTTCCACCTCACTACTTACCTGGTAGGTACCCAGAAAACGGAAGGTAAGTGGGAAAACCAGAAAATAAGCCACAGCTACTCCGAGCATAAACATCACATACCCGCTGGAGATGAGACGGAAGGTATATTTCCTTTCTGTCGTATAAAGTGCTGGGGAGACAAACCTGAATATCTCATAGATGACATAAGGTAACGCGAGCATGAAACCGGCATACATGGCCATCTGGACATGTATGGTAAATTGCTGGGCAAGTTGGGTGTTGATCAGCTTCACAGAGAAGTTATCGACTCCGGAGCCGAAGTAAGACGAGAGTCCCACCATACGGTTGAGAAGCCTGTAGGTGATGAAATGACTGCTCTTAGGAGCAAGGATGATATCGAAAAGCTCTGTCTTAAAACAGAAGGCGATGCTACCTACGGTAACGACAACTGCCGCGATCCGCACCAGCGAACCGCGCAATACGTCCAGATGATCCCAGAAAGTGCCTAGTTCCGTGTCCTGCTGCTGTTCCATCAGACAATGATCACTTTGCGTCAGGGGTTTCGGTATTCTTTTCTACGGTCTCTTCTTTCTTCTCGGTGGTATCTTTTTTCTTATCTGAATTAAGATCAAGATTGTCTTCCACACCGTTCATGCCGTCTTTGAAACTCTTGACACCTTTTCCAAGTCCCTTCATCAGCTCGGGTATTTTCTTTC
>Ga0302205_10001054_pt1 | contig 10803 bp, 9 predicted proteins | sample II_Fen_E1_3_FD_194582 | JGI IMG/M metagenome (GOLD analysis project Ga0302205, IMG submission 194582) | Peat permafrost microbial communities from Stordalen Mire near Abisko, Sweden - II_Fen_E1_3 | ecosystem: Environmental > Terrestrial > Soil > Wetlands > Permafrost | place: Sweden: Abisko...
GCGAAGGCGTGAAAGTCTGGCTTACGCATATTGGCGGTTATCCAGGCAAGTATGATGCATTAGTACGCCCGGCTATTTTCCAGCAGCCACCCAAACTTTTTGTTTGCGGGCATTCTCATATTTTGAAGGTGAAATATGACAGGCCTCTCGATTTATTGCATATAAATCCCGGAGCAGCTGGCAAATACGGTTTTCATAAAATCCAAACTTTAGTACGAGTGGAGATAGATAACGAGAAGATTCAGAATCTGGAAGTAATCGAATTGAAACCAAAAGATATTGAGAAATGAGCCTCTAACAAAAAAAATCATTGTTGAAATTGCAACAATGATTTTTTTTACTTCAAATTTAATACTTCTCAGTCCGCCATTAACTTTTGTAACCACCTGCTCAAACCAAACAGAATGATAGAAGCAATACCTGACATGACAACAAATAATATAAAGAAATCATATAAATTGCTCATTGTATAACCAATAAATGATGTCGGGTGCTTATCAGGATACAACGAACTAAGCGTGCCAGCCAAATAGTTAGCAAAAGCATTTGCTAAAAACCATACAGCCATAAGCAATGATGCAAACTTTATAGGTGCCAGCTTATTTACTAGCGAAAGTCCTATCGGTGAGAGCGAAAGTTCGCCCCAGGTATGCAAAGCATACATTCCGAGCAACCAAACCATACTTACTTTTATACCGGGTGCCACGTCCTTTACTCCAAATGCAATCCACAGGTAGCCTAAAGACAAAAAGAATAAGCCAATAGCCATTTTAGTTGGAGCTGCAGGCTCATATTTTCCTAATTTCAACCATAACCAGGCAAACAAAGGAGCAAAGCTCACCACAAATAAGGAGTTAAGAGACTGAAATGTACTTGCAGGCAATTCATTTAAACTAAGTTCTTGTTTGCCACCTGATGCAATTGAGAAAACTCCATAAAATATTGCTATTGCAAATGCTGAAAGTAAGACATAAACAGTATTTCTTAATCTACTGTCTGCATTAGAGCTCATTGCAGCTTTGGTTGTTTTGAATAATTTGGTAATAAAAAATAACGCTATAGCACCAATAGGATAAATAATCCACGTTGGTAAAACCAGTCCTAAATGGCGGTCAGTTTGTTCATCAGCAAAAAAGGTAAGTGAGGCTCCGGCTTGTTCAAAAGCACTCCAAAAGAAAATCACAAAAAAGGCTACAATAAAGATAACTGATACCTTTTGTTTTTCTTTTTTAACCAATGACTTATCTGTCATAATAATGCAAAATATAAGTAATGTAGCCGCTATTAACAGATAGGGCAAAAAAGAAAAAAGTTTTGCATCAACATAAAGCATCCCGATTGCCAGTGCTGCAAATCCAGCTAATCCTAAAATCACGAATAAAGGCTTTGACCAATATGGATGTACGCCAACAGGTGGCTGACCAAGCATCTTTTTATCAGAGTCAATAACATACAGTTTGGCAAATGCCAATTGAACCCCAACACCGATAATCATACCAACTGCGCCAGCCAGAAAAGCCCATTTAAAATCTGCCGGATTACCGGTATCGCCTACAAGACCGCACACAAATGGTCCTAATGCTCCACCAACATTTATACCCATATAAAAGATTGTATAGGCGGGATCAATCCGCCGATCCGCTTTGGGATATAGCTGCCCGACCAAAGTCGAAATATTGGGTTTAAACAAGCCATTACCGGCAATCATTAATCCCAAGCCACTAAAAAAGAAGATCGGAGAAATATCCGGTGCAGATGCATAAGTATGCCCACATAAAAAAAGTAAAATTTCACCCAGTGCCATTACTAGTCCACCAGCAACAATTGAACGTTGATTTCCCCAATAACGATCTGCAATAAATCCACCAACAAGTGGTGTCAGATAAACTAAACTTGTATAACTACCATATAAACTTGAGGCAAAGGCTTTATCAAATAGCAATGCCTTAGTCATGAATAATACCAAAACGGCACGCATACCGTAGTAGTTAAAACGCTCCCACATCTCTGTGGCAAATAAGATGTACAATCCCTTCGGATGTCCTTGTTTAATTTGGTTTGTTGACATGAACTATTTTATTTATTTTGATTTAACGACAAAAAAAAGAACGCTGATAACTCGGCGTTCATCATTATTTTGTGACTCAATGTTCGTATTGATGTCGCAAAAGTAAGCATTCTGATTTAAAAACAAGATAAACCTCAGACAAAAATTACATTTTTAAACAATTTTCTTGCAAAAACAGAACAGATCACATCTACCTTTTTTTTTCATGCTTCTTCTTTTTATAAGTCTGATAAATCTCAAAACCAAAAAACACAATGATCAGAAGAATCCACGATTTCCAATCAGAGAATGTAAATTCCAATTCATCGGTACGATAATACCGTATACCTAAGTTTATCAATTCAATGATCACAAAGAGCCCTATCAGTTGTAAGAAGCATTTCAAGTAATTATTCATAAGTATTTCATTTTTAATTAACGTTCCTTTTTCAATTCTATCGTCACACGTTCCACTTTTCCTCCCAATGGCGGGTTAAGCTTGGACAACTTTACTTGCAGCGCCTGAATTTTTGGAAATCCATTAAACAGACTATCCAAAATACGTTGTCCCACGTGTTCAATTAGTTTGGAAGGCATTTCCATTTGCCCCTTGATAACATCATATACCAACTGGTAATTGAGCGTCTGCTCCAGTTCGTCGGTTTTACCGGCGTTAGCGGTATCTAGCTCCATAGTCACACTGACTATAAAAGTATTACCCAATTCCTGTTCAAACGCCAAACAGCCATGAAAAGCATGAAACTCCATATTTTCAAGAACGATTGTACTCATAGTTTTTCTTATCTAAACGCTTCCAAAGCTTCGGGCTCAGGAAAAGTTGTCTCTTAAATAATTTGACTTTCAAAATCGCCATCACCCACATAAGTACGAATCTGATCACCCGATTTTATCTGTTTGGATGAAGTAATACGTTTCCCATTCAATGTCGTAATGGTATATCCGTGCTTTAATAAAAACTGTGGCGAATGTGTTTCGATATTTTTCTCCAACAAAGATAATTTATTATTTTGTTTCAACAACTGCATACGTATTGAAGATTGCAAACGATTTCTCTGACGATCGAGTAGATGCCCCTTTTGCTGCACCCAACTACGTAAGGTTTGTTTGATGCGCATCTGTGCCTGATTTATGAATCTGTTTTCTATATCTATTTTGTTTTTAACCAGATGGTGAATATCCGCCACAACACTCGACATCCTGTTTTCTGCGTTTTGCAGAACTGAAATCAATAATTCGGCAGCTGCAGTAGGTGTTTTCACACTCGAATTGGCCACCATATCCAAAATTGAAATGTCGCGTTGATGACCGATTCCTGAAACTATTGGCAACGGGAACTGTGCACAATTCAACGCCAGTTCATACGAATCAAAACAGGCTAAATCGGTAATGGCACCACCACCACGAATAATCACCACCACATCAAACAATTCAATGTGCTCATATATTTTTTCCAAAGCCGATATAATGGACGCTTCAGCCTGATCGCCTTGCATCACCGCCGAAAAAAGCTTAGGATAAAAGGCAAAATGGGAAGAATTACTTTTCAGCTGATCACAAAAATCACCATAACCGGCAGCCGTGGATGATGAAATAATTGCGAGCCGTTGTGGAAGTTCTGGGAATGGGAGTTCCTTATTCATATCTACAATACCGTCTTCATCCAGTTGCCGGATAATTTTTAATCTCCGGGCAGCCATTTCACCAATGGTAAAGGTAGGATCAATATCGCGAATATTCAGACTAAAACCATACACACCGTGAAACTCAACCGTGACAGATACCAGCACATTTAAACCAGCCCGTAGCGATTGGCCCGTACTACTTTCGAAATAAGGTTTCAACATTCGGTAAGTGCTTGTCCAAATCGTAGCTTTAGTTTTAGCCAGCAATGCATCCGAGGCGTCATCCTTTTCTACCAATTCCAGGTAACAGTGTCCACCCGGGTTTTCGCGCAACTCACTTATTTCGGCACGTATCCATTGAGGGGTATCGAAGCTCGAACGTATAACTTGTTGAATCTGATTGGTAAGTTCTGAAAGTGTAATTGAAGTCATCGTGTTAAGTCTATTAGCAGCTACAGATTATGACCTGTATAACTAACTGGTCTCAAATTAGTCCATTTGATTTCCTTTGCTGATACAAAAATACAACTTTTTATTTTAGTGCTGGCTTATATCCAAAAATATAAAAAACATTAAAATATCAATGCAACAAAACAACAACTACGAAATTATCGTAGATTTGCGAAGTGTTCGTAATAAGTAAACAGTAAATATTTTACTCTATATAAAAAAATGGAAAAGCTAACCAATCAGGAAGAAGAAATGATGCTGATCATATTTCAGCAAGGCAAAGGTTTTATCAAAGATTTTATTCAACTCATGGATGAACCTCAACCGCCTTACACCACCGTAGCTTCTATCGTAAAGAATCTGAAACGCAAAGGTTATGTGAAAGGCAAACGATACGGCAATACTTACGAGTATAGTCCGATAATGGAAGAAAGCGAATACAAATCAAAATTTATGTCGGGGGTAGTACAAAACTACTTCGAGAATTCATACAAAGAAATGGTGAGCTTTTTTGTTGAAAAACAAAAGATATCCGCCGAAGAATTACAAGAAATCATTAAACTAATCGAAAAAAAATGAACGACGCACTCATGTATTTTCTAAAGGTGAACATTGCGATAGCTTTGTTTTACCTATTTTTCCGATTGTTGTTTTACAACGATACCTTTTGGAAAACCCGCCGGTTTTACCTTGTTTTCAGCATCCTGTTGTCTGTGATTTATCCATTCGTCTCACTCACCGGATGGCTTGAGAAACAGGAACCCATGCAGGCAATCATTGTCAGCTATTCTCAATTGCAGGCTGTAACTGTCACTCCACAACCCAAATCAGTTTTCACTATCGAAAATATGCTGCTTGGAGCTTACGCATTGGTATCGGTTGTTCTGCTTGCAAAAATGCTGGTGCAGCTCTTTTCTATTCTTCGCTGGAAGTTGAAAGGAGAAAAGGAACAGCTACAAGGAACTAAAATTATATCAATAAAAGAAACGATTGCCCCTTTCTCGTTTTTCAACTACATATTTATTAATCCGGCTTTACATAGCGAGCAAGAAATTAGCCAGATATTAGCTCACGAGAAAACACATGCACAACAGATGCACAGTCTGGATGTACTCATTAGTGAAATGCTGACCATCGTTTGCTGGATAAATCCGGCAGCGTGGTTGCTTAAACGCGAGATCCGACATAATCTGGAATTTCTGGCCGACAGCAAAGTCGTTGAATCGGGCTTTGATTCTAAAGATTATCAATATCATTTATTACAATTATCTTATCAAACCCCCGAGATAAAACTCGGAAATAAATTTAATGTAGCACCCCTTAAAAAACGTATTATTATGATGAATCAACAAAAAACAAAAAAAGCGGGAATTATGAAATACTCGCTTATCGTTCCATTGGCATTAGCATTAGTATTATCGAGCAATGCAGAAACCATTGTAAATTCGGCAAAAAATATTTTGTCTACAACTAAGAATGCTGTTGCAGGAAATGAAAATGCAGTTTTTATTAAGAATGACGAAGTTGTAGATGCCGAAAATGTAAATCAAGAGACAGTATTAGAAATTCAGGATGCAAGCCAAACTGACAACTCAAAAGTTTACACTGTAGTAGAAAAAATGCCGCAATTTCTGGGTGGAGAGGAAGCCCTCACACAATATATCAACAGGAATGTAAAATATCCTGCAGATGCTTTTCAAAAAGGGATACAAGGAAAACTCATTGTTCGATTCACAGTAAATGAGTCAGGTAAAATCGGAAATGTTGAAATAATCAGAGCTCTTTGCCCAAGTATTGATGCAGAGGGAATAAGAGTTATCAAGTCGTTACCGAATTTTACCCCAGGTGAACAAAACGGCAAAAAAGTGGCTGTTTGGTACACCATGCCAATAATTTTTAGGCTGGATGATGGACATGATAGCCATAAAGGCACTTATACTGTAGTTGAGAAAATGCCACAGTTCCCTGGTGGAGAAAAAGCTTTATTAGAATATATCAGTCAGCATATACGATATCCTGCTGATGCTCATAAAAATGGAGTTCAAGGAAGAATTGTTGTTCGATTTACAGTTAATGAGTCTGGGAAGGTCGAAAATCCTGTAATTGTGAGAGGACTTTACCCTAGCATTGATGCCGAAGGATTAAAAGTAGTGAGTTCTTTACCCGACTTTATTCCGGGTGAACAAAATGGGAAAAAAGTGGCTGTTTATTATTCTCTTCCTCTTCTGTTTGCCATAAATGGTGGTATTCCATCGGTAGCCAGTACATTGAATGGCGCTGCTTTTAAAAGCAGTGTAGTTACATCTAAAGCTATAAAATATGATGGAGAAGCTCCTTTGTTTGTTGTTGATGGTAAGGAAGTAACCGAATCGGATTTTAAAGCGATTAAGCCTGAAAATATCCAATCGATAAATGTGCTAAAAGATGGATCAGTAACATCCATTTACGGTGACAAAGGCAAAAATGGAGTAATTTTAATAACAATGAAAAAGTAAGCCCTGTACATGCCGTGTTGATATGTCTATCGACACGGTATGCCCAAAAACAAAAATACTACCATGAAAAAAACAACGCTATTTGTGATATTGATGTTATCATCAACAATCATTTTCGGACAATCTAAAAATGATTATTTGAAGAAGGTTTTAAATAAGCTGAAAAAAGTAGAATCGGCTACTTACAACTCCAGAAGAGAAGGCTGGGCTCCAGCTGACACGGCTGCATCTGGAATTATGAATTATTACACAAAAGAGTATAATAATCCTCTTGATTCTACTATTGGTGCAAGTTATGTTAGCCTTTTACAGCAAGACACTACTCAAATGACATTTTGCTATGATGGAAAAATGAGGGCTATTGTTTACGAAGAAGACAAAAAAATAGTGATTGACAGTTTCAATGTTAGAAAACTTCCATTTAGACCGTTAACACCACCTTTCTTCAACTACACTAAAAGTATAATCAAGTATGCTTTGGAAACAAAGGACAGTATCTCAATAAAAATGGAAGAAAAGGAAGACGTAGTCTATCTCTGTCTAACCATCTTTAAAGATCAACAGGTAGAGTTTTTTGGCAAAGCTTATTATATGGAGAAAAATCCTTACGATTTTGGAGAATCAACTTCTAAATATGAAATATGGATTGACAAATCAACTGATTTGCCATTTAAGGTTCGTCGGGAAATGTCACACGATATCTCTGTTGAAACAATCAGCAATGTTAGCCTTAATAAAATAAAGATTAAAGATTTCAAAGCATCTGATTATTTTCAGCCAAACTATAAAATAATGGCCTATGGGATTCAAAACGAAAAACGAAAAGAGAATAATTTGATTGGCAAAAAAGCACCGGATTGGACTTTGTTGGATACAAACAATAAAACACAGTCATTAAAGGAGCTGAAAAGTAAGATCGTAATGATTCAGTTTACAAGTGTAAGTTGTGGACCTTGCAGAGTATCTATCACATTCTTAAACAAGCTCACATCGGTTTATAATAAGAAAGATTTTGATTTTGTTGCTATTGAGTGTGCTACAAATAGTTTACGTGCATTGCAATTTTACCGGAATAAAAATGCGATAAACTACAAGTTTCTGAAATCGACAAAAGCAGTTTTAAAGGATTATGGAATTGGATCCTTTCCTGTATTCTTTATTCTTGATAAAAACAGAGTCATCAAAAAGATGTTTAACGGTTATGGAGAAATCACAACAGATAAAATGATCAAAGATACAATTGATGAATTACTGAAATAAGCTTCTGTTGTTGGACTATTAAACTTCCCATTATGAAAAAACTCTTTATCGTCTTCATTCTTTGCCTTCCGGTTTTTCTTCAGGCGCAAAACAATGCAATCCAAAGTGCTCTAAAAAATTACGATTATGAGCTGGCTGTGAAACTCATTTCGAAAGAACGGAAGTCGCCCGAAAATGATTTTTTGAAAGCAAAGTGCTACAAAAACCTGACGCAGTACAAAGAAGCCATACTCCTACTCGAAGAACTGGTAAAACAAGAGACAACAAATTTGTCGGTTATAAACGAACTGGCCGACAATTATCAGCTGGATGGGAACCTTAACAAAGCCAAACTCTATTACTTTATGGCTTTGCAATCGGCACCCAACAGCCGCTTTGCCCAGCTCAATTACCTCAACATCGTTTTCAAGCTTAAAGACTGGAAGCAGTCGGTGCAACTGGCACATGCCATATTAAAGAAAGATTCCGTTCCGGCCTTATATCCGGTGTTAGGGGATTGCTTCGTGCAACTTTCAAAGCCCGACTCGGCCATTTTTTATTACCAGAAAGCATTCGCCAGCAATCCGAATGATTACAACACACTGAGTAAACTGGCTAAGATGTATCTGCAAGCCGAGCGATATCCCGAATTGATTAGCTCCACCAAGCGCTATATGCTTTCCGATTCCTCCAATCAGGTTATAAACCAGTATAACGGCATCGGTCTTTGTATGAATAAAAATTACGATCTGGCTATTCAGCGGCTAAACAAAATGGTGCAACGTGGGGATGATTCTTTTCTCACCAATTACTATTTAGGAGCAGCTTATTTTGCCACCGAAGATTACATAAGTGCTTACGATCAACTGAACAGTGCTTATCATAAAGATTCCGCCAACCTGAACCTGCACTATTATCTGGGCAAATCCGCCATCATGAGCGGACATCACAAAGAAGGCATTTATTTTCTAAACAAAGGCCTGAGTATGATGATTCCCAAAGACTCCGTATTGTTCAACTATTATTACAATATATCCAAAGGGTACAACCTTCAGGCTATGTATACCGACGAAATAAAGTATATGAGACTCTGTTATAAATGCAATTCGGATAATAAGATTTTATACAACATTGCCAGCACTTACGACTACTCCATCAAAGATCCCGAAGAAGCACTGGTATGTTACAATCAATTTATGGCAACGCGTTCAAAGACAAAAACCAATACTAGTAGTTCCACACCAAGCGTTTCATATTATAATATTGCCGACAACAGAATAAAGGAACTAAAAACAGAACTGGAAGCAAAGAAAAAGAAACCCTGAAAAATCAACACTAAGGACACCTACTATACACAAAGTTCAAATCCTCTCAAATTCTGTGTTGCTAAAAAAACGTTAGTGATTCTATGTGTCCTTAGTGCCTTAGTGGTTACTCTTATTCTTTGCTCTTTGTTCTTTATTCTTTGTTTTCTTTCCTGCTTTCATTTTTCTTGGTTAAATCGGAAATTTATTTATACATTTGCGTCCAGTTTTGAATTTGTACCATTTATTTAATCTGAAAAATATAAAGTTCTCATCATGTTCTTACAAAAATCCACAAAATCGGGCATCATCAAACAGCTCTTTATTGCATCGTTCGCAATTTGCTTTAGCGGAAATGTGCACGCCACGCAGACTCCAACAGTTCAACCAATTCTTACCAACGTACAGGCAGTAGCTGAAGACTCGGTTTACACTTTTGCCGAAAAGATGCCGGAATTTCCGGGAGGCGAAAAGGCTTTAATCGAATTTTTGAGAAAAACAATTGTTTTTCCAGACGAAGCCATGAAAAATAATGAACACGGAAAAGTATATGTTCAGTTTGTAGTACGCAAAACCGGAAAAGCAGCTGATGCCAAAATAATAAGAAGCGTCTCCACCAGCCTGGACAATGAAGCGTTGCGCGTTATCGGGTTACTACCCGACTGGACACCGGGCGAACAAAACGGTGAAAAAGTATCGGTTACGCGGGTTATCCCAATTTCGTTTCAGCCCGCAGCACCCAAAGACACGGTTGCCGAATGGGAGCCCAACGAAAGAACCGTGGTGTTGATTGACGGTGTGAAAATGCCTGAAAGTTTCAATATTGGTATTATCAATCTCGGTAAAATGGCTACCGCTTCAGTGCTAAAACCATTCCCCGACAAAGAGAAATCAACTCTGATAAAGAAATACGGTAAACAAGCTGCCGACGGTGTGATTTTGCTAACCAGTAAAAAAGAAGGAATACAGTATCTCCTAGCCGATTCTATAGCCAACACCACCTCTTGCAAAGATGCAGCTATTATGCCATCATTTCCGGGAGGTGAAGCCAGCCTTACAGCTTATATAGCCGACAGCATTCAATACCCATTCGTAGCCAAACGTCTGAAAACACAAGGCAAAGTTATCGTTCAGTTTTTGGTCGACAAAACCGGTAAAATAAATGACCCTAAGGTTATTCGTGGAACTGATTACTTTCTGGACAAAGAAGCGCTACGCGTTATAGGCACCATGCCTAACTGGACTCCGGCTACCAAGTGTAACGAAAAAGTAAATGCCTACGTGAGCCTGCCTGTTGTATTTAAACTCGATGTTCCGGCCAAAGAAAAAGCATGGGAACGCGATGCTAAAACTATTATATTGCTTAACGGAGAGCGGTTACCTGCCACATTTAATCTGGATTGGTTGAACTATACCGGCCTGACGGGCTATCAGGTACTACAACCCAGCACAAAAGAAGTTACCAAAAAACTAACATCGCAATATGGCAAAGATGCTGCCCACGGTGTGATATTGATTAGCACTACCAGCAACAAGAAATAAAGGAATATACATTATTCCAACCCTGCGTCCGGCGGCTTTCCCGTCGGACGCTTTATTTATACGCGCAAGCGGTTTAAAACACT
>Ga0302205_10001056_pt1 | contig 10797 bp, 7 predicted proteins | sample II_Fen_E1_3_FD_194582 | JGI IMG/M metagenome (GOLD analysis project Ga0302205, IMG submission 194582) | Peat permafrost microbial communities from Stordalen Mire near Abisko, Sweden - II_Fen_E1_3 | ecosystem: Environmental > Terrestrial > Soil > Wetlands > Permafrost | place: Sweden: Abisko...
ATTACAAAGCAGTTATTATTGCAAAGCCAACGAAACCATTCAGTGAATCGGATAAATTCATTATTGACCAATATATCATGCACGGAGGACGGGTATTGTGGTTGCTGGATGGAGTGCGTATTTCCAAAGAGAATTTATCTACCATAGGACTTTCGCCAGCCATAGAACTGGACCTTAACCTAAACGACCAGCTCTTTCGGTATGGCGTTCGGATAAACCCGGTATTGCTGCAGGACGTACAATGTGCTTCTGTACCGGTCAATATTGCACGTGTGGGTGCAACGCCGCAATTTGAACCGACACCCTGGTATTTTGCCCCATTGTTGCTGACATCGCCTGAGCATCCCATAACACGGAACATTACAGAAGTACGTTCAGAATTTTGTTCGGGGATTGATTTAGTAGGCGACAACAAACAGGTAAAAAGCCAGCTTCTTTTGGCTACTTCGGATAATACGCATATTGTAGGGACGCCGACCACCATTGATTTAAGCCAGAAGATAAAACCCAATGACAAAGCTTATTTCAATGCAGGCTATGTGCCTGTGGCAGTAGCCATGGAAGGTAATTTTGAATCGGACTTTGCCAACCGGATGATCCCGGCAGGACTGACCAATACATCACCTATCCGAAGACAGAGCCTTAACACCCGACAGATTGTAGTGGCCGATGGAGGCATTATACGGAATGAAACAACTGAAAAAGACAGCACCACCATACCACTTGGGTTTGACAGGTATATGAACCAGCAATTCGGGAATAAAGATTTCATTCAAAATGCAGTCCTTTATCTGGCCGATAATGATGGCTGGATGCAGTTGCGATCGCGCACCCTGAAATTACGGTTGTTGAATAAAAGAATCACCAACGAGGATCGGATAACCTGGGAGCTGATAAATGTATTGGTTCCACTTGGTTTATTATTGATCTTTGGCATAGGGTACCAGATACAGAGGAAGAGGAAATATACGAAATAGGCTTCGAACATAGGATACAGACAAATATAGTTTTTCTGTATCAGACGACTTTACAAGTCAGATATTGAGTGTAAAATATCAAATTCATTAGAATGGCTGTCTTCCTTTTGAGACAGCCTCATAATAATAAACAATCCTGCAGGCTATTGATTTACTTTGCGGTAACAAAAAAGAAGAAACAATCCTTGACATATTGGGAAATAGAAATAATGATTATCTTTGCTGCATATAATGTAAAGGATAGCATTATGAGACGACCTGCAATAGTACAACAAATAAAGAACATCCTCAGACAGATAACCCCCGACTCCAGCACCATACTCTATGGCAGCGAAGCGCGTGGTGATGCTCGTCCTGATAGCGATATTGACCTGCTGATATTGGTCGACAAAGCTAAAATACAGGTAGAAGAAGAAAAAGAAATTATCGGTAAGTTAAGCGATTTGTCATTGGAAACAGGCGTAATCATCAGCTCCATCATCCTTCCAAAATCCAAATGGGAAAACCGACCTTTCAAAACACCTTTTTATGTGAACGTAATGAACGAAGGGATTGTGTTATGAGAGAAGAGCTATCAGAAGAAATGATAACTGCACTTGTGGCCTACCGCCTGGAACGGGCAAAAGGAACCGTTCAGGAAGCGATAGATATGCTCGAAAAAGATCATTACAATGCAGCAATAAACCGTTTATATTATGCTTGTTATTATGCCGTATCGGCTTTGCTGGCAAAAAAAGATATTCAGACACATACACATTCCGGTGTAAAACAGATGTTTGGTATAAGTTTCATTGTAAACGGCAAACTCTCCAGGAATTATAATATCACCTATTCATAGCTTTTTGATAAGCGGCATAGCGGCGATTATGATGATTTTTTATCTTTCGACCGGGAAACAGTCGAAAGACTACTTCCCGATACACAAGCATTTATAGAAGCTATAGAAGGATTAATCCGGCAATGACACCCCACTCCTATTTAATCATTTTTCAATTCTGCACTCCAACAGAATTCTAAGGTTGGTACATTTTGCCAGTTCTTTTTTTAAATATTCGCTTTGCAAAAGAAAACAATACTGTAACGAGCTTGTTTGATATATAAAGACATTTAAAATAAAATAAAACAAGGAATGGCAAAACTAATTTTAATCCGTCACGGACAATCCGTGTGGAACAAGAAAAATGTATTTACAGGTTGGGTGGATGTACCGCTTTCGCAGGAAGGAATTGCAGAAGCAATTCATGCCGGCGAAGAAATAGCCGATATTGAGTTTGATGTAATCTATACCTCGGTACAAATCCGTGCTATAGAGACAGCCATGATTGCTCTGGCAAGCAACAAAAGTGAAAAGACACCGGTAGTGATTCATGCGGATGGAAAAATGGGTGAATGGACCACCATTTACAACGACACCATGAACCAGAATATTATTCCCGTGTACCGTGACTGGCATTTGAATGAACGATATTACGGACAGTTGCAGGGAAAAAACAAAGCGGAAACGGCAGCCATCTATGGCGAGGAACAAGTGCATTTATGGAGACGGAGTTATGATATTGCCCCACCCCAGGGCGAATGCCTGAAAGATACTGCTGAACGAACCATTCCGTTTTTCAAGGAAAACATACTCACTCAACTGCAAGAAGGTAAAAACGTACTGGTTTCAGCTCACGGCAACAGCCTGCGCTCCATAGTCATGTTTATTGAAAGCCTGTCGCAAGCGGAAGTATTGAAACTGGAAATACCAACAGGTGTTCCGTTGTACTATGAATTCAAAGATAACAAATTAGTAAAATCGACTAAATAAGAAGTAATAGTAAATTATTTCACTCAGGCAATTAGCCGATTTTTGTTCCGGCATTATATTAAAAGAATCTGTACCCGGCTTTGGTACAGATTCTTTATAATGATTATGAGCTTTTGCACCGAACAGGTGAGTTTGATAATTTTCAATGAATTCATTAGTTTTTATGGTAAAGGTCAAAAAAAACAAATATACAATGGTTTGGTGCGATGCACCTTTTTTATGTGATGGCTTTAATTGCTACAACTAGTTCGCAACTACGTTGCTTTGTTTATAGGTGCGTAGCAGTGTGCAATTTGTAGTCGTGAAACATGACAGAAAAAAATCATAGGTGCGTAGCACAGAACCATTTCTTCTATTATTGTTATAATCTTTACTTGTAAACCTATATTTTTTTATTGGGTGCAAAAGCCGATAGTCATTTTATCAACTTCAGTGAGTTTATAGTCCCATTATCAAGCAAAACATTCAGGACATAATATCCCGGAGAAATTCCTGTTAAGTTTATGGGAAGTAACCTGGAATGGTTTCCATTTTCTTCTTTTACTTCGACTCCGGTCAGGGAAAACACCTTTACTTTTGCAATGCTTATGTCTGAGCTCAAAGTAATATTATCACCTGTTACCGGATTAGGGTAACAGGACAACTTACTACCGGCACTTATCTCATCAACGCCATCCGCTACGCACGAAGTTGATACACCTGAGGTTTGATTTATACCAGTTATTGTTGCTGCGTAAGGAATAACAGCATTTCCCTTTCCACTAGGCAGAGTGATGGATGAACAGTTTTTAAATATCAATCCGTCGACAAAGTTTGTAATTAAGCCGGATGTAGTAGCGCCAATTTTTACATTATCAAAAACCACATTACTAACGTGCATTTCAGGCAACCCATAAATAATGCCGCCATAGGTTGAATTAGTAACCGTGATATTCCTGAAAGTTATATTTTTCCATTGCGGAGTAGTAGCTGTCACTGTCCCTGCAACCTGAGCAGAAGCCGGGTATGGTTCATTATCATACCAACTGGTGATATAAAACGGATATTTCACATTATTCATGGTGATATTTGAATACACAAAGGTTGAATCGTTTCCTCCTCTTGTATTGTTTGATTTCAGACGAATACCATTCGTGGTTCCACTGAAAGTACAACTATCCACACTGACATTCTGGACATCTATGGTGTAACTGCCAACCGATATGCCGTGGCCGGTGCCTAATGTACAATTGCTGATTTTAATATTCTTGCTATAGCTATTCATCGCTACATTGTCATCACCTTCGGAAAGATTGCAATGATGAATATCAATATCGTTCCAATACCAGGTATCAATGGCATCTGTATTGGGGGATGTAGATGGTGATAGAATGGTAACATACGAAATTGTTCCGTTTGACCCTCTGGTACTTCCACTTTGTCCGAGAGTAATATGGACATTGGGTGCATTTTTAATGGTAATACCGGTAATTAAAACGGTATTACAAGCTTTGAAACGAATGACACATGGTCTTGAAACAGCTGAGTTGGCTTTATAGGCAGCCCACCAGGCGGTACCATTACCTTCGATTGTTCCCGAACCACTGATTGCAATGTTGCTTAGTCCGGAACCAAAAATAAAATTGGCGTAGGTATCTGCCGTTCCATTATTGGGATAGGAGCCTGCAGAAGTTCCATTCCCTGTACCGTAAGGCATTAACTGTAAAATTGCACCTGTCGAAATGTTGAGATTAACATTACTTTTCATGGTGATTGGACCACTTAGGAAAGTACCCGCCGGAATTACCACGGTTCCGCCCCCGGCAGTGTTTGCAGCGGTTATGGCTGCGTTGATATACGATGAATTATCCAGACTGGAAGTGCTGGCCCCATAATCGGTTATCAGAAACTGAGTATCCGGGATATTCGGTAATAATACTGTTGCATGTAAAACAACAATGCTTAAACAAAAGAATAAACAGAGGATGAATCCTTTTTTACTTATTATTTTACAAGGGATTAATTCTTTCATTTTTTTCATCTTTTAAAAGATTATTGATTAAAGTAATTACTTGAGCAAAAATAGAACTTAAGAAAGACAAGGATGTTCAAAAACTGATATTATCAGTGGATATTTTGGTACCAAAACAGGATCTGTTTAAAAGCGACACATTTGATCGATTCTTTTAATAAAACCAGGTTTTCAAGAAACCATGAAAACCTGGTTTATTTTATAAAAATCAAAGTGTGTCCAATGTTTTATTCTGATGAATATTTCCCACATTCCGGTACGCCCAGGCAAATATAAGCGGGAAAACCAACAAAGAGAAAAACATGGCGCATAAAATACCACCGATTACAACCCGGGCAAGAGGCTGTGCGCTTTCTGAGCCTATTCCATGCGAAATGGCAGCCGGGAATAGCCCGATAGCAGCCATCAGTGCTGTCATCATAACCGGTCGGATCATTGATTTGACTCCCAACCGTATGGATAATTGCAACAGATTTTTTTCGCCTTTCAGTTTTTCGATATTATCTTTAAAGGCACTTATTAATAATACCCCACTCAATATACAAATACCAAACAAACAGATAAACCCTATTCCGGCAGAAATACTGAAGTTTGTTCCTGTTAAAAGTAAGACTGCTATACCACCCACAATGGCGAATGGGACATTCAGAAATACTAATCCTGCATCTTTGATATTTCCAAACATAATGAAAAGGAGAAGATAAATCAGTATCAGGCTAACCGGAACGACTTGAGCAAGTCGCTTTACAGCACGTTGCTGATTTTCAAAATCACCCTGCCATACCATATCATATCCATTCTTCAACTTTACTGTTTTACTTACTTTTGCACGTGCTTCCTGAACAGCACTTCCCATATCCCTGTCACGGACAGAAAACTTGACAGCCGAATATCGACGATTATCATCCCTGAATATCAAACAGGGTCCTGTCTTCATGGTTATGTCCGCAATCTCCTTAATGGGAACTTTTGAACCACTCGAAGTGGGCACCATGAGATTTCCGATATTATCAACTGTATTCCTGAATCTTTCTGGAAAACGAATCCTGATATCAAACTTCTGAATGCCCTCATACAACTTGGTAACAGCTTTTCCTCCAATGGCCATTTCAATCACGGCATTGGCATCAGCCGTAGAAACGCCATAGAGAGCCATATTTTGCTGATTCAGATCAATATCCAATTCGGGTTGTCCAATGTTTTTAATAACACCCAAATCAGTTATTCCCTTTACGGTTTTCAGGATATTACAAACTTCAGTTGATTTATTCTCCATATAATCTAATGAATCACCGAAGATTTTCACACAGATGGATCCTTTTACCCCCGAAACAGCTTCTTCTATATTATCAGTAATAGGTTGGGAAAAATTAAAATCTACACCGGGGATCACAGAAAGCTTTTTATTCATTTTTTCAATAAGGTCTTCTTTACTGATTTTTGGTTTCCAATCTGATTCAGGAAACAACTTAATATTAAATTCATTGTTGTAAAATCCGGCTACATCAGTACCATCATCAGGTCTTCCTGTTTGTGAAACGACATTCTCAACCTGTGGAAATCCAATGACTGTTGCCCGTATCTGGTTCGAGACTTCAATTGACTTGTCCAACGAAACAGAATACGGTAATTGAGCTCTTAACCAGATAGAACCTTCATTAATCTCAGGTAAAAATTCAGAACCTAAAAAATTAAAGGAGAACAGTCCGAGAACAATGATAATGGATGAAATGATCAAAGTTGCTTTTTTGTGACCATACGTAAAATCAAATCCTCGCATCAATCGTTCCGTAATGAAATGAACCACCGGATTGTGCTTTTCCTTTACATTTTTGTTCAGCAGCACCCTAATCAGTACCGGAACCAGGGTTAATGTGGTGATTAAAGCCCCAAGCAAAGCAAATCCGAGGGTATAAGCCAAAGGAGAGAACATTTTACCTTCTACTTTTTGAAACGCGAAAATGGGCAATAAACCGGTAATAATGATAAGCTTTGAAAAGAAAATGGCTTTTGCCAATCGGGTACCATCTTTCTTAACCAGCCCCCTTTTCGTCATTTTATTGAAACGTTCCATGCCGACATCTTTGGCTTTCTGGTCCAGGACAACAAATAATCCTTCCACCATGACGACTGCACCATCTATGATTATCCCGAAATCGACAGCACCAAGTGAAAGGAGGTTGGCACTCATACCCATCAGGTTCAGGCAAATAAAAGCAAACAATAATGACAATGGAATGATAATAGAGACAATCAGTGTAGTCCGCCAGTTGAACATGAACAAGGATACCAGGAGGGTTACCAATAAGATTCCTTCAAACAGATTATGCAAAACAGTACTGGTTGCGAAGCTGATAAGATTTTCACGGTTGTAATAAGGAATAATTTTTGTATCGTGTGGCAACGTATGTTTATTCAGGTCATCAATTTTTCCTTTAACTGCCTGAATTACCTGGGAAGGATTTTCGCCCTTACGCATGACCACAATAGCCTCCACTACATCATTTTCATTTGTGGTGGTACGATTCCCTTTATTATCAAACAGCGCATCAGAACGCCCCACTAAACCCAATCGTGGCAGGTTGGACACTTCCACATCAGCAACATCCTTTACCAAAACCGGAATGCCATTGATATTCTGGACCACCACGTTTTTGATTTCATTGATGTTGTTCAATAAGCCAATGCCGCGCACAACATAGGCCTGATTATTTTTATTAATAATATCACCACCAATATTGACATTACTTTTGCTTAAGGCAGTATATAAATCCAGGGGAGTTATGCCTAATGTTGCCAATTTGCCCGGATCGACCTTTATCTCATAAGTCTTTACCATTCCTCCAAAACTCACTACATCAGCTACCCCCGCAACAGCCCGCAACTGACGGTCAATAACCCAATCCTGCATGGTTTTCAGATCACGCGGATTACGGAAAGTACTTCTTAACGTATACCTGAATATCTCGCCGGTTGGTCCTGTCGGCGGTTGAATGGATGGTTGAATTCCTTCAGGCAAATCAGCATTTGTCAATAAGTTAATCACCTGAGAGCGGGCATCCCTATCAACAACACCATCTTCGAAGACCAGTTTAATATAGGATAAACCAAAAATACTGGTGGAGCGAAGACTCACTTTCTTTTGTACCGGGTTCATGGCTATCTCAATAGGTGTGGTAACAAATTTCTCCACTTCTTCAGCACTCCGCCCGGGCCACTGGGTTATGATACTAATCTCGGTATTGGTCACATCCGGAAATGCTTCAATAGGCATGTTCTTGAATGTAATAACCCCTGCAATCAACAATAAACCTGTTAGAAAGTAAATGAAATAATAATTCTTTAGCGAAAATGCAATTATGTTGCTTAATATTTTGTTCATAAGGAGTTGAATTTATGTGTCAATAAAAATCGACTTACCTAAATAAGTCATTTCATAAACAACCATTCATTAGTTGTTTAATGCATTATAAATCAATATCGCTTGTGAAGCAATGATGGTATCACCAGTTTTGACATTTCCAGAGATATAAGTCCTGTCACCAATGGCATTAATTACTTCTACCGGAATGATTTTTATATCGGCTTTCGTATGATAAACAAGGATATAATTCTGGCTATGATCAAATATAACAGCCGATGAAGACACACATAACGCATCATGGTCGCCTTCATTAGTTACTTTTACGTTGGCAAACATCTCCGGTTTCAATGCATACCCCGGGTTAGGCAATACGATTCGCACCTTCATTACTTTATTGGTAGGATCAAGCACATTCATCATCTTATCCACCTTGCCTTTAAAAACTTTTCCGGGATAGGAGAGTGTAGTCACATCCACTTCGTCGTTCAAATGTACCATGCTGATATTCGATTCATACACATTGGCGATTATCCAGACATTCTTCAAATCGGAAATGGTAAAAAGATTAGTACTGTTGTCCGAGCGTATGGACATATCATTGGTAGCCATCTTTTCCACCACAAAACCATTGATCGGCGAACGAACAATATAATCCCCATTGGCATTTCCACCATTGATGTGCAATACTCTCTTTATACGGCTAAGTTCCGACAGTGCCTGCTCATTCGCAGCTTCGGCAGACAGCAATTCTTTCTGAGAAGCTAATCCACTGTTAAACATATCCTTCGATGCATCCAGATTCTTCTTTGCCACCCGTAAATTGCTTTCAGCGTTTACAAGATCGTTCCCGTATCCTGCCATCTCAGAACTTTTGATTACTGCCAGTACTTGTCCTTTATGGACGTAATCGCCCAACATAACCTTAATATTTTGAATAACGCCGCTAACCATCGGATAGAGTTTAACGACATGATCATCATTGAACGAAACTTTCCCAGTCAGGGTAATCGTATTTGTTATTTGACAGTTCTGAATAGTATCGAATTTCAACGTCCTGACCAGTGAATCGGCTAACAAATACTTAGAACTCTCCGCTTCGGAAGCAGCATTCGCTTTTTTACAAGCCTGAAAAATAAAAGGGATTATAAAAATAATTACAAGAAATTTTATTTGATATAAATTTATTCGTTTCATAGAATGAAAGTTTTAGTTTTTTAAGTAATCAATGCCCGTGTAATAGTTTAAATCTTCGAAAGCACTCACACGATTGAATTTAATGGAGTTAACCTGCAAGGTGTTTTGCTTGTACGAATCATAGAAATCGAGAAACTCGAGCAGGTTTATATTTCTTACCTGATAGTTTTTCAGAACTTCACCCAAAAGACGGCTAAAGTCTTTTTCAAAGAAAGCATCCCTGTTCTTTAATAACCTATCATTCTCTATGACCCTTTTCAGGGTACTGTAGATCTGTTCATCTACAGTTGCACGGGTAGCATCGAATGTAGCCTGGTTCAATTGAATCATTGCCCTGGCCGACCTTATATTTCCCTGGTTACGGTTCAAAAACGGCAGGTCGATGCCAAATCCCAGGGTTGTCAGGTTATTGATATAACTGCCCTGTTGGTCATAGCCGAGCTGAATACTTAGATCGGGGACAGCCAATGCTTTTTGCAAATGATAATTCTGCGTACTAAGGTCGGTATTGAGTTTTGCTATTTTCAGATCGGGACGGGTATTATAAGCAGAATCAATGACAACCTGAAGAGGATATTTCTCCGGATTCAGGGTTGCCAGGACAGCTTCATCCACCTGTGGAATCACAAAGACATTTTTCGACTGCATCAATAACCGCAGTTCACTCTGGACGTCATTCAACTGACTCTTTAATTCATTTTGTTCATTTTGCAAGCTGTACAGCTGGGCTTTGACCCGTATTACTTCTTTTTCGGAAATATATCCTTTCCCTTTCTGTCGGGCAAATGCATCCGTCACTTGCTGCAAAGAAGCAATCTCGCTGTCGTATACTTTAGCCGATTGCAATAGAAAATGAATGTTGAAGAAGTCGGTACGCAATGTATGTTTCAACGTGCGCAAAAGGTCATAGAACTGATATTCGGATAGGGTAGCATTTGTCTGAGCTATTTTCACCTGCTTATTGTGTTTACCTGCCAACAGAATAACCTGCGATAATCCGGCTGAGAATTCCCCTGTTTTCCCAATTGGAAAGAACTGCTTAGTTGCTGTTTGATAAATGGTCGTTCCAAAATTTGCTGTTGGGTTCGGGAATAACTTTGCCTGTGAAATCAATGCTCTCTGAGCATCAATATTATAGCGTTGCGCTAATAATACCAGATTCTTTTGCAGAAAAATGTGTTCAATGCTGTCTAGTTTCAGGCTTATAGTATCAGCCTTACTCAGGATATAAATCTGAGATTCAGCTTCCATTGCCGGTAACAGGCATAGAACCATAATTGCAAATTTGATTAATTTTTGCATTATAATAAAATGTTTGGTTATTGAATTGTGTATGGATTTTGATATAAAATATCAAAAAGGACTTTATTTTTCTCCTGTCAGGAAAGTATGCCGGGGAATATAAATGAGTTCAACCTGATTTATAAGTTTGAGCATTCATTGC
>Ga0302205_10001057_pt1 | contig 10792 bp, 10 predicted proteins | sample II_Fen_E1_3_FD_194582 | JGI IMG/M metagenome (GOLD analysis project Ga0302205, IMG submission 194582) | Peat permafrost microbial communities from Stordalen Mire near Abisko, Sweden - II_Fen_E1_3 | ecosystem: Environmental > Terrestrial > Soil > Wetlands > Permafrost | place: Sweden: Abisko...
GCCAAGATTAAAAAGGTGACTTGCGATGCGTTTAATCTCATCGGCTACAACACGAAGGTAAAGGGCGCGCTCTGGAAGGCTGAGTCCCGCGATTTTTTCCACTGCCATGCAGTAGGTAAAGGGGTGGTTATTGGAGCAGAGTGCACACACTTTTTCGGTAATGATAAGATTTTGTAAGAAGTTTCTTTTCAGTACGATAGACTCGATGCCTCGGTGCACAAACCCATTGATCATATCAACGGTTTTAATGGTTTTACCATCAGGATTAGGTTCGATTTTAAAATAAACGGGCTCTTCGAGTGCCACATCAAAGGGTCCTAAAATGACTTTGGTGCTATCCATGACGCACTCCTTCTTCCGCTTTGACTTCATTCCAAAGTGCTTGACTGACTTTGCCACTCATCGCTGAGGAGAGGGAGTAGTACTCTTTAAGAACGGAGTCTTTAATGGCTTCATCCAAAAAGAGGCGTTTGGGATTGGGATGGTTGAGAATCGTAATGCCATAGATTTCGGAAAGTTCTCTCTCCGTCCAATCGGCACTTTTAAAGAGTGGTGTGATGGATGGAACACTCTTGTCAGTGATGAGTAGTTTGATATTGATCATAATGCCATCAAGGTCAAAATGGTAGACCAACTCATGCGCTTCTTCACGTTTGTACGCCGTAATCATACAGACCCGAGCGTTCATCGTTTGCAGCATCTCAGCAAGTTGTAAAAGCACATTTTTATCATCTATTTCACACCAAAGGCTATCTCCATTGGCGTCAAAATGGCATCCGAGTTTTAAAGCACGTAGGGTGTCGTTTAGTTTTACATGTAACGTTTTCATTTAGAGGACTCTTTGTTTAAAAGTATGGTCACGTCTGCATTTTGGGCAGAGTTTAAAGAGCGAGGTAACGGGTTCACTCACGTTTTTAAACCCACGTTTAAGCATCGTTAAAGGTACATTTATCATGGGTTCATGGCAGTTGGCACACGCTGTATAGTCGACCATGTTGGCGGTGATAGAGGTGTACTTTTCACTTTGCGGTGTCGCTTCTGCTAGTGTGTTACTTAACGTGATCGCACCCGTTGGGCAGAAGTAGGTACAGTTACCGCACACGGTACAGGTGTTATGCCAGATGACGAAGTCATAACGTTTTTGTGGTTCAACACAGGAGATATTAATCGCTCCAGCGGGGCAGACAAATGCACAGGTTTGACACAAAACACATTGCTCTTTGTTAAAGGTGATTTTTCCTTTGTAGGCATTCATGCACTCACCTTCTCTTTCCAAAGCGCACAGGCTTTAATGAGTCCATCAACGATGCTCTGCGGTGAAGGCGGACAGCCAGCGATGTTCACATCGACATCCACAAAACGATCCAGTGGTCCTTCAATGGAGTAACTATCGCGAAACACACCACCCGTGATGGGACAAATTCCCATGGCAACCACCACTTTTTGAGTCGGCAGACGTTTGAGAGTAGCCTCTAAAAAAGGTTTGGAGCGTGTCGTAATGGACCCCGTGACGATGACAATATTTGCCTCTTCAGGAGTGTTGGTGTAAGTGCAATGAAGGGTGTCAAAGCCAAATTTTGGAACAAGGATGCTCGCCAAAAGTTCGACATCACAGCCATTACAGGAACCTGCGTTGATACGATAAACGTTAATAGTATCTACCATAAAGGATCTCTTTAAATTGTAATTTTGCAAAAACTAATTAGTTCAATCATCAAAGATTGTTTTAAAGTTTGTATTGTAACACAATAATGAAAAGATTTGGTCACACAAAAGAAACTTTTTCCAAGAATCTTTACATGTAAAACGGTAAACTAACGGATTAACAACGAAAGGATAAAAATGCCAAATCGAGAAGAGGCGTTTGCCTTGCTTAAAGCCTATAATGGGGATGCCCTCGTTATTCATGGATTAGCCGTTGAGGGAACGATGCGTTACCTTGCACGAAAAGCGGGCGAAGATGAAGAGAGCTGGGGCATTGTAGGACTTTTGCACGATTTAGACTATGAAAAATTCCCTGAGCAACACTGTGTTAAAACGGCAGAAATAATGCGTGAAAAGGGTTATCCTGAGGAGATCATACGCGCTATCGTCTCTCATGGCTGGGGCATTTGTACCGATGTGGAACCACTCAGTGCGATGGAGAAAACACTGTATGCCGTGGATGAACTCACCGGTCTCATTACCGCGTGTGCACTGGTAAGGCCGAGTCGTTCCGTGATGGATTTGGAACTCTCTTCCGTCAAAAAGAAGTTCAAAGACAAAGGTTTTGCCGCAGGTGCGAGTAGGGTCGTCATTCAACAAGGGGTTGATATGTTGGGCATTACGTTAGATGAACTAATCATCGATGTGATTGCCGCAATGAGAGCGATTGCGCCCTCATTGGGACTCGAGCTTAAAAACTAGCGACGTCTTTTAGGCGCAGCAGCTTTTTTCGCAACGGGGCGGTAATCGACAATGGTTGTCGTCCCTTTACCCGGATAGCGTTTCATCTCAAAGTGCTCGCCAAGCTTTGCAAGCAGTGACGTGATCTTACTCGAGCCATAGGTACGTGGGTCAAAGTCAGGGGATTGGCGTTTGATGTAGGCACCTGCTGCCGAAACACTTGCCCAACCTTCATCATCTTGCGTCTTCTCCCAGCCTACATGTAAAATTTTAGCAAGCTCTTTAAGTAAGTCGTCATTGGAAACTTTGGAAGGTTTTTGCTCAGGCGCACCTTCGAGTGTTTCGGTGTTGACGCTGAGATTTTCCGTGAAGATAAAATCATCGCAGGCATTACGAAAGGAGATCGGTGTTTTATGCTCGCCAAATCCAAAGACGTAAATCTCTGACTCTTTCAGGCGTGAAGCAAGCTTAGTGAAGTCGCTATCACTTGATACAAGGGCAAATGCATCAAATTTTTGTGTATAAAGAAGATCCATCGCATCAATAATCATCGAAGCGTCGGTCGAATTTTTCCCCGTGGTGTACGCAAATTGTTGAATCGGCTGAACGGCAAGCTCATTGAGGCTCTCTTTCCAGTTTTTGAGGTAACTACTCGACCAGTCGCCATACGCTCTCTTAACGATAATATGTCCGTGCGTTGAGAGTTCTGCTAAGATGAGCTCAATTTTGCTCTGCTGGGCATTATCTGCATCTATTAAGACAACGATTCGTTTCTCTTCATCGATATTTTTCATGCTAATGCCTTTAAGTCTAATTGAACCATTATAGCCTAGTTATAGCACTTCGGTGCTTAGTTTGTTTGAGCTGATTTCCAAAGATAGGGTAAAAAAAGTGCGATGATGAGAAGCGCTGAACATCCCTCTAAAAGAAGGGTCTCCGCTGCTCCAATATAATGCGAAATGGTTCCTACTAAAAGCGCCCCAAGAGGTTGCATTCCAAAAAATGCCATCGCAAAATAACTGATCACTCTTCCTCTCATCACGCTCGAAGAGGTGGTTTGAAGCAGTGTGTTGATGATGGTTACATGTAACATCATGCCAAAGCCTGCCATGGTACAAAAGAAAAAGGCAAAGAGTAGCGTATGGGAGAGTGCGAAAAAAAGAAGCCCTAGCCCAAAGAGTGTGGTTGCCAGCATCAGTAATTTTCGAAGTGTACTACTATTACTTTTTAACGAAGCGAGTAAGATAGCACCACTGAGTGCTCCAACCCCGACAAAACTGTTTAAATACCCATAAATCGAAGCATCACCCGCTAATGTCTCTTTGGCAATAATGGGGAAGAGGGTTGTGTACGGAAGTACCAGCAGACTCATCAATGAGAGGAGTAAAACCAACACACCAAGAGAAGGTGTTGCTTTAAGATAGCGTAGACCATCTTTGAGATCTGCAAACATCTTTTGTGTCCGTGCTTGAGGGATCTGTGCGGGTAAGCGCATCATCAAAAGTGAAAGGATGACGGCGATAAAACTCAGGGCATTGAGCATAAAACAGATACCTGAACCAAAGGTTTCAAGGATAAGACCTGCAAAGGCAGGACCGATGAGGCGTGCGAGATTGACCATGGAAGAGTTAAGCGCTATGGCGTTACCCACATCCTCTTTGTGTTGAACCATGACATGTACGAGTGATTGACGTGCGGGGACATCAAAGGCATTGATAATACCCAATAAAACGCTTAAAACGATAAGCTCCACCACCGAATAGTCGGTAAAAACAACCACCACAGTCATGGCAATCGCTTGGATCATCGAAGCAATCTGTGTGAAAAGAAGCACCTTAAAACGGTCGTATCGATCGGCAATCGTACCCCCAAGCAGTGAGAGTAAAAAAGAGGGAAATTGCGAGGCAAAAACACTCAGCCCTAAGATAAAAGCAGAGTTTGTTTGCACATAAATAACCCAATAAACGGCGGTTCGTTGCATCCATGTTCCCATAAGAGAGACGGATTGTCCTGCAAAAAAGAGTCGATAATTTCGGCTTTGAAAAGCTCTGAAGGTGTTAATGTTCATAATGATAATTGCTTTAGCGTGAAATAATGGGTTTTGATATCTAAAATTATAGCGGAGTTAAGGTTTGAAACTGTTTTACATGTAAACGTGATTGGAATAAAGAGTGGAGGAACGCACTTTTTTAGGAGAAACGTTCCTCGTTGTTTTCTATCGTGCGTGCTCTTCTTTGATCTCTTTGGCAGTTGCTTTACGAACGTCTAGTACGGTAGCGCTAAAGATGACATCGATGCCTGCGAGAGGGTGATTGCCATCTAACGTGACGTTCTCTTTGGTGATCTCTTTGATCGTATAGGAGATTTTTTGATCTTCAACCGCTTCGTCTTCATCTTCAATCACTTCAACAAATTGCTCTCCAACGTAGATATTATCATCAAATTCGCCACGCTCTTCGATGGTTACTAAGGCGTCATCGTATTCGCCAAAGGACTCTTGTGGGGTGAGTTGCACGGTGATGCTATCGCCTACTTTTTTACCATTCAGTGCTTCTTCAATTTTGGCGAAGACATCGTTATAGCCGCCATGAAGGTAGATCAATGGATCAGCGCCTGAATCAAGCAGGTTTTGAGTGGTATCGGTAATGGTGTATTCGAGTGTGACAACCGAATTTTTTGAGATGGTCATTGGTCTTCCTTCTGTAGTTTATATTTTTGGGATTTTATCTTCTTTTGGACAAATAATCCCTGAGTCGCTTTATGCCTTCACGCATGTGCTCTCTATTTCGCGTATAAGCAAAGCGGAGGTAGCGATCTGTTCCATTGCTTCCAAAGTCAATCCCTGGCGTGGTTGCAACATGGATATTTTCTAAAAGCTCTTTGGCAAAAGCAAAGCTATCATTCGAGTACTTTGATATGTTCGCCCAGATGTAAAAGGCACCTTCTGGCTTAGCGTCGATCTCAAAAAGTTGGGAAAGTTCGGTGTATAAATAATCACGTCTGGCTTTGAATTCAGCTTTTATCTCTGCAAGATACGCTTCATCGAAAGCTTCCAGTGCTCCGTATTGGCTCAGTGTGGGGGCGGAGATGAAAAGGTTTTGCGCGACAATTTCGGCATGGCGTACTTTTTCTTTTGGCACAATGACCCAGCCCAAACGTTGTCCGGGCATACAGTAGTACTTGGAAAAACCATTAATCACCAAGACATTTTTGCCAAATTCAAGCGCACTGTGCGCATTCTCTTCGTAGGTTAACCCGTGGTAAAGCTCGTCGGAGATAAATGCAATATTCTCCTTTTCACAGTACTCAACCAACGCTTTAAGGTTCTCTTTTTGATAGATATTTCCTGTAGGATTGGCAGGTGAAGAGATTTGCAATGCATCTAATGAATGTGAACGCAAATCTTTTACATGTAATTCAAAATCATCCTCTTTGCCGATGGGCATAAACAGAGGTTTAATATCAAGAAGATGTGCAAAATTTTTGTAACAGGGGTAGGAGGGATCACTCAGTCCCAAGGTTGCTCCACTTTTGAGTGTGAGGGCATACGCAATTAAAAAAGCACCACTCGTTCCGGGTGTTAAAAAGATTTGGTCAATGTCTATGACTACACCATACGTTGTAGCGTAATGGTGTGCAATTTTTTCACGTAATGCAATTAAACCATGGCTTTGCGTGTACGAAAAGCGGTTTTCATCAATGCTGGCATGTAACGCTTTTTTCACATTTGGCGAAGGGGGAAGATCAGGCTGTCCGATTTCAAAATGGATACTATCTTCAAATTTTTCAGCCTCTTTGACGATGTCCATGACAATAAAAGAACTCATTTGCTTGCAACGCATACACTTACCTTTGGTTTTAAAACGGATATTATAGCATTTGAAAGATGAGAAGGAAGCGATTGCTTCCTCTTCGATTTACGAAGCGATGGTTTGGAGAAATTGGGCTTTGAGCTCTTCGTAGGGCAAATAACGACCAATCACCACGAGTAAAGATTTGCGCTCACCCTCAAAAGGAGAGCCAAAATCAAATCCAACGACTTTGTGAACTCCTTGAACGATCAAGCGACGCTCATCACTGTCCACCGCAAGAACACCTTTATAACGAAGCATATCGTTGCCGTACTCTTCAACAAGCGCTTCCATAAAGGCACCAATTTTTGTGATGTTAAGTTCTCCCGCCTCAAAGACGTATGAGGTGATATCATCATTCCATGATTGTGTTGGTTTTTGGGCGCTAAAGCTCTTAAATTGAACCTTTTGCACACCGTTGGTTTGGTAAAAACCTTGGTTTACATGTAAAGCATCATTCAGATCAAACGCTCCAATGCCTATCCAAATCTCTTTAGGAAGTTCTCCTTGGAAGGCCTCAAAAATCTCTGCTTTAGCATTGATGGCATGGATACGTGAGAGGACGTGTTCTTTGTGCGTTTCATCAACGCTATCCGCTTTGGTGAGGATAATACGATCGGCAAACCCAATTTGAGACGCAGCGACTCGGTGTTCATCGAGTTGTTTAATAATATGAATGCTATCGACTAGGGTAATCACCGCATCAAGGATGATGCGCTCACGAATAATCTCATCAACAAAAAAAGCTTGAACAATGGGTGCAGGATCTGCCAGCCCCGTTGTCTCTAAAAGCAGACGATCGGCTTTAAAAGCACCTGAGTCAATTTTTGCAAGCAATTCGTGAAGTGCTTGGGTTAATTCGCCTCTAATGCTACAACAGACACAGCCATTGCTAAGCTCTACGATCTCGACATCTTCGGTACTTTTTAAAAGAGCTCCATCGACATTAACAGCACCAAACTCATTTTCAATAATCGCGATGCGTTCATTGTTCGTATGTTCTAAAAGATAGTTAATCAGCGTTGTTTTACCTGCACCTAAAAAGCCTGTTAAAATGGTCACAGGAAGTGGGGCAGACGCTAGATGATCATTAGCAACAGCGGGAGCTGCCATTTTTGCCTCCATAACGTGCTTCAACACGGTCTCTGTAAAACTCTTCGTAACTCATGGGTATTTGTTCAGGATGGGTGAGACGCATATGTTGTACATAAGTGTCATAATCAGGTACACCGACCATTAAACGTGCCGCTTGACCCAAATATTTTCCTGCTTTCGCGAGATTTTCAAACATGACTTTCCTTTATAAATGGTGAAGAGGCGTTGCCACCCCTTCACGCAAACACGTTAGTGTGCTGTACCGCTTATAATTGCTTCTGCATTTGCAGGCATTGGCGCATAAGGGATTTCTACAGCCGTTGAGTGATCTGATTTGAGGGCTTTAAGGCACGCTTGAATGGTGAATCCGATCATAACAACAACAACAACCATAAATCCAAGAATCAAAATACCATCGAGTTGGTTGTTGAAAATAACACGTTCAACCGCCTCTTGAGATTTGAAAACAGCATTGGGTTTAAAGTTACCACTTGCAAGTAAATCTTTAAGTTGATTTGCTTTAGCAAAGAAACTAATCGCTGGATCGGAACTAAATGCTTTAAGCCAACCTGCACTCATTGTACAAATGACAAGCCATAACGCTGGGACAATGGAGACCCAAGCAACAGAGTGTTGTTTCATTTTGAAAAGTACAACCGTACATAGCATCAATGCAATGGCTGCGAGCATTTGGTTAGTAATACCAAAGAGTGGCCATAACGTATTAATACCGCCTAATGGATCGACAACGCCTACATAGAGGAAGTAGCCCCATGAAGCAACTACCAACGCGGTTGCCAGTAAGTTCGCAAACAAAGAGTTTGTTTTTTTCAAGTTTGGATTAATGAGTCCGAGTAAATCTTGCAACATAAAACGTGCAGCACGCGTACCCGCATCCACAGCTGTTAAAATGAAGAGTGCTTCAAATAAAATGGCAAAGTGATACCAAAAAGACATAGAACCCAGTCCGCCTAGTGCACTATGAATGATTTGAGCCATACCAACCGCAAGGGTAGGTGCGCCACCCGCACGTGAGATAATACTTTTCTCACCAACATCGGCTGCAATTTGGGTAAGAATATCAGGTGTAATGACAAATCCCCAGTTACTGACGGTTGTAGATGCTGCGGCTGCAATGTCTGCTAAACCTGTTGGATTCAGTGCGCCCATAGGAGCATTCATTGCAAAGTAAACACCTGGATCAATGATTGAAGCTGAAATCAACGCCATCATTGCGACGAAGGATTCCATCAACATACCACCGTAACCAATCATACGTGCTTGGGTTTCATTGGCAAGCATTTTGGGTGTTGTACCTGAAGAGATGAGGGCGTGGAAACCAGAAACGGCGCCGCACGCAATCGTAATAAACAAGAATGGGAAAAGTGTTCCCGCCCATACTGGTCCATGACTGTCAAAAGCGTATTTGGTCACAGCTGGCATTTGCATCATTGGCATCATAACCACAATACCGATAGCTAAGCCGACAATAGCACCAATTTTCAAGAACGTAGAGAGGTAATCGCGTGGTGCTAAAAGTAACCATACGGGAAGTACGGAAGCTACGAAACCGTAGATGACCAACGCCCATGTGAGGGCAACACCATCAAGGTCAAAGTATGGAGCCCATGTTGGACTGACGGCGACTTGTCCTCCTAGGATAATGCCAAAGATAAGACCAGCAATACCAAAAACAGAAGCTTCAAGAATTTTACCTGGGCGGATAAAGCGGAGGTAAATGCCCATAATGAAAGCAAGAGGAATGGTAAAAGCTACCGTAAAGGTTCCCCACGGACTGTGCGTCAATGCTTTAACAACAACCATGGCAAGAACCGCTAAGATAATGATCATAATCATAAAGCAAGCGATGAGCGCAATAATACCGGGAATAGTTCCCATCTCTTCTTTAACAAGTTCACCTAATGATCTACCATCACGGCGTGTTGAGACGAAAAGAACCATGTAGTCTTGCACAGCGCCTGCAACGACAACACCGATTAAAATCCAAAGCATACTTGGCAAATAACCCATTTGCGCTGCTAATACAGGACCAACCAATGGACCTGCACCTGCAATGGCCGCAAAGTGGTGACCAAAGAGAATAACTTTGTTGGTTGGGACGTAATCGAGTCCATCATTATGACGAAACGCGGGTGTCATACGAGTGGCATCCACTTTTAACACCTTCTCAGCAATGTAAAGGCTGTAGAAGCGGTATCCGATGAAATAGACACACACAGACGCGGTTAATACCCACATAGCATTAATCGATTCACCTCTGTTCAAAGCGATGTAGCCAAACGCAAAAGCGCCTAGGATGGCTACAAATAACCAAGCGATCTTTGAAGATGCACTTGTGCTGGTTCCTGACATATCTTACCTCCGTATAAAATTTGCAACACTAACGTACCAAAATTTTCCATGGAAAGATCGCAAAATGCACGAAAATCCCTAAGATGCGTAAAAGTTAGCATATCTTCTTTTAGTTTTGGTTTAAGATTTTTTGATTTTTAAGAGTATATTTTTGTGACATTTTGCAATTATGTTTCCTCTGCTTTTGGCTATGATCGCCGTAGTATAGGGTGTTGTTGATATTTTATCACGGATAATATCTCGTGAGTTGTAAAAATTATATGTAAAAAAAATGTATTAATGCAGAACAATTTTAAACAAAAGTATGTAGTTTTGTAGCACTGCCTCACAAAGGTGATTGTTTCAATAAGAGCGTTATACGGAACGTTTCTTGTATATAGAAAGAGTGATATCAGAAAATAAAGCGAGGGAAACGATGCGTGCAACATATGCTACTGCGGAAGCAACTTATGGTTTCGCCAAACGTTTTGCGCACTATAAAGATTTTTATGCCAGACATGATGGGCTTATTTTCTCTAAGCTTGGATTTGGAACCTTTAAAAAAGAGCCTTATAAAGAAGAAAATTATACATTTGATTATAAAGATGCTCTTAAAACAGCAATTCTTAATGGCGTCAATGTCATAGACACGGCGATTAACTACCGTTATCAACAGAGTGAACGTGAAATCGGTGAAGTGTTAGATGAATTATTTGCACACGGTGATGTTAAGCGTGAAGAGTTGATTATCTGTTCCAAAGGTGGCTTTGTTCCGCTTGATTTTCCTTTTCCTGCAAATCCTTATGAGTGGATCAATGCGCATATTATTGAAAAGGGCTTAGCCTTAGCCGAAGAGATTGAGTTAGACCAGCACTGCATGACGCCCGCTTTTTTGAAAGACTCGTTGGAGCGCTCTTTATCGAATTTACATGTAGAGTGTTTAGACATCTACTTTTTGCACAATCCTGAGACACAACTCACCCGTATTGGCTACGAGCGTTTTCTAAAACAATTAGAAGAGATTTTTGCAAGTTTTGAAGAGCATGTACGTGAGGGAAAGATAAAGTCCTATGGCATTGCGGTCTGGAATGCGTTTACCTATGAAGAGG
>Ga0302205_10001075_pt1 | contig 10701 bp, 1 predicted proteins | sample II_Fen_E1_3_FD_194582 | JGI IMG/M metagenome (GOLD analysis project Ga0302205, IMG submission 194582) | Peat permafrost microbial communities from Stordalen Mire near Abisko, Sweden - II_Fen_E1_3 | ecosystem: Environmental > Terrestrial > Soil > Wetlands > Permafrost | place: Sweden: Abisko...
CACCATTGTTGAAGGTAAGGTTTCCGCGAATGGTCAACTTATAGCCGTTTACAATCATCCTGTAGGTGGATTGATTGTTGACAATGTCTGTGACAAAACGGTCCTGATCCAACGTACAGGGGCGATTGGGCGCATCGTCAAAGATTACATTGTCATATGGGGCGGGTACCATGCTGAATGTCCAGTTTCCGGCGGTATTGAAGTCTATGCTGACAGACCCTTTCCATTTGTTCACCCGTTCCCAGGCACCAATCGTGGGTGTGGTTGCATTTCTGGGATTCATTCCATAGTCGTAGCTGATACCGACTCCAGTACCCACCAGGTCCAGGGTAGGCCGGAAGTTCACAGCCAATGCGGAAGCAGGTGCCGTAAACGGGGTGGAATTAAGACTGATTAAATCCTGACCAGTGGCGGTTTTCCATGCTGCCAAGGAAGTGACATCGGCGGATAAGAAATTATAGAGCGTTCCCGAGCAGACATAGTCGTTTGCATTGATGGTCAGGCTGGTGGTTCCGGGCAAATACACAGCATAGTGTTTGCCGGTGGTGCCACCGGTGCGAGCGTTGTAGAAAATATTGTCGCGCAAGTCCGTAGTCCCTGCATTGACGGATTTCAGGTATGCGGCAGAGTTCTGAGTCGTACCCGAAGGCGTGCCCGACAAATAGACGGTATTGTGGTAGATTCCATTGGTCTGCCCGGCAACTCCAATTTCGTATATGCCGTACACCTTGAAATTGTTGGTCACCGCATTCCCAATCCAAAGAATGTTGTTGGCCACATTGGCTGAACCAGATGACAGTTGAATTCCTGCCATAATATTCAGCGCACTGTTCGTGGTGCAATTGTGTGACAATCCATAGATGAAGTTGCGCTGTATGCTATTTGAGGCGGACGAACTTCCTCCGAAATAGATGGCCGCCACATTGCTGAGGGCATTGCTGGTGGTGGTACTGTCAAGCAAGTTGGCAATGGTGTTGTTGTAGATGTTTGTCACACCTGTGCCAAGGGAATAAACGCCATACACCGACTGTGCATAACCCGTGCTGACCGAAGATGCACGAATGCTGCCAGAAGTGGCTAGGCTGCCTATGGTAGAGCCCGTCACCGATACATCACCGGCAACGGCCGGTTTGTAAATGGCATAAAATGAATGGGCATTGTTCGTAGCGTTTGACGTGGTTGTCACAGAACCAATGCTGTTGTTTGCAAGCACGACTGCGGAAGTTGTATTGACATAAATGCCATAAGAATTCGATGATGTTGAAACACCGATCAAGTTGACAGAACCGGTTCCAGAAGTATTTCCGATGGTATTTCCAACGGATGTACCAACATTGATCAAACCGGCATTCAGATACAAGGCAGTGAATGGAGCTGTATTCGGACTTGTCAATCGGAAATTCCGGATGATATTTCCCTGAACGGAAGTGGCCGTTGAAGTACCTACATTCAGATAGATGGGTTGGACGACGAAGGTGTTGGCCGGAGTGGTCGTACCAATCAACAAAGCATTCCCCTGACATTGGACAGCTTTTCCACCGATATAATTTCCAGTGAGAACAAATCCGTTACCGGAAGTATTGTTGATTCTAATACCATTATAGGTGTTGGCTGCGCTTGGCGTAAAAGTCGTGGTTTCATACACACTGTTTCCCGAAATGCTGAACAGTGTTGAATTCGGACCGATGTTTATCCCGTTTGAACTCGTGGTCTGATCCCATACATCGTATATTTCGTTGTCCAAGATGCAGTTGCCGCTGTTTTCCTTAGTAGCGGTACCTTCGGAATAGATGGCGTTTACAACACGTGACTTAGTGGATGGATTGGAATCCACCGTCGTTATCTTATTGCTGAAAATGCAATTGTTGTCGTTTCCATTGCCGGAAGCCGAAGTGGAGAACTGGACGATGCCACCGGTTGGATTCGTTGTCAACCCCTTGATATAGCAATACTTAAGAGTATCGCTTTCAGCCGAATTGACAAACATAACGGTCGAAGCGGAAGAAGATACCAACTCGTTTTGCAGGGTTAGGTTGTAGGGCGCACCTGTACCATTGACTCTGCCGTCAAAAACAACACCGTCTGAACCGTTGAGTTCAAACAACGGGGTAGCAAGATTTCCCTGAACCTGAATATCGGTTCGGGTTGGATAAATATGGATCCTTGTATAGTTGGAAGTGCCGCCTGCACCGGTATAACCGCTCTGATAAAGTACTGCTTTGACGGTTTCCTTGATATTTGCCTTGATCTTGATGGTGAGGTCACCCGTCCAAGTGGCGGCATTGATGGCATCGAAGGCGAGTTTCAGCGTAGCATAATCGCGTCTGAACGTCGCTCCGTTCCAAATTTCAACAGGATTGGGCACGTATTCCCAGGCACCCATGGTCGGTGAAATCAGGCTGCGATCCAAAAATCCGAAGTCCAGTGCAATTCCAGTGATTGGAGTACCATTAAGCGCAACTCCGGGCTGGTAATCCGAAGGAGATATGCCGCCCAAATTAGTCAGTTCCGGATCCACCAACAAGCTGTGATCATCGAAAACCGTGGCATTAATCCAATCAGTCATGGATGCATAGGCTGTGGAACCAACTAAGGCAAAGTTTTCTGCAAACTGGTAGTCGTTGTAGTCGAGGGTAGTATTGGCTGTTGTTGAAAAATAAAGTGCATAATGGGAAATAGTGCTGACATTTTTCCGCCCATTCCAAAAAATATTATCTCGTAAGTCCCTTGCTGTTGGAGCGGTACTGATGTCTCTGAATGCAAATGAATTTGAAACACCATTAGTTGCGACCCCGTTCAGGTAGACCGTGTTGTGAAAAATATTGATGGGGCTGTTGCTGTTGTTCCAAATACCCCAGATGTGACAACCCGTTGTGATGGTATCTCCCAAAAAGACGATATTGTTGGAGCAGGTATACGTTCCAGTATGCAGAGAAATACCATGCAGATAGGCAGCATCCGTTGAGATGATGATGAAGGTATTGACAAAATTTCGGGAAATCTCATGAGTCCCCGAAGCCGGTCCGATGTAAAAAATACCATACATTTCGATGGTTGAAAGGGTGATGTTCTTGAGGCTATAAACCTTATTGCCACGAATATTCTGAGTGGATCCAGCCTGTTCGCTGATTTGTTCGATACCAATAAGCGAGGCATTGACGTAATTGTTTGGCTGAGCATTCAGAGATGAAATGTGATGCACCGAGTTGTTATCGATGGTATTGGAGCCGCTAATGGTAATGATACCACGTGTAAACGAGAGGCTGGTTCCGGTTGTGGCATTTGCCAAATTTGCGACGGTATTGTAGGTGATGACGTTAAGATCGGTTCCGGCTGAATAGATACCATAGACTGTTTGTACGTTCAATGTCGCTAGAGAACTGGCATAAAGACTATTTACCGTTGTCAGACCTCCGACTGTGTTATAACTTACCGTGAAATTGCCGGCGCCAGCTGCCTTAAAGATGCCGAAAAAATTCGTAGACAACGTACTGTTCGCGATTCCGACATTGATGGAACCAAGACTGTTGTTCTGACAGTTGATGACACTTGTACTTGCAACATAGATGCCATAGAAATTACCGCTTGTGGTCGTATTGGTCAAAGTGATGGAACCCGTTCCAGCGCTTTCACCCAAGGAGTTTCCAGTTACGGTTCCAATATCGACACCACCGGCTACGACATTGATGCCAAACCAATCGGCATTAAGCGTGTTCGTATAATTGAAACCTTTGATGGTATTGCCCTGAATGCCAGACCGGACGGCGCTTCCCACATTAAGCAGAATGGCATTGAACAGGTTATTGTTTCCTGTTTTAGTCCAAGTACCCGTAGCCGATGCAGCATTACCGCCTATATAATTTCCAGTTATTGCAAATCCGCCGCCGGAGGCATTGTTGATAGTGATGATGTTGTAAGTGACTGCCGAACTGGATGTAAAAGCAGTTGTTTCATAGAAACTATTGTTACTGATGGTAAAGGTATTGGAGTAGTCAGCAATCAATATCCCATTGGACGCAACACCTGGGTTCAGAAAATCAAAAATTTCATTGCCAGTCAATACGATTCCGGCATTTTCCCTCCCAGACGTACCTGCAGAATAGACCGCATTATAAGGTCTTGTGGCAATGGTGGCACCGGTACCAGAAATTTTATTGTTCGCTATAGTATCGGTTGAATTTCCAGTTCCGACAGATGAAGTTGAGAAGAAAACGACACCTTGCGTGGCGGAAGCAGGATTTCCTTTCAATATACAATAACGAATGCTGTTGCCCTGAGTCGATTCGGAAAATTTGATGGTGCTGGCGGAGGCCCCGGCATTGTTGTTTGTAATGGTCAGCCCCGGTGACGTATTATTCAGATATACGCTACCGTTGATTGCTACATTGTCTGCACCATTCAGGCTGATCAGTGGTCCATTGATGTTCCCTGTAATGGAAATACCGGATGATTGCGGGTAAATCAACAGGCGGGAATAATTGGAACTTCCAGTTCCGCTTGCATTAAGAACGACACTGGCGGTTTCAGTCGTACTGGCATTGATCTTGATAATCAAGTCACCTGTCCAGGTGCCATCGTTGATTTTATCGATGGCGTCCTTCAGAGTAACATAGGATGCACGCAGGATGTCTCCGTTCCAAACCTGCAACTGGTTCATGGCACCTTCCCAAGCTCCAGCTGTCCACAGCACTCGGTTTGTTCCTCCAAAGTCCGTAGTGACCCCAGTAGTGGTAGAACCAGGCAATGAAAGTCCTGCCTTGTAATTGGCAGCCACAGTTCCACCCGCAAGCGTAAAGATTGGATTGGCATTGGATGTATTGTCGTCGACACCGGTAGCCGCTTTCCAGGTAACCAACGTCGAATAGGCGGTGGAACCCAACATGCAAAGGACTCCGTTCGTATTGGGAGCATAATAAATATTGTAATCGCTTGTCAGACCTGTAGCATTGGTCGCTGAAAATGCGATGTGCCTACCGGTTCCTGATCCACCGGTTCGGGCATTGAAAAAGATATTGTTCTTGACCGTCATAGACCCATTTGCATAAGCCTTGTTGAAAGCGTACGAATGAATGGCTGTACTGCCACTTAAAGTTCCTGAAATGTAAACCGTATTGTGGTAGAACGCCTCTGGCAAAGCAGAAGTCAAAGCCTTGATGCCGGAAATCTCATAAAGCCCGGTCGTGATGCCACCTCCAATATTGATAATATTGTTGTAGGCTGAAATCGTTCCGGATGCGAAACACAGCCCAGCCAGGATATTGGTCGTACCAGCCGAAGCGCAATTCAGGTTGTAAATAAAATTACCGGAAACCGTATTCACGTTTCCTCCGGTCATATACGCACCATAAATGTAAGCACCGGCATTGTCCCGAGTCGTGCTGTTCGTTAGGTTGCCGATTTCATTTCCCCTGATGTAAACAGAATCCGTCAAATTACTATAAATACCGATCAGGAACTGATTGTTTCCTGTTGCTACAGAATTGCTTTGTATGCTGGAAGCTGTGGCTGAGCTACCAATCTGGTTGTTTTCTATGGTCAACTTCCCTGATGCAGCCGTTGTCTTCGCTATTCCGTAAAAACTGTGTGCATTTGCCGCGGCATTCGTTGCCGTTATTGAACCAATATCATTGTTGGACACAGCGACTGCTGAAGCAGAATTGACGTTGATTCCGTAAGACAATGCCGATGTTCCTGTTCCTGTCAACAAGATGGAACCGGTTCCGGTTATTGCCCCGATGACGTTTCCAGTCACCGTTCCGACATTGACCACGCCACCTTCAATATGAATTGCTGTAAATGGGGTGGCAGAGGAGCTTTTGAAGGAAATGTTTCGAATGGTGTTCCCTTGTACCGAACTGGCAATCGTAGTACCGACTTTTAATCTGACCGGAATGAATGTCAAGGACTGTGCTCCGGCAGAGTTCCCTAAAAGCAACGCACTACCACCGCATGAAGCAGCTTGTCCGCCAAAAAAGTTGCCGGAAACATTAAAATCATTGGCCGTGTTGTTATCAACATAAACGCCATAATAAGCGAATGCTCCGGATGGTTGAAAATCGGTTGTTTCGTAAAAACTGTTGCCCGTAATGTTGATATCGGTCGAAGCCGTCGTAGGCATGAAGCTGATTCCATAGGAAGTTGCTCCTGCATTCCAGGTATTATAGATGGTGTTGTCCTGAATGTTGAGCCCGTTATACGTCGCTGTACCATTGGCAGGAATGGCAATGGCAGAAGCCACTCTGGCGGTCGAAGCCGTCAATATGTTGTTCGTGAAGGCATTGTTGTAATTGGTCGCACCGCTTGGAGAATCGGAGGGGAAATAAATGATCCCGGTCGTTCCAGAACTTTGGAGCGTACAATACCTTATCGTATTGCTCGATGCAGAATTGTTCAGGTTGACGGCACTTCCCGATGCATTGGTGTTGTTGATCACCAATGAAACCGTTGACCCGGTGGCATTGACACGACCGTCAATGATCACATTGTCGGCTCCGTTCAATGAAATCAGCGGTCCATTGATGGAGCCAGTGACAGTCAACCCCGTCATGGTGGGGTAAATACTTACTGAGGTATAATTGGAGGGCGTGGAACTGACATTCAGCACTGCTGAAACCGTTTCAGTGGTACTCCCGGCAATTTTACACAGCAGGTCGCCCGTCCAGGTTCCGTCATTGATCTTGTCGAAAGCAAGTTTCAATGTGGAATACCCACCACGATACGTGGAACCGTTCCAGATTTCGACAGGCATGAATTCCCATGCACCTATTGTATTGACGGACCTGGTCACGTTGCCATAATCCACCGTTATCCCTGTTCCAGATACACCGGCTAGTTGCATTTGAGTTTTGTAATCGGCAGCAGAAGTTCCTCCAGCATTTTGGAAAATGCTCGGTCCCGTATTCAGACTATTGGCATCCTGACCCGTCACGATTGGAAGCGTTGTTTTGTTAGCGGCGTAATAGCCCAAAACGCCACCTGTTCCAGAAACGTAGTATTCGTTGTAATTCGCTGTAATGGACCCTGCCGTAACAACATATAAGGTGAAATTCGATCCGGAACTGGTTCTTGAACGTGCATTGTAAAGGATGTTGTTCCTGAAATCACGGGTATTTCCAGCAGCCGCACTGTATAAGGCATAGGAGTTGCTCGACGTAGAGGTTCCTCCGATATAGACCGTATTGAAAAAGAAATTCGTATTGTTCGAAGCCGTTCCCACATCGTACACCCCATAGACCGTACAATTGGAGGTTGTGTTCCCAACATTCACGATGTTGTTCGAATAGGTGGTCAAACCGCTATTGATGTACAAACCGTAGATCAAGGCAGAAGTATTGCTTGCCGAAAGGCTGTGTATGAGATTCTTAGCGACCAGATTGGTTCCGGAAGTGGCACCACCATAATAGATGCCATAAACTCTGATGGCAGTTGCGGTTGTGTAGGTATTTGACAGATTATATACGATGTTACCGGAAACCGTTTTCCCTGCAACCGTGCTTGACAGATACAAACCACAAACAGCAGGAGTGGTAGCCGACGTATTGGCATTGGCAATGGTCAAGTCATGAACCGAGTTTCCTGAAACCGTGTTAGTCCCGGCACTCGAAAAAATACCAGTTACCGTACCGGCAGTACCAGTTGCTGTATTCGTCGAGGCGTTCGTAAGATTTGCCACCGTGTTGTTTGAAATCGACACACCTGAAGTTCCAATCGAATAGATACCATATAGCGACTGAGCTGCCGCAGTTCCCGTACAACTGATGTTGATGCTCCCTGCCGTCGTCGCATGACCAATTACGTTGCCTGTCACTGAAATGGTGCTTGCTACATTACCCACGTAGATTCCTGTGAAGTTATGGGCAAACGTGGTGGTCGAACCTGTCAATACGATAGAAGAAAGGACATTATTGGTAACATTTATCGTACCTGCAGAAGTCAGGCTGATACCATAGGAGGTGGAGGAAGTAGTCGTCTCCGTAATCGAGAGAGAAGTCATGCCCGAAGCATCACCAATATAATTGCCATCCACATTGACATTGCCTGCAACGACGCTGATGCCTGTAAAAAGAGCCGGATTGCTAGATCTATACGTGATGTTCTGAATGGTGTTGCCCTGAACGGACGAAGTGCCTCCGGTACCCACATTCAAATAAATCGGAATGAAAGTGGCAGAACCCGCCGACGACGTCCCCATGGACATGCTTGAGCCACCGCACCAGGCAGATTCACCACCAATATAATTGCCTGAAACTGTCAAACCGACCGCAGAAGTATTGTTCACATAAATGGCAGAATAGGTTCCGGTACCGGTTGTACCGATACCCGAATCAAAAAAGCTGTTGCCGCTGATGGTCCACGTTGACGAACCGGTACTCAGATAAATGGAATACGAACTACCGCTGGCCAGCCAGTTATTGTAGATGGAATTGTTGGAAACGGTATTGCCCGTATTGGTGCCTGTAATCGAATAAATGGCGTAAAGCCTGCGAGTGCCATTATTGGACAGCCCACAATTGCTGATTGTATTGCCAGAATTCGTGCCGGTTGTTCCATAGGTGACGGTACCGGTCGTCGTACTGGAACCTCCACCGTTGACCAAGCAATATTTCAACGTATTGTTCTGAGCCGAATTGTTGAATTGAACAGTCGTGGCACCTGCACTGGTATTGGTGTTGTTGATGGTCAGCGAAGCAGAAGAGCCAGTTCCACCGACTCGACCGTCGATGGTCACATTTTGAGCTCCGTTCAAGTCGATCAACGCGCCTGCTATACTGCCCGAAACGGATAAACCAGCCGCATTCGGATATAGCGTGACCGAAGAATAACTAGATGAACCACCGCTTACATTTAAGGATGCCGTGGTCGTTTCGGTCGTGCTAACCAGAATTTTTACAGTGATTACTCCCTTGTGTGTTCCAGCATTGATGGCATCGAAGGCATCATGCAAGGTATAATAATAGGCTAAGGCTGTGCCCACCGTTGCGTCAACTTCTACATAATTCAAAGGTGTAACTATAACCAAACCACTATATCCGGAGCCGCCGACATAACTGCCAGAAGTTCTCCTATAGCTACCACCACCGCCACCGCCATACTGGTTGCCCGAGGACCCATTTCCATTTGTATTATAACTTCCATTACCACCGCTACCACCATTCAAGGATGTAGCTGAACCGCCTGTATAGGTGGATGCATTGCTACCAGCACCGGAGCTGCCAGCTGCACCGCCACCACCACCAGAATAACGGTTAAAGGATGTATAACCTGCAGCACCGCTTCCTCCATTGTATTTTGTGGTACCTGTACAATTGGTTGCCAAGCCACCAGCTCCAGCTGTTGTGTTACCATTGGTTCCACCTGTACCACCTGCTGCAACAACAGATGTTCCATAGTAAGAGTTTTCACCATTAACACCTGCACCACCACCAGTTCCTACATATACTGAAATAGTAGACATGCCAGCTACATTAACGACACCACTGGCATATGCACCGCCGCCACCGCCGCCACACTGCATATTGACACTTCCGGCGGATCCGCCACCACCGCCTGCGCCCCAACAGTCAATTCGAACCTGGGTCGTACCTGTAGGTACAGAATAAACGTTTGATCCTGGTGTGGTAAAATTTGTTTGCGCAAAAAGCATATCTGCACCACCCATTAAGATTATAAGGATGGCTAACAGCAGTTTTGTAAAAAAGGTTGAAAGTATATGACTCTTGGAATTGAATATTTTGATCATCATGTAAATGAATTCATTGTCTTTCGGACATTAAATACCAACTACAAATATACGGTCAATTACACTTTTGGTGTTACAACCGTCAGCATCATTACAGAAACAAAAAAACCGTTGAAAGGATACAAAAAGGATCGTTTTAAGTAGCGAGCGCAGAGTTAAAACTTGTTTTAGCTATGCCGAGTCACACAAAACGAGCGTATGGAACATACGAACCTCTTTATCATATTGAAAACAAGTACCCCACCAGATTGTCGTCATTCGTCAAATTCATCTTTTTCCGCAGACGGGTACGGGCTATTCGGACACTGTCGTAGGTTTGGAAAGTCATTCCTGCAATTTCTTTGGTAGAAAGGTTCAGTCGTAGGAAAAAGCAGAGTTTGATTTCAGCAGGAGTCAGATTGGGGTGTTTGACGCCCAGATTCCTGTAAAATTCCTGGTCGCTTTCCTTAATGCGACTTTCAAACTGGTTCCAAGAGTTCTCCGAAAAGTCAGAATTGAGTTCACTGATAATTCGGTCCAGATAAAGCCCAACGCTTTCTGGTTCCGATTTCATCAGGTTTTTCACCTGTTTGAGTTCGGAAATGTATTTGTGTTTGAACTCCTCGTTCTGTACATTTCGAAGGGAAATGGCTGCGACTTCACGCTTTTGAGCTTCAATCATCTGCTTGTGATAATCGTTGGTCTGCAAAACGGACTTCACCCTAGCCATCAACTCAATGGCCTCAAAAGGCTTACGAATATAATCGACAACACCGGTATTGAAAGCCTTTTCAAGGTCGGATTTTTCAGAAAGGCAAGTGATCATAATAACGGGAATCTGAGCAGTATCGGCATCTTCCTTCAATATCTCGATGGACCTAAGCCCGTCAATACCGGGCATTTGCCAATCCATCAGAATCAGGTCCGGCTTAACTTCCTGTGCCTTTTTAATGGCGGATGGACCATCAAACGCAACCGAAAGT
>Ga0302205_10001076_pt1 | contig 10690 bp, 8 predicted proteins | sample II_Fen_E1_3_FD_194582 | JGI IMG/M metagenome (GOLD analysis project Ga0302205, IMG submission 194582) | Peat permafrost microbial communities from Stordalen Mire near Abisko, Sweden - II_Fen_E1_3 | ecosystem: Environmental > Terrestrial > Soil > Wetlands > Permafrost | place: Sweden: Abisko...
TGAATATCGGTTTATATAGTTCTATTCTTTTACAACCATGTTTTCTAACAATTCAGTGTCTAACTTTTGAGTTGAGCCTTTAGGTATCTGTGGCCTAAAAGTTAGTTACTTCATTTTACTCAACAAATACAACCCCACTATCAAGATATACGAATTAGGCGAATACATGGTAACCACCTTTTTGCGCACTAGAGACATAGCCCAATTATACCGTTCGTTTACCGAACTTTCACTTATTTGAAGCTGTTCGGCGGTTTCTTTAGCAGAACAACCGCTTTTCCAGCGGTTTATAAAAATCTGTTGAGTCAGATCCGGCAAAGCACGGTAACCATTGTTGGCGCCGGTAGTGCCACCATCACTGCTTCGCAAACCGCTAACGACAACTACAATGCTGCAACCGATGTAACGATTACGCTGACTGTAAACGTAGCTGTAACTGGAATAACACTCAACAAAGCTACACTGGCACTTACAGTAGAAGGTTCAGAAAGCCTCACTGCTACCCTTGCTCCTGAGACTGCCACCAATAAAAATCTAACATGGAGCAGCAGCGATGTGAACATTGCCACGGTGGATGCCAACGGCCTGTTAACCGCCGTAGCAGCCGGTACTGTTATCATCACCGTAACTACTACCCATGGAGGCAAAACTGCAACCTGCGCTGTAACCGTAACTGCTGGCACTAACGGCCTTTGGGATGTACGTAACAACACTTCCCTGAAACTTTCGGGCAATCCCGTACAAGATAGCGAAGCTGTATTGACCTTTACTGAAGCTGGCGATGGAGGTATCATTCGTATTACCGACCTCGCAGGTAAAACCGTACTACAACAGGCTGTTGCCACCGGTAGCACCGCTGCCAGTATGTCTGTAGTCGGCCTGTCAAAAGGAATCTACCTGGTAAAATATACCGACAACGAAGGCAAACTTGCCACGGTGAAAATGATTAAATAAAGAAGTGCTAACTTATCCAAACGGTTGGAAAAGCAACAAGTAAAACCCTGACAAGATGAACTCAAAGTTATCGTGTCAGGGTTTTATGTGCGTTATGGTGATGCCTAATATATTTTGTATACAAGCTTTTATTTCATCACCGAAATATACATAGCCAATACAATAGCCGAATAAACATGAGAAGGATAAAGCGGTTTAATTTGTTTCTTGACTGACTCCAGCGACCAGATATACTGAGCCCAAACAGTTTGTTCACATATGCTAGGTTGTTGTGCTGTTTCGGAGGTAGAATGTCCTTGTCAGCAGCGAATAAAAATTTCCCGTGTCATTTCCGGCATATCTGCTATTGTTTTATCCAGTAGTTCCGCACTTTCTGTATTTCCATTTCCTCCAGCACATGTGAGTAACTAAGTTCCTGAGCTTTCAGATTTAGTAAACCTTCGGTGCCTCCTGTTTGTTGTCCTTCAGCCGATTTAAAATAATCGAATACACAAAACGAGAAATGCATATACAAAAACTTTTTGCCGAATCGTTTGTATCCGGAGTTATCTGCCTGATTATAAAAAATTAAAAGGACAATAAGATGTCGTTGAGTCATTTAATGGAACTGAGGTTGATGACGAGGATGATTCAAGACGGGAATAAATGAAAGATAGCTAACCTGCTATAATAATTTAGAAATTGATTTTAGTATCTCTATGGTTGCTGTGGTTCCGATAAGCATATTCAGCGGGCTTAGTTGTGTCCGGATTTCTCCCGATATTAAGGACAGTTTATTGCTGACTGTTTTTTTGCTGAGAGAGAGTTGATTTGCTATTTGGTCGAGCGACCAGTCTTCTTTTTCGCGAAGTGTATAAATCATTCGATCTATTTCTGGCATTTTAGTTAGTATCTGGTCTACGAGTCGACTGATCTCTTGTGCCAACAGTTCTTCCGATACATGCGAATAGCTTGGTTCAGTTGCAGCCGTATAGGCTTCTGCCTGATCCGAATTGAAAATGGACGAACGGACAGCTCTAAAATAACGGATAATATAACAAGACACGAGAAAGCACAACGACTTCTTAGCTGCACCCTTATCATCGATTCTTATGACAGATGGTTTATCCCAAACAGAAATCCAAAAATCCTGAAAGATGTCATTCACAGCATCTTTATCGGGTACACGGGAATCTATTTGACCATAAATTAAATTCTTGTATCTGGTGTAGAGTGAAGTAAACGCTATGGAATCTCTTTTTTCAATGCTTTCTAACAATTCATTGTCTAACTTTTCCATTTTGTTGAGCCTTTAAGAGGTACAAATATAGGTAGCTTATATTACAAAAACATTTCAGATCTAAGAACAACCCGTTACATATTAATTAGTACTTTTTGAGTATATTCTTTCAATTAGTAACATTAATTTCAACATAATATTCTATTCGATCCTATTGCCTCCAGATATATTGAAGTTAGTATGGAAATATTGTTTTAAATAACATTCAGCTTGTGCCAGTACCCTAAATAAATTACTTAACATTATTTAACGGGAACTTTACTTCTTTTTATCCACTATATAAGTAGAGGGACATTTAAATCAATATTCCATAATAATACTCGAAATGGCAAAAGGAAATTCGGAAAAAGAAAACAAGGTATTGAATAAATTGAGTGAAATCTTTCAACGTTACATAGAAGGAACGAGCAACAAAGAGGACATGGAGATGATTCAAAAAGCGAGTCCGATTATTAATAAGGGGCAACAGCGTAGGTTGAATAAAAAAGGAACAAATAAGGTTACCGACGAACTATACAAAAACATCATTGAAAGGATAGGTTTGAAGCCTCTGGGTGAAGATGAAATCCGGGAGTTGAAGGGAAACAGATTTCGTCTTTTTCCCTTGAGTCAGGTTCGGAGATATGCAGCAGTTGCCGCCGTCTTTATTTTGGTTGCTACTGGAGGCTATTTTTCTTTTATCAAGTATCCAGCTGGAGTTTCTCCAAATGGGCAGTTACTTTCGGAAGTGAGCATGCAAACCTCTGCCAACGAAATGAAAACCAAAACACTCCCCGATGGAACGGTGGTACACCTGAACAGAGGAACCTACCTGAGTTACGACAAATCAACTTTCAACAAAGACAGACGGGATGTCAGACTATCGGGGGAAGCTTTCTTCGAAGTAGCCAAAAACAAGCAAAAGCCATTCTTAATTCATTACAAAGACTTATTAGTACATGTAACGGGTACAGCATTCACCATTACATCTTATAACGAGATGGCAAACACGTCGGTGTGGGTAAAAAACGGTACAGTGGAAGTAAGCCGAAACCAAAAGTTGTTGGCTAAATTGACTAAAGACAAAAGATTGTTGTATGATGGGCTCAAACAAACGTGTACAACCACGGAAGAAGACTGGAATAAAAGTGCCGGCTGGCTGGACGGAAAATTAGTATTTGCGGATGCAAATGCAGATGAATTAAAAACAAGGTTAAACCAATTCTACGGAGTAGAACTCAACATCGAAAATCAAGCCATAAGAAAAGTAAATAAAGTGAACGCTGTATTTCTGAAAGAAGACGGAATACGCGTAACAATGGAATCAATAGCGCTCAGTTGTAACGTCAAATACAAAATAAATGGCAACCGGATAACGATCACCGCTGATTAGTTCAACAGCATAAACAAGAATATTTTAATAGAGCAATGTAGTTTGATAAAATTAACAAATAGTATCAAACAAGCCATTATTATGTTCAAAAAAAATGAATAAAACAAGTATCAACAACCTGAATATAAGCAAATAAATAGGTATTTAACAAGAAAAAGAATGAATAAAAAATCTATCCTGATTTTAATAATCGTTGGGCTATTGCTCATACTGGTCGATAAAATCAACGCACAAAAAATCAATGGATCATTTCCTGAAGAAACATTGGTTTCTAGAATTGAGAGAATCAAAAAAACAAGTGATGCGAGAATCACTTTTAACACAGAACAACTAAAAGATATACACGTAAAAGCATTAATAGTAGAAAACTTAACGGTAGAACAAATATTAGACAAAAGTCTCAGCGCAACAGTTTTTACATACAAGAAGGTATCCGATAATTTATACGCTATCATACGAAAGACCACTAACGAATCCTCCAAAAAATCCGGTTCAAGCGGTAGCCTCAAAGGCCGCATTGTAGAGTCCGAGACCTCGGAACCCATACCTGGGGCTGCCATTCGGTTATCCGACAAACAATACGCGGTGAGCGACTTCAACGGATATTACGTTTTCCCGAAAGTGGCGAACGGAAAAGTGGTGCTGGAAGTATCGTATGTAGGCTTTAAACCAGAAAAAACGGAAATAATCGTAAGAGCAGGAGAAAACACGTACGATATAAAACTCTCCGGAAGTACGATGCTTTCCGAAGTACAGGTAAAAGGGATTCAACGTATGCACAGTGCCGTGCCCCACACCACCGAAAAACTGTTGGTAGCCGAAATTAAAGGACTCAACGTGATGGCTTCCGGTATCTCCTCCGAACAAATCAGTAAATCTGCTGACCGGAATGCCGCACAAGCCGTGCAACGGGTTTCGGGTGTTACCATAGTGGATGACAAGTTTGTGGTAGTACGCGGGCTCAATCAGCGTTATAACCTCACGTACCTCAACGACAATGTGGCACCAAGTACCGAAACCAATAGCCGGGCTTTTGCCCTGGACCTGATACCTAGCCGTATCATTGATAAAATATTGGTTCTGAAATCGCCTTCGCCCGAAAATCAGGGTGATGCTACCGGTGGTGTGATAAAGGTATATACCAAAGATGCTAAAGCTGTTAAACATTTTGAAATAGAATTACAAACGGGATACAGGGAAGGTACGACATTCAACAATAATTTTCTCACCTATCAAGGAGGCAAAACAGATTTTCTCGGATTCGATGATGGTACACGGAAATTACCTTCTTCAGTACCGGGATATGGCAGATTGGATGTAGCGAAAATAAGCCAAAAGGATTACGCGGAAACATTTTCGCCCATACTATCCTACGGCAAAAAAAACGCTTTACCCAATATGCAGTTTACCACCAACTATTATAATAGCTTCCCTGTGTTAAGAAAAAACCTTTCCACGCTGACGTCCCTGAGTTATAAAAACGAGAGGATTCATGCCGATGTATTCAGGCAACAGGGCATCAATGATAATAACATGGTTTCTACAAATGATGCCGTACAACACGATAACAGGAACACGGAAACGGCACAATTGAACCTGTTGCAGAACTTCACCCTTTCGTTGAATGACAGCAACAATATCAGGTTCAAAAACTTTTTGTTGCAGCAGGGACAATCCGTTACGATGGACAGGATAAGCATGCCTCGTCTTCCGTCCCCGACCTATCTGAATGCATCTCAAAACAGGGATATTTTGTTGTCCTACACCCAGCGGTTCCTCTATGCCGGCAATTTAGGCGGTACACTTACTTCCGGAAAACACAAATGGCTGTGGAATGCCGGTTATAGCTACAGCAGGCAGGAACTACCCGACCAAAGGGTCAGTCGTTTCACTGCGCCTACCAACTACGCCTCGATAGGCGATCCCGAACTGCAATGGAGGGCAAGAGGCAGGGTGAACGACCCTGACTTAATGAAGAACACCATACCTCTTACACTGGGTATTATGTCTCGCCTGTGGAGTAGGAATGAAGAAGGTGTGTATAATGGTTCGCTGGATTATACTTTCAGGACGAACAATTGGTTATCGCTAAAGTTGGGTACTTTTCACCAATGGAAAGAAAGGCAGTTGTACCGTAAAATATTTACTGTGCACGAAGGCGATATACGAAATGCCTACAGTGATTACAGTACTCCGGCAGGATATTATGGAGATTACGTAAATCCGAACCTGATACGTTTTACCTTGCAGGAATTGCCTTACGTATGGAGCACGGATTATCTGCGCGACGACGGTACCGGATTGAAAGTGCTGGACCGTACCACCGGAAGCGATGCTTATATCGCTACAGAGCAGAACAACAGCAGCTATTTTGCCCTGTCGCTAAGTCCTGCCGGCGGAAAGTTCGAGATGTACGGTGGTTTGCGTTATGAATACAACCGTCAAAAAATCGCGGCTGCCATTCCACCCTCAGACCCTTCGTCGCCCGACGCGATAAATACACCTCTATTGATTGACTATCCGCTTACATCCTGGCTACCTTCCCTCAACCTGAGTTACAAACCCGTTGATAGTTGGGTATTCAGGGCTGCTTATGGTAAAACAGTAAACCGTTGGGAATTTCGCGAGGCATCACCTTATACCGAAACCGATTACGAAAACAATCAGACCTTGATGGGTAATCCTGACTTAAAAGCGGCAAAGGCGGATAATTACGATATACGAATTGAATTTTATCCGCAAGGCAACGCGCAGGGTGAAACCGTGAGTCTGGGTGCTTTTTACAAGAAAATAAACAATCCCATCGAACGGATTGTAAACAGCAGCCGACTCAGCAGCGAAGCCCGTCTGCCTATTATTACTTTTCAGAATGCCCGGAGAGCTACGATACAGGGGATAGAACTGGAAATACGGAAAAGCCTGGAGTTTGTGCCGGCCGCCTTTTTCCGCCATCTTTCAATGGTAGCCAACCTCTCTCTTATAAAGAGCGAGGCCGTGCAGGATTCGGTCAATACCTCAAATCCGTTTTTTTATTCATTCCGCAGACCGCTTCAGGGGCAGGCACCTTATCTCGTTAATGCCGGCTTGTATTACGACAATGCAGGAAGCGGTACCAAAGTGTCTGCGATATATAATATAGTTGGTACCCGCATCTATGCCGCGGGTACCAACTATCAGTACAATTCAGTTATACGTACTGCCACGCAACGGGGAAGCCTGTTGGAATTACCCATGCACAGCCTGGATATTTCCATATCGCAGCGTATCGTAAAATCTCTTCAGGTTAAATTCAGTGTGCAAAATCTCCTAAATCAGGAAATACGCATGGCAGAGGACTTCAATTTTACCAATAAATACGAACCCGTAAAAGAAACAAAAGACGGCTTGCAGGAAGGGGATAACATCAGTTCGGTGTATAGTCCGGGTAGATATTTTCAGCTAACGTTGTCCTATTCATTTTAAATAAATACCAGTATGAAAAATAAAATGCCATTTTTTATCAACTTCCGTTTCTTACTTCCCGGTCTCTTGCTTCTCGGTTTAGTAGGCTGTGAAAAGACGGATGATTTTTATAGTCAGCTTAAAAAACAGCCGGAGATGCTTTCTAATTATATGGTATCCTACCAGGTAGGCGATACCATGACCATAGAGGGCAGACTCAATCCCGAAAATGGGCTGGTGATACACATCGGTGATGCCGACGCGAAAATAATATCTGCCGAAAAAATAGAATTTGGTGTGCAAGTGCGGGCTACCCTTATCGACAGGGTAAAACTGATTATCACGCCCGAAATGGGAATAGGTGCCGGCAGACCGGTTACCGTAACATCTGCAGGCAATACCATACACGGCAATGCCATCGAAATTTACACAACGGGCGGTTATCTTGACTATCCCCTGAAACTGACCGGATATTTTACGATACCGCAAAATGCCACGGTACTCTTTTGCCGCAGCGGAAAAGGCAGCGTTTATCTGTGGCAGGCGGACAAATCCATTCGTCGTATAAATAATGACGGAAGCACGCAAACCGTACTCACCGAAGCTGATTGCAAAGACGGGTACGGCAATTTCAAAGTCCTTATTTTCAACGGAGCAGGTATAGACCCAAGGGAGGAATACCTCTATTTCTCGGCCATTACGTCCGATGCTTCCCCCGATTATGCCAATAATACTATTTTCAGAATTTGCCGCTTCAATTTGAATACGAAAGAGCTGACCACCATCAACCGCACCCTCTATCCTAAAAAAGCGGTGAACCGTGTATTGGCGATTACACAACCTCTCGAAGGCAACATAAATGCGGTAAAGATTTTTCAGGCGACAGCGTTTTACCCCGACAGTACGGGAAACATATACATCCGGATGGGCAACTATGCCACTGCTAAACTAAGTGCCGGTGGACAGTTCCGATATCTGGTCAAAACATCATCGGGAACAATTGAATATCCTAAAATATGGGACGAAACTACCGGTGCTATCCTCAGCAATACCGCTTTAATGGCGTATTTACCGGGATTGGAAATAGCACAGCAAGGAAATATATCGCCCGACGAAGGCAGAATGTATTTGTTTTCAAACTCCGGCGAACTTTTACAATACGATATAAACAACCAGGTATCGGAATTTGCTTATTCCCGACCTCTTTTCACCACTAATCCCACTATCAGCGGTTCATTTGATAATTTAACGCTGGGTTATTCAGGATTGACGAACCAGCTTCCGAATATGTTCGGTTTAATGCCTTTTGGCACGCAAAAACTCTTGATACTTTACTATCAGGGTACCGGTTTTCCAGATTTTCCTGCATGGGGCATACTGGACTTTGCCACCAAACGCGGTGACCGTTATGCACCGGGAGCGTTGGATGTGGAAGGGTATAACATGCAATATGATGACATATTGCTCAATCATGACGGGGAAGGCATGTTGTATATGACTGCAAATCACAAAACAGTATTGGTAAAAACGGTAAAACAATAATCAGGACTAAATAAATTCATATAATTATGTTACAACGATTAAAAAAATACTTTTTATTTTTCGCCGTCATCACCTTATGCATGATGACCGCTTGCGACGACGATATAACTCCTTTGACCGACAGTGCCGGTACAGCATGGATTAATTTCTACAACGCTTCGGAGGTGCTGAATACCGATTACACGTTGAGAACCGACAATCTTGTATTTATCAATGATACGGTGCCCAGCGGTGCATTTACCCGTTTCCCTTATTTTTCCTCATTAGATACTGACGGCAGGCAGTATCCTGCATCCATGACCCAAAATACAGGGCAGTTAGATGATATTATATTCAAAAACAATGAATATACTGCTGTCTATTGGATGCCCGTAGCACCGGGTAAATACCGTACTATCTATACTTCCGTCAACAGGCTGTTGCTGAAAGATACCACAGTGTCTCTTACCGGAACAAGCCATACCACGCAGTACCTTGTCGAAAGTCCCGAAGCCGACACCGCTTACCGCATCATTACCGTGCCCGAAGACCAAAAGTGGGAACAAGGTAAAGTACGCGTGCGTTTCGTCCATCTGGCGTGGGACACCGAGCCGCTGAAGATATTCCGGGATAGGCAGGGCAACAGGGATTACGACGGTTTACCACAGGATATAAGTTTCGGCAGCTATTCTGCTTACACGGCATTGGACACCACCGGAACCGAACTGACCAAAGCCATTGTGCTAAAGTTCCATACAGCAGGAGATAGTAACACCCTCTTGTTGAGTCTCAAAATATCTCCAGAGCCGGGTGCTTCCTTTGTTGTTTTGATACAGGGAGTGCGGCAGGAGCGGCAGCGGCGGATAATTTCGGGCACATTGGCGGATGGTACCTTGCAATATAAAACGGTAAACGTCAAACCAAATCTCAGAATAAATATGCGTCGGATATATTAAATCACCATTTATATAATCATTAATAAAAACAATTTATTCATTAAAAATCAAGAAAAAAAATGAAACACAATGCATTAAAAACCAGCTTACTGCTGCTTTGTGGCAGTATATTATGCACAGCGATGCAAGCCCAAAACAGCTTGTACGTGCATAAAAAAGACGGCACGGAGCAGCAGTACGCGCTCAGTGGAATACGCAAACTCACCTTTCCTGTTGGGAGTATGGTGATAACGCCGGCAAGTGGCAGCGCGACGGTCTATTTTATTACCGACATTGGGTATTTTGATATCAAATCCGGTAATGTTACGGGGCTGCAAATAACAAATGCCACGGCTATTAAAGTAAATGTATATCCAAATCCCACGGTGCAGAAATTAAACATTGAAAGCGAAGAGGAAATCCAACAACTCAGTTTGTACGACCTGCAGGGCAGAATAATGCTGCAAGTAACACCCATGAACACTTCCGCCACGTTGCCAATGACGCGCTATGCTAACGGTATTTACACCTTACATATAGTTACTGCAAAAGGCACAAGCATTCGTAAAATTATTAAAACTAACTAATTTATAATAGAAAACAACAATGAAAACAGTCAAAACCATCCGATTATTTGCCCTATTGGCACTCTCATCTATCGCATCTCTCATCCCTCAACTCTCATCGGTATCAGCACAACAAACCGACAGCATGTATGTGTATACTGCAGGAGCAGTAGTTTTCAAAAAAGCAGTAAGCACGATAGACAGTGTAACTTTTTACAAAGCTCCCGCCTCCACTGGCATCACATTAATCGAAGATTTTCAGCAATTGCCTGCAGCTGCCCCTACAGGTGATGTAGGCTGGACTTATGATTTATCTACAGGCAGCTGGATGTTGTCTGGTTACAAAGGTACTACTTTAACAGCAGATGCGCAGGATGCCGGTTTTACAACAGGGGGAAGAAAATACATATATTCTTCAGGTATGGGAGGTACTCTAAAACCTTTTACAACAAATTCCGGTAAATTTAAGGGTGTAAAATCAGTCAGGATAACAACTGCAGGCAGTCTAAGAGATTTTGCAATAAATAACTATGGCAGCGATGTTAGCGGACCAATGACCGCATTCGACCCAACGAAAAGCGGTTATAGCCTGACGCTCCGATGTGCTGTAGGAAGCATTGGG
>Ga0302205_10001080_pt1 | contig 10667 bp, 9 predicted proteins | sample II_Fen_E1_3_FD_194582 | JGI IMG/M metagenome (GOLD analysis project Ga0302205, IMG submission 194582) | Peat permafrost microbial communities from Stordalen Mire near Abisko, Sweden - II_Fen_E1_3 | ecosystem: Environmental > Terrestrial > Soil > Wetlands > Permafrost | place: Sweden: Abisko...
AACCCCCTGGCAACCCCCAGGCAACCCCCTCTGAGCTCCGAACAGATAGAGTCAGAATTCGGTGGATACGCTTCTGAAAAAGTGCTGCAACTTCAGTCTTTTTATCCGGAGAATACTGAAAGTTTACGTAACTTTGTGGAGAATTTAATGAACAGCAATGATTGATAGTTTTCCATACCCCATTCTTTCAAAAGAGCAACTTATTGCGCAGATAAATCTTCTGGCATCTTTAAGTACTCCTTTTCTGTTTCTTGTCGACTATAAAGCAGAACATGGTTATGTTATTAGAGAAGATGAAATGGATACGGACTTTATTCAGTTTAAGTTTGAATCCCAACGCACGATACCCGTTACGCCGAAGAATGAAAACGAATTGTTGCTATGGGAAATTAAACCTTTAAGCCTGAAAGAATATCAAACGAGGTTTGAATATGTACAGGACCAGATTCATGTAGGCAATTCATTTCTTGTCAACCTGACGCAGCCCACTAACGTGAAAACAAATCTTTCGTTATTTGAAATCTATACTCAGAGCCATGCCCTGTATAAATTGTGGATTAAAGATTCTTTGCTGGTGCTTTCGCCCGAGACTTTTGTTCGCATTGAAGGACAAATCATTTCTTCTTTTCCTATGAAGGGTACCATTGATGCGGCTATTCAGGATGCTGAAGAAACTATTCTGAATAACCCCAAAGAAATGGCCGAACATGCTACGATTGTCGATTTGATTCGCAATGACCTGAGTAGGGTGGCCGGGAATGTTGATGTGAAACGTTACAGGTATATTGAAAAAATTAAAACCAATAAGCAGGACCTGTTACAGGTTAGTTCAGAAATAACCGGTACGTTGCCGGACGATTATCAGAGTAAACTGGGAGATGTTTTGTTTGCCTTGCTGCCTGCCGGATCAATCTGTGGTGCTCCAAAAGCAAAAACGCTTGAAATAATTCAGGATGCTGAAGGGTATGAGCGGGGATTCTATTCCGGAGTTTGTGGTTATTTTGATGGTATAAATATCAACTCATGTGTAATGATCAGGTTTATGGAGCAGGATGGTGAACAGTTGGTTTTTAAAAGTGGAGGAGGAATCACCGCTCAAAGTGAATTGATAAGTGAATATGAAGAACTAATACAAAAAGTATATGTGCCGGTTTGTTGAGTCGATACAGTTGAAAAACGGAGAATTTAAGCGTCTAGTGTATCATCAGGAGCGGATACTAAAAGCAATGAGCGATTATTTTCCGGCAGAAAAAGTGTTCGATCTGCTGGAAGCTTTAAGCTTAACATCTTTCCCTACTGAAGGTTTGTATAAATGTCGTTTAGTCTATGATTCCATGATTCGAAAAATTGAATTCATACCTTATAAGAGGCCTGAAATCAAAACCTTGCGGCTGGTGGAAACAAAAATGGAAAGTGTTCCTTATAAAAAGGAGGATAGGAGCCTGTTGAATGCTGCCTTTGCATCACGGGGCGATTGCGATGATGTCCTCTTGTTGAAAAACGGATATTTAACCGATACTTCCTTTGCAAATATCGCTCTGTTTGATGGAGTAAACTGGTATACGCCAAGAATCCCGTTGATATATGGTGTAAACCGGACTCAACTGATAGAACATGGGATATTGATAGAAAAAGATATAACGTCCTGTGATTTGGTGAACTTTATACGTGTTTCACTGTTTAATGCTATGAATGAGTTTGGTTCTATTGAATTGGATATTTCCTCAATAAGACACTAAATATATTAATATAACGAATTTAATGTTAGTTTGATTTTGATTTGTAAGATAAATAATCAAAAAAGATTCACTTTGTATTTGCCGGTTAAAAAAAATGCTTTATCTTTGCAACGTTTTAAAACAAAACAATGAACAAAAATTACTCACATATCCTCCTACTCGGTATTATTATTCTCTTGCAGCACAAGTAGAAGTGAGTTTGGTATGTAGTAAAATACAAAATATATAGAAAGCCTTTCTCACTTCGGTGCGAAAGGCTTTTTTAATTTAAAATTCTCAAAACAGACAATAATATGGATAGATTATTTATCTTTGATACTACGTTACGTGATGGTGAACAGGTTCCCGGATGCCAGTTAAATACAATTGAAAAAATTCAGGTAGCACGTGCTTTGGAAGCCTTGGGAGTCGATGTAATAGAAGCCGGTTTCCCTATCTCCAGTCCGGGAGACTTCAAATCGGTAGTTGAAATATCAAAGGCTGTGACATGGCCAACGATATGCGCGTTAACACGTGGAGTTCAAAAAGACATTGATGTAGCTGCCGAAGCACTTCAATATGCCAAGAACAAACGTATACATACAGGAATAGGCACATCTGATTTCCATATAAAATATAAATTTAATTCCAATCAGGATGAAATTCTGGAACGTGCCATTGCAGCCGTAAAGTATGCCAAGAAGTACGTGGAAGATGTTGAATTTTATTGTGAAGATGCAGGTCGTACCGATAATGTATATCTGGCACGGGTGGTGGAAGCTGTGATTAAAGCCGGCGCTACAGTGGTGAACATTCCTGATACGACTGGCTACTGCCTGCCGTGGCAATTTGGGGATAAAATCAAATTCCTAATGGAGAATGTGAAAGGGGTGCATAATGCGATTATCTCCACACATTGTCATAATGATTTGGGAATGGCAACTGCCAATACCATTTCAGGAGTCATGAATGGTGCACGCCAGGTGGAAGTGACCATGAATGGCATCGGTGAACGAGCAGGGAATACCGCATTGGAAGAAATCGCTATGATTCTGAAATGCCACAAAGGGTTGGAAATTGAGACTCAGATCAATACCCGGAAAATATCTTCTACCAGCAGGTTGGTGTCCAGTTTAATGAATATGCCTGTTCAGCCCAATAAAGCGGTGGTAGGTCGTAATGCTTTTGCACATTCTTCAGGTATTCACCAGGATGGTGTTTTGAAAAATCGTGAAAGCTACGAAATCATGGATCCCAAAGATGTGGGAATTGATGAAAATTCAATTGTATTAACAGCCCGAAGCGGCCGTGCTGCATTGAAACATCGCTTGCATTTGTTGGGAATGGAAGTAGAAGGTGAAAAATTAGATTCTATTTATGAAGAGTTCTTGAAACTGGCTGACAGGAAAAAAGACATTAATGATGATGATGTTTTACTGCTTTCGGGTATAGAACGTACCGAGCAACAAAGGATCAAAATAGATTATCTGCAAGTGACTTCGGGTATTGGCCTGAAAGCTGTTGCCAGTATTGGACTGATCATAGCCAATGAGAAATTTGAAGCGGCGGCATCCGGCAATGGACCTGTTGATGCGGCTATCAAGGCTTTGAAACAAATTGTCAAACGTAACATGAATTTGCAGGAATTTACTATCCAGGCTATCAATAAAGGGAGTGACGATGTGGGTAAAGTGCATATGCAGGTTGAACACGAAGGGGCTATTTATTATGGTTTCGGTGCTAATACCGATATTGTGGCTGCTTCAGTGGAAGCCTATATCAATGCAATAAATAAGTTTGTAAAATAAACCCCTTAATACCCTTTTTGGGGACAAGGGTGCTTAATATCCGAATTAAAATAAAAACAAATAAATATACTAACTTAAAATTCCCTTCGTGGAGTGAGGAAGCTAAATTATTATGAACAGAACATTATTTGATAAAATCTGGGATGCACACGTGGTATCAACGGTTGAAGAAGGACCAACCCAATTGTATATCGACCGTATGTATTGTCACGAAGTGACAAGTCCCCAGGCATTTGATGGCATGCGAAATCGCGGGCTAAAAGTATTCCGTCCGGAACAAATTACTTGTATGCCGGATCATAACATCCCGACCATCCATCAGGAAAGCCCTATTGCAGACCCGGTCTCAAAAATACAGGTTGATACACTGACCAAGAATGCACATGATTTTGGATTGACCCATTATCAAATGGGCAATGAGAAAAACGGAATTATCCACGTGGTAGGACCGGAAATAGGATTATCATTACCGGGTATGACTCTGGTATGCGGTGATTCTCATACTTCCACTCATGGTGCTTTAGGTGCTGTGGCGTTTGGTATTGGAACCAGCGAAGTAGAAATGGTGCTGGCTACACAATGTGTTTTTCAGTCTCGTCCTAAAACGATGCGTATAAATATAACCGGTAAACTGAATCCGGGTGTTACTTCAAAAGATTTAGCCCTGTATGTCATTGCAAAAGTGACAACCGGTGGTGCCACCGGTTATTTCGTTGAATATGCCGGTGAAGCGATTGAAGCATTAAGCATGGAACAACGGTTGACAGTATGCAACTTGTCCATTGAAATGGGTGCACGTGGAGGTTTGGTAGCACCAGATGATATCACTTTTGCCTATTTAAAGGGGAAGGAATTTTCGCCTAAGGGTGAAGAATGGGATAAAGCATTGGCCAAATGGAAAGAATTGAAATCGGACGAAGGTGCTGTGTTTAATAAAGAAGTAACCTTTGATGCTGCCGATATTCAACCAATGGTGACTTATGGTACAAATCCCGGTATGGGAATGGGTATTACCGATTCAATACCGACTCTTGACAGTATTGATGAAGCAAGCCGGATATCATTCGTGAAATCGTTGGATTATATGGGTTATAAGCCAGGGGAGAAAATCATGGGTAAAGCCATTGATTATGTTTTTCTGGGAAGCTGTACAAACGGCCGTATAGAAGATTTCAGGCTGTTTGCAGATTACGTTAAAGGGAAAAAGAAGGCTGATAATATCGTGGTATGGCTGGTTCCCGGTTCATGGGCTGTCGATAAACAGATCAAGGCAGAAGGAATTGATAAAGTGCTTATTGAAGCAGGATTCCAACTGCGTCAACCCGGCTGTTCGGCATGTCTGGCAATGAATGATGATAAAGTGCCCGCAGGTAAATATGCAGTATCTACTTCGAATCGTAACTTTGAAGGTCGTCAGGGTCCGGGTGCACGGACTATTTTAGCTGGTCCGCTTGTCGCAGCAGCAGCAGCAGTTACAGGAAAAATTACAGATCCAAGAGTTTAAATTGTAGTTAATAGCAAAAATGGAAAAATTTATAACACTTACTTCAACTATAGTTCCACTTCCAATAGAGAATGTGGACACAGACCAAATAATTCCGGCACGTTTCCTGAAAGCAACTTCAAAAGATGGTTTCGGTGATAACCTGTTTCGTGACTGGCGTTATGATAAGAATAACAAGCCAATTGAATCGTTTGTATTGAATAATTCGACCTACAAAGGTCAGATCCTTGTAGCTGGAAAGAATTTTGGATCAGGTTCAAGTCGTGAACATGCAGCCTGGGCAATCGCCGGATATGGCTTCCGTGTAGTTGTATCGAGCTTTTTTGCCGATATTTTCAAGAACAATGCCATGAATAATTTTGTATTGCCGGTCGTGGTATCAGAACCTTTTTTAGCCGGGATATTCGAATCGGTAAAACAAGATGCCAACATTACACTTACGGTGAACCTGTTGGATCAGACAATTACCAACAATGCAAATGGTAAATTTGAAACGTTCTTCATTAATCCGTACAAAAAAGATTGTTTTGTAAATGGCCTGGATGATATTGATTATTTGTTGAGCAAAAAAGAGCAGATAGAACAGTACGAAAAAGCAAGATAACTGCTGGAACAGTCATTTAAGATCCTTCCAGGTTAGTCTTAGATGAGAATTAATTAAACAGAACAATTTATTAATAATCAATATATTTTTGAAATTCCCCCCTGGGGAGTTTGAGGGGACATATATATGTTAGAAATAATGGATACCACGCTTCGGGATGGAGAACAAACATCAGGAGTTTCATTTGCTGCGCAGGAAAAGTTGAGTATTGCCAGACTTCTATTGGAAGAGCTGCATGTGAGCAGAATAGAAATTGCCTCAGCCCGTGTTTCGGATGGTGAATTTGCTTCCGTAAAACGAGTGACAAAATGGGCTCGTGCCAATGGACACATTGACCAGATTGAAGTTCTTGGGTTTGTTGATGACCGATTATCACTTGATTGGATACAAAATGCAGGTTGTAAAGTGATTAATCTGCTTTGCAAAGGCTCGTTGAACCACTGTGTTCATCAATTAAAAAAAACAAAAGAAGAGCATGTTGCCGATATTTGTCAAGTACTGACAAACGCGGAAGAAATGGGCATTACAGCTAATCTCTATCTGGAAGATTGGTCGAATGGAATGCGCGAATCAGAAGATTACGTGTACTTTATGGTTGATTCGTTGAAAGATATAGCAGTTGTTAAGCGCTTTATGTTGCCTGATACTCTTGGAATCCTTAATCCGGATGAGACCCGTGAATTCTGCACACGGATGATTACCCGTTACCCTGATATTCATTTTGATTTTCATGCACACAATGATTACGATTTAGCTGTGGCAAATGTCTTTGAGGCAGTTAAAGCCGGAATAAAAGGCATTCACGTTACGGTGAACGGATTGGGAGAACGTGCCGGCAATGCGCCTTTGTCGAGTGTACTGGCTGTCTTACATGATCATTTAAACTTGAAAACGGAGCTTCAGGAGGATAAGATCAATTCGGTAAGTAAAGTTGTAGAGACTTATTCCGGAATCAGAATTCCACATAACAAACCTGTCATCGGCGAGAATGTGTTTACACAGGTTGCCGGCATTCATGCTGATGGAGATAATAAGAAAAATCTGTATTTTAATGATTTACTGCCTGAGCGTTTTGGACGTGAACGTCAATATGCACTTGGGAAAACTTCAGGTAAAGCGAATATATTGAAGAACCTTCAACAACTGGGGATTGAACTCGATGATGATACAATGAAACGGGTTACTGAACGTGTTATTGAATTGGGTGATAAGAAGGAAACCGTTTCACTGGATGAACTTCCCTATATTATTTCTGATGTGTTGAAAAATGATCAGGAAGAACAAATTGTAAAACTTCTGAACTATTCATTATCTCTGACATATGGATTAAAACCAATGGCGACAGTAAAGATGGAAATAAATGGAGGGGTATATGAGCAATCAGCATCAGGTCATGGTCAATACAATGCTGTTTCGAAAGCTATGTGGAAGATCTATAAAACTCTGAATAAGCCGACACCTGAATTACTGGATTATGTGGTAGTAATTCCACCGGGTGGGCAGACAAATGCTTTTGTTCAAACAATAATAACCTGGAGGTTTAATGATAAAGTATTTAAAACAAGGGGGCTGGATGGAGATCAAACTGTTGCGGCAATAAAAGCAACAATCAAAATGCTAAACATGATTGATTAACCACTCAAAATCCTTATTCAAATGTTTTTTGATTGAGAATAAAAATACAACAACAGATATATACAGCTAAGGAAATAATAACAACTAAAGCTCTGTACCAGTTTTGATGTTTCTGTTTTTTTATGGAGTTAAAAATAGCTGTAGTTATAATTGAAATAAATGCTCCAATTGTAATTAATAGGTAGATCATAACTGTATTGTTTAAGCAATGTTTAGTTTAAGGCTTATATGCGCAAAGATAATGATATTTACGATAAAAATATAGATAAACAACGATTTATTGATAAAAATATATAAAATAAACTCAGAATTATGTCAGAAATTACATCAAAAGCAGACCCCAAAAGTGTTTTAAAGAGTGAGAAGAGAAATTTAAATAGAGCCGTGTTGCCTGGTGATGGTATTGGACCGGAAATAGTAGAGCAAGCCTTGAATGTGACTAAAGCTATTTGTGCGAAATTTGGCCATGGTCTTAGTTACGAATATGGAATTGTCGGGGCTTGTGCCATTGACACGACAGGTGCACCTTATCCCAAAGCAACTCATGAATTATGTATGAAGTCTGATGCTGTACTTTTTGGTGCTATTGGTGATCCAAAATATGATAATGATCCTTCGGCTAAAGTGCGACCGGAGCAAGGATTGCTCAAAATGCGCAAAGATCTTGGATTATATGCTAATATACGCCCGGTAACAACTTTTCCTTCCTTAATTCATAAATCCCCACTTCGTGCCGATTTAGTTGAAGGTGCCGATTTTATGTGTATCCGCGAACTGACAGGGGGTATGTATTTCGGTCGCCCACAAGGAAGAAGTGAAGATGGAGACACTGCTTACGATACTTGCATTTACACCCGTGAAGAAGTGGAACGGATCTTACACCTGGCATATAAATACGCTATGCAACGGAACAAGAAAGTAACTATGGTTGATAAGGCAAATGTATTGGCTACATCACGCTTATGGCGTCAGATTACTCAGGAAATAGCTCCTCTTTATCCTGAGGTTGAAACCGAATATATGTTTGTTGATAATGCAGCAATGCGAATTATACAATGGCCTAAAAGTTTTGATGTCATGGTGACTGAGAACCTTTTTGGGGATATACTTACCGACGAAGCTTCTGTCATAACCGGTTCATTGGGAATGTCGCCTTCGGCATCTATTGGTATTCATACTTCAGTGTTCGAACCAATACATGGTTCTTACCCGCAAGCTGCAGGAAAAAATATAGCAAACCCGATAGCAACTATTTTATCAGCTGCCTTAATGTTTGAATATGCATTCGGAATGAAGGAAGAAGGTGCCTTGATTCGTAAGGCTGTTGCTGCCAGCATGGACGCCGGTATCGTGACCGAAGACATATCAAACAATAATAAATCCTATAAAACGACTGATGTAGGTGAATGGATTGTAAAATACATTGCTCAATAAATTGACTGGCCTTTAAATAAAAGCTTCCATCTGAATTATCAGATGGAAGCTTTTTTATTTATCTACCAATTCCCTATCGTTAACCAAAATAATCCAGCTTTGTTTAGAGATCGAATTTTAGTATGTGCTTTTCTATTTTAATTAATCCTTTGTGGCAGATTACTCGCCTATAAATTTAAAATCTTTTATTATTATTCCGCTTACTATCTGTAAATGATTACGATTGTAAGAAGTATCAACAAATAACTTGAAAAAAGAATGGCTGCTGTTTGAATAGATTTGACAAGAGTTGATTTCATAATATTAAAATTTAATTTGAATACAAAGATTCAATGATTAATTGATTTTAAAACTTGTCAAATGTAGATATAATTATATTATTTATTGATGCGTTTTAATTTGTAGTATTTATTCTTCTTTTGTAGCATTTATTATTTCTGTTTAGATAGATGTCAAGTTTTATATTGATAAAAAATATATTGTATATTAGTGATGTTTGTAGATGGCTGGATAGAAATGATAATATTGTGTTTAGCTAAGTGGTGTGCTGAATGAATGATATAATTAAATTAAATTTATTTATCAGTCAAAAGTATCTATTTTGTGTTATTTGGAATTATTACTACAACAAGTCCTATTTATTTTATATTTAAAAGCGTAATTTTTGATTTAGTACGTTTAAAAAATACAAAATAGCCAAATAAATTAATTTCAATTAACTAATACAACTGTTTTATTAAATACAATTAACGTATTGATTGTTTAGATGAACTGTTTTTCTGGAACTTTTAGATATTAGTATGAAGTGGTTTACAGAAAGATCCAAAATTAACTGTTATTTGAGGAGCTACTAAAAACTATACTTCTCCGGATAAACAAAGAACGGACTCCACCATAAATGGAAGTCCGTTCTTTATAACTCTGTTTTATGGCGATTGTTTTATTTTTCTGCTAACAGTTTTTCAATGTCTTTTCTTATTTCTTCGGGCTTAACTATGGAGCCATACCGTTTTACCGGTTTCCCATTTCTGTCAAGGAGAAACTTGGTGAAATTCCATTTTATATCATTGCCTAATGTCCCCGGCAATTCAACTTTTAAAAATTTATACAAAGGGTCGGCTTTGTCACCGTTTACATCAATTTTCATAAACATGGGGAAGGTGACGCTGTAATTTAACGTGCAAAACTTAGAAATCTCTTCTGCGCTTCCAGGTTCCTGGTGTGCAAACTGATTGCATGGAAAGCCCAGAATAACTAATCCTTTATCCTTGTCATCTTTGTACAGTTTTTCAAGACCTTCATATTGTGGCGTAAATCCGCATTTACTGGCGGTATTAACTATTAACACAACCTTGCCGGCATATTCCTTCATGCTTATTTCCTTGCCCTGTAATGATTTGGCTTTGAATTGATAAAAGCTATTAGCGGGTTTACTCTCTTGTGCACTTAAAGATAAAACGGAGAAAATGGATAAATACAATAATGCGATAGATAGTTTCATGCTCTTCTAATTTTAATAATTTGAATTCAAAACAATCTGTTTCCACTTTTTGTTCGGGATATCCAGCAATAATTGAATAACTTATTTCCCCTTATGCTGAAGCCTTGGGTAAAGCACATCTCTAACCCATTTGTAATTAGGCTCATTCCGAAGAATTTTCACATAGGTAATCCTTGCATCTTCCGGCCTGTTTATCTTTTCATAAGCCATCGCAATGGTAGTAAGTAAATTCAGGTATGCCCAGTTTTGGTCAGTATCTCTGTTCTTTTCAATAATTTTGGAAGCTTTGGAATAATACCTCAAAGCTTCTTCTTTATCGCCGCCAAAGAATTTAGGAGAATAATAAAGCATGTTCCCTTCATCAATCAGGGCTTGTATGTTTTGAGGGTCTAATTCGTTGGCTTTGTCGATGTAGGATGAGCTTTCGCGGCTTAGGCTGAATGTTCTTAATTTACTTATTCCA
>Ga0302205_10001086_pt1 | contig 10629 bp, 6 predicted proteins | sample II_Fen_E1_3_FD_194582 | JGI IMG/M metagenome (GOLD analysis project Ga0302205, IMG submission 194582) | Peat permafrost microbial communities from Stordalen Mire near Abisko, Sweden - II_Fen_E1_3 | ecosystem: Environmental > Terrestrial > Soil > Wetlands > Permafrost | place: Sweden: Abisko...
GCCCTTGTAGGCCGCCGTGATTTTATTCAAAAAAGCCATGAATTCCTGAAATTCGGAAGCTTTGTAGGTGCCGGTGAAAACATCGGCCACCTGAACGATTTGCAATTGATTGCCTTTCAGTGTGACGTTGGCAGTGAATTTGCCGAACCGGCTGATAACCATCGAGATAGGAGGTAAGGCTTCTACTTCAAAGGTTTCAGGTATCTGAATGAAAATGCTGTCAGCATCCCGATAACCCATTTTGACACAGACATCTTGAATGCGGTTGGGTTTTCGTAGTTGGTCGTAGCCTGTCCGAAAGATGTTTACAGGTAGGAACAATCGATTACCAGTCTTGCTACCGTACAAGGTTGTATTCCAGGTATAATCCACAACGATGGAAGGCAATGCCGTTAAATGTTCCGAAACCCGAAACGAACCCAAGTCGACATTGGGTAAATGGATGTCCTCCCTTAAGTTGTCTGCTTGATCCGAAGCCTTTGCCAATGGAAACCAACGGAACTTGTCATAGATTTTTACCCGGCAATCCTTTTGCATCTTGACACTGGCACTTCCGTCGACCAAGAGGTTCACGTAAGCTACATGCTGTTCCAGATTCAGTGAATCCGCATAATCGGGAAGGCGTTGGATTTCTCCACCTTCCGCTTTACAAACTAGAACATCGTGCCCGGAAATCCCATTGTGTACAAAGCCAAAAGGAACCTTGGTGTTGGTGCATTCCAGCCACAACTTCTCATTCGGAAACGGCACCATTAAAATGGCGTGATTCATTTGATTGAAGTTCGGAAAATCGTGCAACAGGTCTTTTTCGCTTTCATCAAAACGTATGGTGCAGTATTCGGAGTGGATGCCAATGACAGCAAGCATGGCTTTCAGGTAGTTTGTCAATGCTTTGCAGTCTCCAAACCCCATTCTATAGACTTCAGAAGCGGCCATGGGTTGATACCCTCCGATGCCCAACTGAATGCTTACGTAACGCGTCGTTTCCCCCAAATAATTGTAGAGAATCTGAACCTTTTCCCGATCCGTCTTTGCGTTCTTTGTCAAGTCCAACAACTTTGCTTTCAAAGCTTCCGGTATCAAATCACGTCCAACGGTCAGGTTTAGAGACCATTTTCCCAAATCACTCCAACTTGAAAGATGCCCAGGGACACCATCATAGCTGAATTCATTGGGAACAATGATAACGTAAGGCTCAAAGTCGGTCAATGGTGGTGTCAACAGCTCCGATTCAAAAGCTTTTTGATTTTCGACTTTCCAAGAATACGTTGTAATGCCCTTTGCGGTACTGACAACGGGTTCCTGCATTTGATTGAACAACTTGATTCTCGGTACGATGGTTTCGGGAAAACGGAGCTGATAATCATAACGTTGCACCGAGTTGAAAAAACCCTCCATCGGGAAAAAGTAACCAAAATTGAGTATCCCGTTGTTCATTGAAACTTCATAATCATACTGAATGGTAAAGGGAACGGAGGGCGCACTGCATTCAAACATATACATTTTATTGTCCGTTGCAAGGTCGCTGGAGTATTCCGATGTTTGCAAGTCGGACTTGCCGTATTTCTTAAGTATTTTGCCCTGGGCATCGTAAAGTTTGGCCGAAAAGGATTTTAACACATTGAAAACATCGCCGGTGAACTGGAAACGGGCATGGCTTTCACCCTTCTCATCCAGTACAGTTACGGCATAACTGTCTTTGCGAATCCCAGACTTCAAAGAACTGATATCTATCGTTTCATTGTCGAACCGCATCACAGTGTAGGCATTCTTTTTCAACGAATCAGGTAGGGCTGAAACGGATAAGTCCACTTGAGCTGAAAGTTGTGAAAACCCTGCAATCAAAAGCAATGCTGTAAATAAAAACCTCGAAATGAACCGCATCATATTTGAGCCTTTTTCTTTAGCACCAGCATTTCCATGTTCTTGGCCACTGCCTGACCGTAAAAATCACGCAGTATCGAATAATCCGATTCAGGATACACAATTTGCAGCAATTGGAACACATATTTGAAAACGACGGTGTTTCCGGATTGCTGAGCCATGAATTGGCAAACGGCTTTGTTTCCTGTGATGATGTACTTGACAGATTTTGGAAGTTCCTCAACCTGATAATTGTCGGGCAACTGAATGGTGCAGATGGTCTGATATCCGGATGGATAAGCAAATTCCACCGGCAGTTTCCGTTCCGTCTGAGTGAATGGGTTTTCTGACAAATGCTTGAAAACCATTGGGCTTACATAGATGAAGTCACCGGCCATGTCCATCTGTTTGTTAAATACCAAACGCTCATTGACAATGGATGACATGGGCTCTTTTCCGCTTGCATCCATGCTGTCCAAAACAACGTCGTACGTGTTTTGCAGTTGCTTGACAAAGTCCATGGAATCTTTGGCTGCGGCAAAACGGCTTTTATAATCGTATGCCAGCTGATTGGTATAGGAGGTGGAACGAACCCCGCTCAATAGACCGTCCTTATCGAGTGAAGCCTGAATGTTGGAAATCTGAAAGTTTCTGGTCAGCTTGCTTAAATCCGCCCATTTTTCAATACTGCCTTCGTCGTAAATGCGTGCCCTGTCAACCAGCAGACTGGTTGGTAGAATGTTCGGTCCCCCGTACTTGGATGAACCGTCCAAATAATAGATGGTGCTGTCTTTTGTCGAAGCAGCAACGATGAACGTACTCAGTTTATTGAGGGAAGGATGGCTGAATGGTAATCTGCCGTTTGTGCGACGACTAAGCAGGATGGGATAGGTCCGGATGCCGGCATCACGGAGCACGCTCATCAGCAGATAATTGATTTGTGCGTTGCTTCCAGTCCCGTTCTTAACCGCTTCTTTCGGATTTTCACCAATCAGGGCATAATTGTCATTCCATCGAACGTGTTTCTTGACAAAGTCGTAAATAGCCTTTATTTTTTCTTCTTCATTGGTGATGCCGGTGAGTAATTTTGCTGTTTCATCCTTCCAAGGATTTCCCATTTTCAAATACTGGGGCATATCCGTTTCATCCTTGATCGTTTTTTCCAGATCATCCCAAGTCAGGGTGAACGGTTTGTATTTTTCATTTGGGAATCGAGTGCCTCTGAGTTCAAACCGTACCCCCGACAGATAATCGTCCATGCACCAGACATAATCTTCCTTTTTCAGAGCAGGAATGTCCTGAGCGATGCAATGAATCTTTCGCATGGTACAGGCTATGAGAACCGGGCTGCCCGTCTGATCATTACCAAGGTTGAACTGAACATTTTCGGCACCATCCTTAATATCCAACATTTCAAAACCCTTTACGGCGATGTTGTATTCAAAATATTCAGGAATGGCAACTTCAAAATCATTGTTCAAAATCGGAATATCCCGTTGGATGTCCCAATCCGGCAGAAAATAGACATGTTCCGTACCAAGGGTGTATTTGTATTCAATAACGGTGCCAACCTTCACGTCGGGCAATGAAAACTTGATTCTGCGGTAATTCTTGTTGATTTCCTCTTCGAAAATGTATTCCTTGTCCAATTTGGTTTTGACAATTTTCCCATTCACTAAGTTGTAAGACGATGCTTCCATGGCAGAAACCGATTCGCGGTCACCGTTCGTCCGGTAATAAAAGGGAATTTCAATGGAGCCTTCATCCTTGCCTTCTGCCTTCAGTATCTTGATCTTCTCCGTGATGTAATGACTAATATGGAACCCAGTGGCGGAGCGGTATTCGTAGGTCGTATACCGTTGCTGGTTCAGAACAACCGCCCTTGCCGAAGTGTCTTTCGGGTAAACGGTCATGGCCAACTCCTCGTTGGTCACTTTACCCCATTTTTTGCTGACATCGGAAGCCGAAAGAGATTGTGCCTGAACAAGCACGGATGAAATCATAAAAATGGTCGTCAAGAGGATTGCTCTCATGGTAATTGAATTTAAGGTTGCAGCCTGTTTACAGTAAAGATATTGTATCTTTACAAATCTATCAAAATTCCTTGAATATGCACAAGGTTTATTTTAAAAAATGTAAAAAAAGCGTTTTGATATATCCTATATGTTACATTTGTGAGCCTTATACGTCTAACAGACAATCAATACCCTAATCCTTTTCGAATGAAGCCCCTGTTTGTTATTGCCGCTTGTCTGCTGATGACCGTGACCACCCTGGCTGCATCTAAAAAAAACGTGGAAGCGCTGCGTATTTCTACACCCCTGACCATTGATGCCGTCCTCGATGAAGCGGTTTATTCGCAGGTTTCGCCCGCTGAAGACTTCACCCAACTTCAGCCCTATAATGGAAAGCCCTCCATGCAACCCACCAAGGCTTGGTTCTTTTACGATGAAAATGCCATTTATGTAGGAGCCATGCTCTACGACAGTGCCCCGGACAGTATTTTCAACTACCTTTCTGAACGCGACAACATCGGGACCTCCGATTATTTCGGGGTGTACTTTGATCCCTACAACCAAGGTCAGCTTTCCTATGGATTTTTCCTGACGCCAGCCGGAGTTCAGGTGGATATCAAAGCCATCAAGACCAGCGACGGTGACAATGAAACCGACAGTTGGGATGCCATTTGGGAAAGCAAGACCCGGATAACCGACAAGGGCTGGGTGGTCGAACTGCGCATCCCGTTTTCCGCCTTGCGTTTTTCGGAGAATGCAAGCAGCAACTGGGGTCTGAATATGTTCCGCAACATTCGTCGGTACAATTCCAACAATTCCTGGAGCAACATTGACCGCAACATCTCCGGGTTCATCCATCAGGAGGGCACGCTTAGCGGGATCCACGACATCAAGCCTCCCATACGACTTTCCATCAGCCCGTACTTGGCCGGTTATTTCGAAAATAAAAAGGAAGGTTCCGATTTCCTGTACAAAGGCGGACTTGACTTGAAATACGGTATTAACGAGAGTTTCACCCTGGACATGATGGTGGTTCCCGATTTCGGTCAGGTGCAAAGTGATGACCAGAAACTGAACCTTAGTCCGTATGAGCTTTATTTTAATGAAAAACGCCAGTTCTTTACCGAAGGAACGGAACTTTTTGATCGAGCAGGCATTTTCTATTCCCGCCGCATTGGCGCCGCACCAAAGTTTTCGGCCTGGGATATGAAAACGGACAATGAGGAGGTGACTTCCAATCCAAGTGAGACACAATTGGTCAATGCCACTAAGATTTCCGGCAGAACTGGTTCCGGTTGGGGAATCGGCATGCTCAACGCCATGTCTTTGCCATCGTATGCCACCTTGACGGACACCGTCAACAACAGTGAACGCAGGGTTCAAGTTCAGCCATTTACCAATTACAATGTTTCCGTAGTGGATAAGTCGCTGAAATACAATTCGTACGTTAGCTTGATCAATACCAATGTCACGATGTTCGGCAATCCTTTCCGGGCCAATGTCACGGCAACGGAATTTGTGCTTCGGAATAAGCAAATGACTTGGGCTTTGACCGGAAAAGGTGGAGTGAGCCTGCGCGGTGACAGCAGCTTGCAATCGGGATATGCAGGCTATCTGAGCTTGGACAAGAATAAGGGGAACGTACAATTCGGCCTCTCACAATCGTTTTTTGATGACAAGTTCAACATGAACGACTTGGGCTATTTGCAGCGCAACAATGAATTGGTTACCCAAGGTTATGTCTTTTTTCATCATACCGATCCATTCTGGATTTTTCGCGAAGTGAGTGGCAATGTCTGGGCGGACATGGGCAGAATGTACGAACCCTGGGCGTATTCCAAAGTGGAATGCGGATTCAATATGAACCTAAATTTCAAAAACAACTACTATTTTTATTGGGGTAGCGGTATACAGGACGACGCACACGATTATTACGAAACCAGGGCCATAGGGCGCTATTACTTGAGCCCCAGGCATTACTGGCATGATATCGGAATCAATACGGACTGGCGGAAACCTATAAGCTTTTCCTTGAACTTTGGGGGCAACAAGCGGTTTGAGACCGATGAAATAGGGTATTATGTGAATTTGGGTGCCGAATGGAGAATCGGCCAACATGTCGATCTGAATTATAGCGTCAATGTTTCCGATCAGATCAATGGTCACGGATTTTATACGAAAGACGGAAACGACATTCTGTTTGCAAAACGTGACGTCAATACCATCAGCAATGTGATTAGTGCTTCCTATGTCATCAACAACAAGATGAGTATGAACCTGCGTGCGCGACATTACTGGTCTTCAGCCCTGAACAAGCAGTATGAAGTATTGCAAGCCGATGGAAAACTGATGAATAAGCCCTCCTATACAGGTGACAACCAAAATTACAACGCGTTCACCGTGGATGCTTATTTCCGCTGGGTGTTTGCCCCGGGTTCGGAAATGGTCTTTGCCTGGAAGAATTCGGGCGAATCCTTTCAGAATACCGTGCTTGACAAGTATGGCGACAACCTGAAGAAGAGTCTGGAGAACCCGATGAACAGCCTTTCCCTGAAAGTGCTCTACTACATCGACTACAACACGCTGAGAAACAAGCTTAAAAAATAATTCAGTCGTTTTGTTGCGGAAGAACCATATAGTGCATTTGACGCAGGATTTGACCCTGACGGCGAATGACGTAGCCCGAAGGGTGTTCGGAGTTGAACCGTCTGGGGTTGGGCAAAGTTGCAGCAATTAGAGCCGCTTGTCTGCGGGTGAGCTGCTCCGCTGTCGTATGGAAATGGTACCTGGCAACCGATTCGGCCCCATAAATGCCGTTGCCGGTCTCCATGGAATTCAGATATACTTCCAGAATTCGATCCTTACTCCAGAACACTTCAATCAACACGGTGAAGTAGACTTCCAGACCCTTCCGGTACCAGGAGGAACGCGGCCACAGAAAAACATTCTTGGCCGTCTGTTGACTGATCGTGCTGGCGCCACGGGGTCTTTTCCGGTATTGGTTCTGCCGGATGGCTTTTTGAATTTGTTTCGTATCAAAACCCCAATGTTCGAAAAAACGCTGATCTTCGGAAGCGATGACAGCCCGCTTCAAGTTGTTCGAGATGTGGCTGCTGGATTCCCAGTCATGGTGCCACACCAACTTTTCTCCGCTGAACAGTTGACCAAACGTTCGAATGACCATCAAAGGTGTCACAACAACCGGAACGAAACGGTAAACGACGACAACCAATAGGGTGGAGGCAAAGAAAAGAATGATGAGTTTCCGGAGAAAGCGTAAGATTTTTCTGAACATGGATGATCGGTTGATGTACAAATATAAAGGATTTTTTTTGGCTTTCAGAAAAACTTCCAGTACTTTTGTATGGAAACTATTAACAACAGAAAACAATATGAAGCATTCGATAGAAACAATCTGGAAAGGTAAAATGAAATTTTCGGCTGAATTGGACGGCCATACCATCGTAGTGGATGCCGGAGCAGATGCCGGTGGCGAAGATGCAGGGCCCCGCCCAAAAAAGCTGATGATGCTGGCTTTGGCCGGTTGCACAGGCATGGATGTAGTCTCCCTGCTTAATAAGATGCGGGTCGAATTCGACGATTTCAGCCTCTCGGTGGATGCCAACGTTACCGACGAACACCCCAAGCACTATGATTCGATGCACATTACGTATCGATTCAAAGGCAAGAACCTGCCGATGGATAAACTTCAGAAAGTGGTGGAAATGTCGCAGGAAAAATATTGCGGTGTTTCTGCAGCCTACAAAAAAGGAATGGATATAACTTGGGAAATCGTGGTAGTGCCCGATTAAGTAGGTTTCAAATCGCTTTTTTACCTTCTGCGTACTCATTTTTACGATTAGAACGAGCGGTTTTGACGTTTTGATGGCATCTTTGTGCCATCATCCACCTAAATTGATTTTTATGAAAACACGATTGCTTGTCTCCGCTATCATCGTATTGGCTTTAGGCGTTTTCACTTCCTGTGATACAGGCGGTACAAACGGCGACACTACCAACTATTGGACTACCAATTCCCTAATCAAAATGCAACTGCGTGGTTCCGTTCATACCATGACAAAAACCCTGGGAGATGGCGCTACGGTTTACACGTTCAACACCGACGGAAACCTGGCTTCCGAAGCGTTTGGCGGTTCCACAACGACGTATGCCTACGAGAACGGCAAACTGATTTCTCAAACGAGTGGTAGTTCCATAACCACTTTTGAATACGAAAATGCCGGAAAGTACATTCCACGCTTTCCGTACCACATTTATATGGCAGGTCTGGTCCCTGGGCTATCAGCAATAATCACTACCAACAACCGCACCGATTATGATTTTCATGGTGACGATTTATGGATGGTTTCTTCCTCTGCCGGAATTCCAACCGATACGATGGTTTTTCAATATACCGGGAATTATCCTACCAGCATCACCTTGTACAGCGATGCCCAGAATCATAGTACACTCAGTATGACCTATGCAGACAATGGGATGTTCAAATCATACACTGAAAATTATTCAGGACCAAGTTACCTGGAAAACAGTGCCATCACCTTTCTTGCGGATGATGTGTATCAATTGGAACATAAATGGGTTACAACCGGATCCTACCAGAATGAAAACACCTCTTCAACGACCAATTTTACGTACAACGACCATAAGGACATAACAGAGCAATCTTCTGAAAGTTGGTCAAGCCAATGGTCGGATTATGTTTATGACACGACCGGAAACTGGACCAGCCGTAGAACACGTACTTCCAATGACAATACGACTTGGAGTGATTATACCACCGAAACGCGCAGCTTCACGTATTATTGACGGGTCGGTGCTACTTAAAAAGGAAATCCCTGAAAGTTCATTCTTTCAGGGATTTTTTTGCGTGCTTGATTATTAAGTAATTAATATTAAATTTGGGCTTTATAAATCGGTTCCTATGAAAATCCGTTTGTTTTATTTTGGGGTGCTTTTCACGGTATCGAGTGCATTCATTTCGTGTCAATTGGAAGATTCGGTTGGGGAATCTACGAATTATTGGGATTCAAACGCATTGACGAAGAATAAGTTGTACGGTTCCGTGCATATAGTGGTCTCAAAATATATGAATTACATAGGATATATCGAGTTCAACAGAGAAGGGAACCCGATTTCCAGTTATCAGACAGCCATTGGTTATGGCATTTCCGATACATCAACAATGTCTGTTGAATATGCTGATGGCAAACAGGTAAAATATACCTATGTGCCCGATACGCGGCATCCTTCCATTAAGTCCATCACCAATTTTGAATATGAAAATACAGGGAAATACATTCCGCAGGCTTCCGGACTGTTTTCTGGCACCTTGTCTCTGATTCCTTCTTTATCGGCAGAATATAATGAATCTTCAAGGGAAGACTATACCTTTTATGGTTCGGAACTATGGGTTGTCAAGGCCGAAAAAGGCCTTCCAAATGATACAACCATAGTGGTTTATTCCGGAAATTATCCCTCCAGCTTCTCCAACCGGAGTTTCGAATGCAACCGCATCGTGTATGCCAAAAATGGAATGATTCTATCGTATTCGGTTTTAGACAAAGGGAGCAGCATGCAGATAGTTTATACGTTTCTTCCAGACAGTAAATACGAATTGCTGGATAATGTGGTTACCACCGATTTACGGTGGGAGAATCAAACGTACAGGTTGTATAGCTATAACAACCATAAAGATTTGATGGAGGCTATTTCCGATGATGATTGGTCTGAACGGTATACGAACTATACCTACGACAAACATGGAAACTGGACCAGCAGGAAATCCTACTATCGACCCAACGGAACTCAATCGGATTGGGAAGAATACGGCTCGACCACTCAAAAATACACCTACTATTGATGAATAAAGCCCCTGAAAGTCTAAATTTTCAGGGGCAATATGATATCGGAATCTTACAGTTTTACTCGGAAAACCTGTAGCGAATTCGGCGGAAGCGTCACATCAAACTTGCTGCTTACGTGCAGTTTGCTTTCCTTCGGAGCAAGGATGTCGGGGGTTTTGACAGAGTTTCGTTGACGAGCCTCACCTGTCAATGTTACGAGCTTGACGTCCTGTTCATTCGTCAATCCTTTCAGCGAAACGGTCGATTTAATTTCCTTGGAACCCGCGTTCACCATCTTGACAATCAGCTCGTTGGATTTGCTGTCCTTAGTGACGGAAGTGGTCACTGGCCCTTCCGGAACTGGAACTTCAAAGAGCAGCGCATCATCGAGGTAGCATTTGACGCTGGCACCTTTCACTTCAATCTTGATGGTGTACCAACGATTGCTCTCAATATGACCCGCTTTGGTGAACAAAGTCGATTTGCCACCGTTCACGCACATTTCCACCGCGTTTTGGGCATTGCCCCAACCACCGATGTTCAACCAGCAGTAGTTTTTGGAGTCGGTGTAGGCAAAGGGAATGATGAATCCCTCGGCTCCTGAATTCTTGCGTGCCCTTACTGTCATGGTGTAATTGGCGCTGACTATCGGAGTGTTGCAGACGCTCCACGCCGGATCTTTTTCAGCGGTTTCCGCATATACGCCGTCGGCTATGCTGAAAGCACCGTCCAGAGCCGTCCAATTGGCTGCACCGTTCTGGAAGTTCTCCTCCAACAGGATTTTGCCGTCGCTGACCACTTTCAGGTCATCGAAATCAGCCTTGGTCAACCAGGAACCGACACCGACCTTGCCGGTATAATTGACCTGAGAGGCCTCAAATCCGGGT
>Ga0302205_10001088_pt1 | contig 10610 bp, 1 predicted proteins | sample II_Fen_E1_3_FD_194582 | JGI IMG/M metagenome (GOLD analysis project Ga0302205, IMG submission 194582) | Peat permafrost microbial communities from Stordalen Mire near Abisko, Sweden - II_Fen_E1_3 | ecosystem: Environmental > Terrestrial > Soil > Wetlands > Permafrost | place: Sweden: Abisko...
CGGTAGCAATACATTAACAGCTACTAATGGTAATCTCGTTTCTACTGTTAATGGTGTAGTCACTACACCCGTAGTTCCGGTTCTTATATCTGCAAATAATGGTTTGACAGGATCTAATGGTAATGTCGCCTTGGGTGGTGTGTTGACGGGATCGACCACCGTAGGCACTGATGCTACTCATACGCTTGCTATTACCGGACTTCAAATAGGTGCCACCACGGATAATATCGTTTTGACTGATGCTACAGGTATTTTGAAGACAGTTGCGCAAAGCAATGCCCTGACAGCTGCTACTGGGAATGGAATTACCAGTACAGTAAATGGAGTTGCCTCCACCTTAAGTCCTGCCGCTGGAACGATCACCAATACATTGGGTTTTGATACAAGCGGAAAGTTGGTGATGCAAGATCCAACCACTACCAAGACATCAGTTTCGAATACTTCCTCAGCCAATAGTCTGAATACGACAGTGAATGGTGTAACAGGCGCAAATGTTACGATGATTAACAGCAGTACGCTTTCTAATCCAACAGTAAATACTGTTAGAACAACAATAAATGGAGTAGCTGCCACTACTGATGCCACTATTATTGGTAGTACTACTATATCTAATCCAACGATCAATACTGTTCGAACTACGATCAATGGGATTGATGCGACTACTGACGCTACCATTATTGGTGGTAATGTCTTAACAGCTGCTACTGGAAATGGAATTACCAGTACGGTGAATGGAGTTGCCTCTACTTTAAGTCCGGCCGCCGGAACGATCACCAATACATTGGGTTTTGATACAAGCGGAAAGTTGGTAATGCAAGATCCAACCACTACCAAGACGTCGGTTTCGAATACCTCCTTAGCCAATAGCCTGAATACAACTGTCAATGGTGTAACCGGCGCAAATGTTACGATGATTAACAGCAGTACGCTTTCTAATCCAACAGTGAATACTGTCCGAACAACAATAAATGGAGTAGCTGCCACTACTGATGCCACTATTATCGGTAGCAATACATTAACAGCTACTAATGGTAATCTCGTTTCTACTGTTAATGGTGTAGTCACTACACCCGTAGTTCCGGTTCTTATATCTGCAAATAATGGTTTGACAGGATCTAATGGTAATGTCGCCTTGGGTGGTACGTTGACAGGACCCACCACCATTACCACCAGTGCTGCCAATACACTTGCTATTGCTGGACTTCAAACAGGCACTGCTACTGATAATGTGATAGTATCAAATGGTGGAGTTTTAAAGACTATTGCTCCAACAGCCTTGTCTATAAGTGGTGATGTTTCTGGAACGCTAAGTACTTCCAGTGTAGATAAACTAAAAGGCGCAGCACTTGTTTATACAACTCTCACAGACAAAGATTTATTGCAATACAATAACAGCAGTAGCCACTGGATCAATGTAACACCAGCCTCATTAGTAGGTTCGGCTTTAACGGCCGGAACAGGGATATCTATTTCGGGAACCACCATAACCAATACAGGTGTGACCTCTATTTCCGGTGGTACTACAGGACTGACACCTGTAGCCGCTACTCCGGGAGACGTTATCCTGAGTGGAACCTTAGCCATTGCCAATGGTGGTACTGGTATCACAACGGCTGCTACTCCAGGAGCTTTGGTTTACGGTGTCTCCAATACCGCATTGGGATACACAGCTGCTGGAAATTCAGGACAAGTACTTATTTCGGGAGCAGCCTCTACACCTACCTGGACAGACGCTTCCAACCTGACCGTAAAAAACATATATACATCCGACGGATCACTTAGTAATAATCGTATCGTGACGCAAGCTGACAAGACGTTGAGCTTCACTAATTCGCTCGCAACAGGTTCGGCATTTGGCATTACGGGTTCAGGCTCATATACGGGTTCTGGCTTATTCAATATTACAGCTAACTCGGCTACAACCGGAACATTGGCATCGATTTCCTCCAGTTCATTAACCGGTGGTACGGAATTAAGTATAATTGCGTCGAACAGTTCTTTAAATTCGACAAATGGATTGTTGTATGTAGCCAATACTACTGCCAGTACCAATGGTATTATCGGGCGTATCCAATCGAATAGCACTGCAGGTTCAGGATTGACAGTATTAGCCAATGGTAAGGTAGGTATCGGAACTGCTGCTCCTATAGCTACTTTGCATAATGCTGGTTCAACGCTTTTGGGAGTTACTTCGGTAAGCAATCCTTCCGCATCCTATTCTCCGACATCGGCAATTACGGTAGATAATTATTCGGGAATACTACTCACGAATTCAGTGACAAGTACGATGACGCTTCCCACGCCAAGCAGCAGTCCTACTATTGCGGGTCGTATTTTTTCGGTTTTCAATTCATTATCTTCCTCTTCTTCCGTTACAGTAGGAGGATTTACACTAGCTCCCGGAGCATTGGCAACTTTTCAATGGAACGGAACTACATGGGTTGCTCCGTTGGGGTTGGCATCTGCCATTCCTTTGAGTGGATTGACGGCAGCCGTAGCCACCAATAATATTCTCAATGGCGATTTTGCTCAAACGTGGAACTGGAACTCTTCAACAGCGAAAAATCCGTTCACAATAGCCAGCAGTTCGCTTACCGGTGGCAATTTGTTTTCATTAACCAACACGAATGCATCTCATACCGGCAATGTGTTGGCTTTAACTTCCAATGCTACAGCCCCTACAGCAGGGATTGCCAAATTCAACTTTACAGCCGATCATACCGGTACAGGGATGGAAATTGACGACGCAACCACATCTGGTTCAGCTTTAACTATTAACAGCACAGGGGCTTCTTATTCCGGCACCGGCTTATTGCAGGTGAATGCCAATTCGGCTACGGATGGAACAATAGCCACCATCAATGCCAACGGATTAACAACCGGGACGGCATTAAATATCAGCTCTACTTCCACAAGCATAACCGGCGGACAACTATTGAATGTTGCCTCATCTGGAACGTCGGGTGATAACTCTGCATCAGGTAGTACCACTACTGCAGCAACCATTAGCAATACCCACACAGGTACTACGTCAACTAATGTAGGTCTTACGGTAAATGCTAGTGGTGGAACGAACAACTATGCCCTGCTTGTTCCCTCCGGCAATGTCGGAATAGGCACCTCTACACCTGCAGCCACTTTGCACAATACCGGATCTACTTTGCTCGGGGTTACATCTGTCTCTCTGATAGATCCTACATACCTGCCTACAGCACAAGCAACAGTAGATGCCTATTCGGGCATGGTGATTAACCAGACATCTAATGATGTAGCATTAACTCTACCTGCACCTACTTCTGCTACGGCCGGTAGGTTGTTTACGGTTTCCAATTCGAAATCTTCTACTAATTATGTGATGGTAAGTTCTTGTACCTTACCGGCAGGCATGTCGGTAACATTGGTCTGGGACGGTAGCCAATGGTCGGCACCATTAGCCTCTCCTATCACGGTGGTTAATAGTAGCAATCTCTTCTCGACAGGATTATCCGGCACCGGTAGCGGTGTTACCACTACTATCAATTCTACCTTTTTGGGGTCGGGAGCCGGAAGCAGTGCTACTTATGCATCCAATTCCAACTTTTTGGGATCTGCAGCAGGCGGCAATGCCACCAGCGCATCGTATTCCAACTTCTTAGGGATGAATGCCGGATTGAACGCTTCGAGTGCCACTTATTCCAACTTCCTGGGTCAGGATGCCGGAAATGGCGCTGTGGGTGCTGCTAATGCTAATTTTTTAGGTCAATCGGCAGGTTACGGTGCAACTAATGCTAATGGGTCCAACTTCTTCGGACAAGGAGCAGGAAATGGCGCTACTGGAGCAAGTTATTCCAATTTTATGGGCAATAATGCCGGTAATAATGCTACAGGTGCTTCATACAGCACCTTGTTGGGTTACAATGTAGCCCACGAAACGATCACACCGGCAACACATATTGGTAGCAATAATATCATTATCGGTACCAATATTACCTTGCCAACAGGCACCAGTAACGGCATTAATATAGGAGGTGTGATTTTTGGTAAAAATACGTACTTCACAACTTCAGGTAATCCTTCTCAAGCACCTACCTCATCCGGACAAATTGGTATCGGGGTAAATGTGCCCACGGCTCGCTTGCATCTGGCAGCCAGTAGTGGATCTCCGGGTACCGCTCCTCTGAAACTTTCCCTGGGTACTAATCTTATCGGTATAGAGCCCGGAGCTATTGAGTATGACGGCACACACCTTTATTTTTCGTCAACAACAAACGGTGGTACGCGTTACCAACTTGATGGACAGGGATTATCATTACCGTTAAGTAGTTTGACTGCTGCTACAGCCAACAACAGTATCCTTAATGGTGATTTTGCACAAACGTGGAACTGGAATTCTTCGACTGCAACCAATCCCTTTACAATAGCCAGTAGTTCATTGACAACGGGTAATCTGTTCTCGTTAACTAACAGCAAAGTATCCCATACCGGCAATGTGTTGGCTTTAACCTCTAATGCTACGGCACCTACAGGAGGAATTGCTAAATTCAACTTTACAGGCAATCATAGTGGTAACGGAATGCAAATTAACGATATTACTACATCCGGTGCAGCTTTAGCCATTAATGGCACAGGTATTTATACCGGTGCTGGCTTATTGGAGGTGAATGCTAATTCGACCACTACTGGAACCGCAGCCGCTATTAGTACCAATGCATTGACAACAGGTACGGCTTTAAGTATCAGTTCTACCTCTACAGGCGTAACCGGTGGACAATTATTGAATGTGAGCACATCAGGTGTACTGGGTGATAATATCACCTCTACCGCAGTTACTATTAGTAATACACATTCAGGCAATGCGTCGACTAACGTAGGTCTTTCCCTAAGTGCAAGCGGTGGAACAAATAATTACGCTTTATTGATACCTTCGGGTTATGTGGGTATTGGCACGGCCACTCCTGCAGCAGCATTGGATGTGAAAGGACAGATTAATCTATCCCAGACTTCGGGCACAGGTTCTATAGGCTTGGTAGCTCCGGGTACGCTGAGCAGTTATACACTTACTCTTCCAACGGCACAGGGTAGCAACGGACAGATTCTTCAGAACGATGGATCGGGTAACCTTAGCTGGGTTGCCGGATTGACAAATGCACTGACTTCGGGCACAATATACGTGGGTAATGCCTCGGATATAGCTACTCCTGTAGCCATGAGTGGAGATGCTACATTAGCAAATGACGGTAAACTGACGCTGACACCTATCATTGGAGGCGGTACTTACGGTTCGGTCACTAACATTCCAACTTTTACAGTTGATACAAAGGGTCGGTTGACTGCCGCAGCCAACGTGGCTGCTACGGGTATTGCCATTGGCGGCGATGTAACAGGAACGCTGGGAGCAACTGTTGTATCTCAATTACAAGGCAAAACACTTACTATTACAAGTAGTCCGGGAACAGGTAACTTACTACAATACAATGGCACCAAGTGGGTGAACTGGACTCCGAACTATCTTACCCTTTCTTCATTATCGGCAAGTGCACCGTTAAGCTACAATAATTCAACCGGTGTATTTTCAATTGCACAGGCAACCAGTACTACAAACGGATATTTATCTTCCGGTGACTGGGGTCTTTTCTACAATAAAGTTGGGTCGGTAACAGCAGGAAGTACGAAGGTAGTCATAGGAGGAACAGCAACCGCTCCTACTATTGATATTAATACGGCGAATATAATCGCTTCCAATGCACTAACAGTAGATGTTAACGGAGGTTTAACTTCTACAGTAAACGGTGTTGCCTCTACGCCTGCCGTTTCAGTGCTTACAACGGCAGAGAACGGGTTGACCAATACAAACGGGAAAGTGACTCTGGGCGGTTCATTGACCGGGGCTACTACCATTACTACAACATCTGCCAATACGCTGACCATAGCAGGTCTTCAAACAGCTGCTGCAACTGATAATGTAATTATGTCAAATGCGGGAGTTATAAAAACAATAGCACCCACCGCCCTGTCTGTTGGCGGTGATATAACAGGGACATTGGGAGCAACAACTGTGAACAAGCTGCAGACAACTGCCTTGTCAATATCACCAACTCCAGCATCGGGTGATCTATTGCGGTATAATGGTTCCAGTTGGGTAAATGCAACAGCTGCATCAATAGGATCTATTACGTTGGCAACAGGTACTTCGGGTAATGACGTTAACTTTAATGCTTCTCCCGTTAGCTTGGGAGGTACTATTACATTGAACATCCCTGATGCAAGCTCAAGCAATCGTGGAGTGGTTACTATCGGAACACAGACTTTTGCCGGTGCAAAAACGTTCAGTACGGCCATCGCAGCTCCAACAGCGGGCAATACTATCAATGGTTTAGTTATAAGCTCAGGGGCTCTGTCTGGAATTACAGGATATGCGCAGGCATCAGGTGACTTTGCTATGTCGGGTACCGGTGCTTTCAGTTCGGGTACAGGAAATATCTCCTTAAACGGGAATACCACGCTGGCAAGTGGCAAAACGCTGAATCTTACAGGTTCGTCATCGGGAACAGTCGGTTTTATAGCACCGGCAACAGTTACCAGCTATGCACTCACACTTCCCTCTGCACAGGGTGGCAATGGACAAATTCTGCAAAACGATGGATCGGGAAATTTAAGCTGGGTTGCAGGATTGACAAATACGCTGGCTTCGGGTTACATGTATGTGGGCAATGGCTCAGGTATAGCTGCTCCGGTAGGCATGACCGGTGATGCCGCACTTAGTAGTGCAGGTGGACTGACGCTGGCAAATTCGGGAGTAACGTTAGGTTCTTACGGCTCGGTTACCAGCATTCCTTCTTTTACGGTTGATGCAAAAGGTCGGTTGACAGCTGCAGCCAACGTGGCTGCCACAGGTATTACCATTACCGGTGATGTAACGGGTACATTGGGAGCAACTACGGTAAACAAATTACAAACTATACCTCTTGTTTTTACAAGTCTGACACCGGGTGATATATTAAAATATGACGGTGCAACCACAAGTTGGAAGAATGTCTCTGTAGCTCTTCCAGCTTCAACTGCATCGGCATATACAGTGTATGGTAATAATACCAATGCTTCGGCGGCTCCGGCCTATTTTACTCCTGTATTGGCATCGGCATTATTTCTCAATCAGGGAACCGCTACCACCGTATTGCACGGAAACGCCACCGGCAATCCTTCGTGGAGTGCTATTAGCCTTACGGCAGATGTAACCGGCACATTGCCTGTTGCTAACGGAGGTACAAGTGCCACAACGGCAAGCGCTGCACGCACGAACTTAGGTGCAGCAGCAAGCGGAGTAAACAGCGACATAACATCCCTGACCGGCTTAACATCCTCTTTATCGGTAACGCAGGGAGGTACAGGTGCTCAAACCTTAACAGCCAACGGCGTACTCTATGGCAATGGTACAAGTGCCATACAAGCCCTTGCTCCAGTTGCCAGCGGATATGTGCTCACATCCACGGGACTATCTTCTGCGCCTGCATGGACAGACCAGTCAAGTCTCAGTACTCCACCTATCAACAAACTGATAGCCGCCACGGCAGCCAATACTCCGATTGACAATGCCGCTTACACTCAGACATGGGCATGGGATTCATTAGCAGCGGGTAACGGGTTGGCATTGACTTCAACAAATACCTCCACTACCGGTAGTTTGTTTTATGTTTCATCGGCATCGGCCGGTACTGCGTCAACAGGTTTGGCAAACTTTAACTTCTCAGGGGCGCATTCCGGCAACGGCGTTGGAATAACTGATGCCACAACTGCCGGAACGGCATTGGGAATTACGGGCTCGGCTGCATATACAGGTACGGCCGGTTTATTAAGTATTACTGCCAATTTGGCAACCAGCGGAACACTGGCGGCAATCTCTTCGAGCTCGTTGACTACCGGCACGGGATTGAAAATAACGGCATCGAATACGGCATTAAATTCTACTAACGGGCTACTTTATGTAGCTAATACCTCTACAAGCACTGCTGGTATCGTTGGGCGTATCCAATCCAATAGTACTGCCGGTTCGGGATTAACCGTATTGGCCAACGGGAACGTGGGGATAGGAAACGTCGCTCCTGCTGTAGCACTGGATGTAACCGGTAGCGGACAGTTTACCGGAAACCTTACGGTGAACGGTAGCATCAATGCGCCTTCTGATATTCGTCTGAAAACGCATATCGAAACGCTTACAAATGTGTTGGAGAAGATTGATAACCTCCGTGGAGTCAGCTACGAATTTATTAATCAACAGAAATACGCTTCCGGTCCGCAGATTGGTGTCATCGCTCAAGAACTGCAAAAAGTGTTCCCCGAATTGGTGAAGAAAGGTACGAACGGGTATCTGGCAGTTAACTATTCACAACTTACGGGAGTACTTATTCAGGCTGTTAAGGAGCAACAGCAAGAAATAAATACCTTAAAACAGACTCAGGCTAAGCAACAGCAGCAGATAGAAACTATTTTGAAAACATTACAGGAAATTAAAGAGAAGTAATAAACGGAAAAGCGGTCTTGCCCGGTCCTCCTGATTGAATTGATAGTTGATAGTTGACAGTTGATAACAAAATTAGCCATTGCAAATTGTCCCTCCCTTTGGAGAGTGACTCGAGTGAGTTTACAACAAAAATGAAAAGAGTGAAAAGAGAAAATTTACGGATAATAAGAATGACGGATGCAGGCAGTTCTATGCGTGTGTTTGGTGTGCTGTTTACGGTTATTTGCATGTTGTTGATTCCTGTTTCGCTTGTTGCACAAACTACCAATTTTCGCACGCAGACAGGGATTCCGGGCATACCTGTTTTAGCAACAGCTCCTACGGCAACTTCGGTCGGTGGACTGTATGCCAACAGTACAGACCGTCTTATCTATAAATACAACGGAACACAATGGATTCCTATTGGTGGCAGTATTACGGCAAATGTTACCATTTCTTCCAACCCTGTTTTATACAAAGGTCAGATCGTCTCTCCTGAAATCAGTTATATCTATTCGGGAGGAGTTACTTCCGGCTGTAGTTTGACCGGCAGTACCTACGCCTGGTATAGAGCCGACGATGCAACTGGAACCAATAAAACGGTTATCACTTCCGGTACGGGAAATCCCGCTTCTTATACAGTTATAGCCGGCGATGCAGGTAAATATATCGGCTTGGGGGTAACGCCTGCCAGCGCATGTAATGTGGCAACGTTCGAGATCATTAGTTGGAAACAGGTTTCAGCACTTACGCCTTCTGTTTCAGCCGTAAACATAAGCGGATTAAACGATGTATATGCTATTGCCGGTCGTTCGCTGACTGCTTCTTTTACGGGCTACGCTTGTGCTCCGGTACTGATTCCAGGTGACGTAGGGGCAAATTGTACCTATCAGTGGTATTATGCCACCGATGGAATAGGCACGGGCAAAACAGCCATTTCGGGCAAAACATCATCGGCCTATACCGTCAGTTTTAGCGATGGTTACACCGCCGGGAAGTATATAGCGGTGGGTGTAACTCCGGTGGCAGCCAATGGTGAAACCGGTACGGAGAAAGTAAGCACCTGGTACCTGGCCTCGACGCTTGTACCGACCTATAGTTCGGTAACTCTTGTAGGGCTAACGGGAGGTAGAGCACAAAATACGACGACTCTTGCTGCGCTTAAAGGGGCTTATTCCGTGATACCCGCGATAAAAGGGACGGAAGGTATGGCTACCTACAAATGGTACTACGCTACCAGTGCTACCGGGGCAGGGAAAACAGCTATCTCAGGACAAACAGCACCATCGCATACAGTAAATATTAATGGCGGATACGGCTATAACAGCGACTCGTATTATCTGGCAGTGGGCATTACGCCGTTAACCACTACCGGCGAAACCGGTACGGAAGTACTAAGCACCTGGACGAGAGTACAACTGCTTACGGCCCCCGATGGTACACCCGTATATGAGCTGGTAAGCTCCACCGGGCGGGTATGGATGGATCGTAATCTGGGAGCCTCGCGGACAGCCACCAGCAGCACCGATTATCTAGCCTACGGCTCACAGTTTCAATGGTGCCGGGCTGCCGATGGACACGAAAAAATAACATGGACAAGTGCTACGGCAGGTACAGCAGTAAATGGCATTACTACCATGTTTAGTGCTACTTCCACACCGGGACATTCTTTGTTTATTCTAAATACGACTAGCCCATTTTATTGGCTAACTACACCGCAAACTGATGGTAGCTTATGGTGGAATGGTACTACAGCCGGAGCCAATAATCCTTGCCCTACGGGTTATCATGTGCCTACCTATACCGAGTGGCAGAATGAAATCAATACTGGTATTAGCAATGATGTTACTGCTTACAGTAAACTAAAACTACTTTTAGCTGGGGATCGGGATCGCAGTAATGGCTCGCTTACCTCTATTGGTAATATCGGATACTATTGGAGCAGTTCGGTGAATGGTACGCTCGCTTACTCTCTGTATTTCTATAGTAGCAATGCCACCTATGATAGCAACGGTCGGTCGAATGGCTTTAGCGTACGTTGTATAAAAAATTGAAACAGACAAATGAATTAGATAAACAGAAGACAAGCAATAATACACAATGAAAAGAACCAGACCACAGCAACAATATATAT
>Ga0302205_10001094_pt1 | contig 10566 bp, 9 predicted proteins | sample II_Fen_E1_3_FD_194582 | JGI IMG/M metagenome (GOLD analysis project Ga0302205, IMG submission 194582) | Peat permafrost microbial communities from Stordalen Mire near Abisko, Sweden - II_Fen_E1_3 | ecosystem: Environmental > Terrestrial > Soil > Wetlands > Permafrost | place: Sweden: Abisko...
TCGTCGTAAACAAAATGAGCAACACCACTCTTCTGGGCATGAACACTTCCACCACCGAGCGATTCCATATCAATATCTTCGTTCAACACTTCCTTAACCACATCAGGTCCGGTAACGAACATGTACGAAGTTTGATTGGTCATAAAAATAAAATCGGTCAGAGCCGGAGAATACACTGCTCCACCGGCAGCCGGACCCAGAATAACGCTGATTTGAGGAATGATACCCGAGGAGCGAACATTATTCCTGAAAATGGTTGCGTATGCCGATAGACTTTTCATTCCTTCCTGAATGCGGGCACCACCTGAATCAATCAGACCTACAACAGGAGCACCGAGTTTCAGTGCCATTTCCTGAACTTTTGCTATTTTCTGCCCGTGAGCAAAACCCAATGAACCGCCCAAAACCGTGAAATCCTGCGCATAGGCAAAAACACTTCGCCCCTGAACCAGACCACGACCAACCACAACTCCATCGCCAAAAGCTGATTGCTTTCCACTCAATGAGCTTTGTGCGGGTTCAACAAATGCGTCAAATTCAAAAAATGTTCCTTCGTCAAATAAAACTGTAATTCTTTCGCGGGCAGTAAGTTTACCTTTTAAATGCTGCTTTACTGCAGCATTGTCTTCCATCTGTTGCAACGCTTTTTTACGATGCTCAAATACTTCGTTCTTATTCATTCTTATTTCTTAGTGTTTTAAAACTCCAAAAGATTAAACAAAGAAATTACAGAAAAGTTAAACTCCGGAATAAAAAAAATCATTTTTTAATTCTTATTCTTTATTCTCCGAATAAAATTTAATAAAATATATTCCGGTTTACAACCATTTCACACAGAAAAACTGCACAAATATAATTGATTTGTGCATAAATAAGCTATTTTCAATAAAATAAATTGAAAAACAAGGAAAGGAAGGTCGGAAAAGAAGAATTCAGACTAAGAAAAAATCATCAGGCAAACCACCACAGCAGCACTGCCACCACTACCAATGCGGGAAGCATATTCATTATACGAAGTTTCTTTATTTCAAGGATATTAACGCCTAAACCAATAAGAAGAATGCCACCAACGCCGGTTAAGCCCTGAATAATAACGGGGGTAAAAAAAGAACCTGCATACATGGCCAACAGCGTAATTCCTCCCTGAAAAATAAATAGCGGAATAGCGGAGACAATCACACCCATACCAAATGCCGATGCCAGCAATACCGACGAGAAACCATCCATCAACGATTTGGTAAACAGCAGATCGGACGAACCACCTGTACCTTCCTGAATAGCACCGAGAATAGTCATAGAACCTATGCAATAAAGCAGAAACGCCGTTATCAGACCTTCTGAAAAACGGTCGCTACCAATCCGGAATTTCTTTTTCATGTAATTACTCAGTCGCTCCGCTCCCTTTTCCAGGTTCATCCATTCGCCCAGCAAAGCTCCGACAGCCAAACTGCTCACCACGATAAGAATATGTTGCATATTATAAACCATACCTATGCCCATTGCTATGGTGAACAAACCGATAGCCTGAAAGTAAATGGTTTTAAAGCGCTCAGGCATACTTTTATTAAACAGCAATCCTACAGTTCCACCGGCTATTACAGCTCCGGCATTGACAATGGTTCCAATCATATCGGCTTGAAAGTTTGAAAGTATAAAATTCAAAAGTTGGTTGGTATTGAAGTCCGGCAAAATTACGAATTTTTTATCTGATTCACAATTTACAAAAACAGGAACATCGTACAACTCCCATTAAACCTATATTTCTGCTTTTTATCCTAAAATATTTCAATAATTTTCGGATAAAACATTAGGATAATTTATTTTTTTAATTTATTTTTGCTCTCACAATGTGAATCTTAGCCTCGGAAACGTCCGATCGGGCAACCGTTTTCTGGTCCGAAATATCGGACAAAGCAAACTCCACCGGATTCATGCTATCCGAACTTCGGACGGGGCAAATCTCATCAGATTCATGCCATCCGAACCATCGGACGAGGCAAACTCCACCAGATTCATGTCGTCCGAAACATCGGATGAGGCAAATTCCACTAGACTCATGTCGTCCGAAACTTCGGACGAGGTAAACCCGGCGGGAGGCGCAAATCCGAAACATCGGACCGATAAAATTGACCTAACGAACTTTTCATCTCTAACCGGATGAATTGAATTAAAATAATTTGTTACATTTTTTATTGACTATTTATGAAAAAAATTTTGTTATTTGATTTGCATTCTACTCACAACGATGAGCATGCGCTTTTTCACAACAATGTCTACAAGTTGATTATGCTTGAGACGGCTGCCAGGTTGGGCATTGTGAAATTTATTACTGACTATGAAACAGCTATAGCTGCCGAAGAAGCCGCTATGGGAGTTGATCCGGGCAGTGTGTTTACAACAAGTATTACCCAGGCCGACAAGTATCGCGATCAGCTCGACAGAAGTTTCGATTTGCTGGTAGAGTCTAAAACAATTGACTTTGACCCCAACGTGCGCGAAGCTGCCTTCCGGGTAGAGCGTATTTTGAAACAATCAGGCTACTTACGTAAGCTCCCTTACGACGACAAATCGAAAGCTTACAACACTCGCAACAAAAAACTGACTACCACCTACGCTGAAGATGTAGCTATCATTGGTGGAAATGCACTGCTGGATCAGCAAAATGCAGCCAATGAAGATTTTCTTAATCGTTTTGGCGACCGTGCCAGCGAAAAAGCCCTTACCATCAGTGGCAATGTAAGAGCAGCACGCGTAGTGACTGATGACGTTTACGAAGCTATCATTAATCAGGTCAATGCACTGGCAATTGTAAATGGCGAAGCCGATTATGCCGAGTTTATCGATAAAGTAAATTACTACGTCAAATATAATAAAGATGTACTGGCTGCCCGTCGTGGACGCAAAAGCGATGATGATACGCCCGAAACACCAACTAAGTAAATAGTTTTTCCCCTCTTTGCCTGAATTGGGCGGGAGGGGAATTTTTCATAATAATCCATCTAAAAAGAAAAATTATGTTTGAAGATGATGACGAAGAAGATTATGATTTTGATTTTAAAGAATCCCGATTAGAAATATGGTATAGAAATAATTATGGATACATTAGACGTGAATCAAATCCGGATATATCCATGCTCGATGTACCTCTTGAAGTATCGCTTTTCTACAGCGGAGTATATTCACCTGCTATGAAAGAAATCGCACCTGCTGTTCGTAGACTTATGTTGAAACAGTATCCGATTATTGTCAGGGAATGTCGGCCGCTCGTTTTGAAATATATTGATGATACTGTGAATTACGCGGGACATCAAATGTTGATGTTTCTGTGGCAATTGGTACAAGATCAAAAAGAAGGCATAAACCTCCGCGAAAAATACCCCGATCTTGATAGTTGGACAGATTTTTACGCCCGTCCACCTAAAGCTCCCGAGCCCGATTATTCGTTTTTTGATAAATATCCGGGGATAGGTATAAACATGAACGAAGAACAAAAGAAAGAATATATAGAAGCCGATTGGACGGAAGAAGCTTTTTATTTTCAACAGAACGAAAGATTTAAAAAAGAATACTATGACATAGTTCAGCCGGTGGTTTTAAAATACTTCAAAGCTTTGGAAGACCTTAATTACGAAGGTTGGATTATCTATGCTGTTGAAATCAGAGAAGACTATGAGATGTATAAAAGCGGTTGCTACCATTTATGTAATTTTATAGAATACGAATTTGAGGAAGAGGATATCAATTTAAACTATAAAGATTATATGGAAAAACTTTGTCTCAAATCAGACGAAAAAAGAAAAAAAGAACAGTTATCAAAAGATTCAAATGCTTCGTAGGGACAGGTCGCGACCTGTCCTTTCTTATTTTAATGATTACCCGCAAATATTTTTTTATAATATCCATCGGACAGGTCGCGACCTGTCCCTACATCCAAAATTCACCAACATCCTATTTCCGGAGAATTGTATAATTCAATTGTAAATCGTAAATTTGTCAATTGTAAATCCATCCAATTTCTATGAATTCTTTTCTCTACCGCATAGCGCAAACGTATTATTCCCAGTGCAAAGAGTCTATCAGCAATTTGACCTTTGTTTTTCCCAATCGGCGTGCGGGGTTGTTTTTCCAGCGCTATATCTCCCAGATAGCTGCTAAACCCATTTTTTCGCCCGAGATATTCACCATCAACGAATGTTTCTCCATGGCATCGCAGTGGCAAACCGCCGACCGACTGAGCAACTTGTTTCGTCTCTATCGCATATACATTGAGCAAAGCGGAAGCGACGAAAGCTTCGACTCGTTTGTGTTTTGGGGTGAAATGCTGCTGTCCGATTTCGACGACGTGGATAAATACCGCGTAGATGCCCGTCAGCTGTTTACCAACATCACCGAGCTGAAGCAAATCGACCAGATGTTCAATATTTTCTCCGAAAAACAGGTGGAAGCCATCCGCCAGTTTTGGAGTAATTTTGTGCCCGTCACCGAGGGCAAGTCGCAGGAAGACTTCATTGCCACCTGGAAAATTTTGTTGCCCGTCTACGAGCAATTCCGTGCCGAGCTGATAGCCGAAAATACCGGTACCGAAGGCATGATTTGTCGCGATGTGGCCGACCGCCTACGCGCCAAGGAGCCCGTACCCGAGCTGGAAGGCAAGCAGTTTGTGTTTATCGGGTTTAATGCCCTCAACCCCTGCGAACGTACCCTGATGGCCGAGCTGCAAAAACGCGGTCAGGCCGATTTTTACTGGGACTACGATGCTGCCGAACTGCGCGATACCGACAATCAGGCTTCGCGTTTTTATGCCGAAAACATCCATCTTTTCCCTTCGAAATATGAGATAGATGTCGATGTTGAGTCCTTGCAGGAAAAAGAAATAGAACTCATTGCCGTGCCGTCGGCTGTTGGGCAAACCAAACAGGTATATTCCATTCTGAATAAATTATACCCAACGGAAGTAAGCAAAGAATTATCAACTGTCAACTGTCAACTATCAACTAGCTGGATAAATACTGCCGTTGTGTTGCCCGACGAAAGTCTGTTGGTTCCCCTACTCCACTCGCTGCCGGCACAAATAGGTAAAGTGAATGTTACCATGGGTTTTCCGCTAAAATCCACACCCGTATCGGGACTTATCGAACATATTTTCGAGTTGCAACGCCGCATGCGCACCTCCGGCGATCGCATTTCATTTTATCATCAAACGGTTTCCAACATTCTGAATCACCAGTATATCGCCCTGCTTTGCGGCGACGAAGCCAACCGCATCACGCACCAAATGGCGGAGAATAACTGGATTTATATTGATGCCGATGAATTAAAACGGAATGAATTGCTGGCTACCATCTTTGTGCCGCAAACCGACACACAGACCTTTCTGCCTTATCTGCTCCACATTTTGCGCACCTTGCAAAACGGCTGGCAGCAAGCCTCCGGCGAGGAGCACAACTACCAACTGGAGTGCGACTTTCTGTACCAGTATTATGTTACCATCAACCGCATGGCGGATATTATGAAAGCAAAGCCATCGGATGTAAACATGAATATGGATACGCTGGTACGGTTGACCCGTCAACTGACCGCCGGCATCACCATCCCCTTTGTAGGCGAACCGCTGGACGGACTACAGGTAATGGGTGTGCTCGAAACGCGTGGACTGGACTTCGAAAATCTGATTATTACTTCGTTCAACGAAGGCATTTTTCCTGCTAAAAGTAACAGTAACAGTTTTATTCCCTACAACCTGCGTCGGGGCTTTGAACTCCCGACCACCGAGCATCAGGATGCCATCACAGCATACAATTTTTATCGACTCATCCATCGCGCCAGGCGTATTTTCTTTCTGTACGATTCACGCACCGAAGGCATGCAAACAGGCGAAGTCAGCCGTTTTATGCACCAACTGCATTACCATTACGGCGTAAAGGTGCAAAAGAAAACCATTTCGTTCGACATTGGTTTTGGCAATTCGCAGGCCATTCAGATAGATAAAACAGCGGCAGTTATGGATAAATTGCTTCGGTTCGCATCAACCGAAGAATACAGCCCATCGCTTTCAGCCAGTTCCATTAATTCATATATAGATTGTCCATTACAGTTTTACCTTACCAAAGTTGAGAATGTAGAACAGGCTGACGAAGTAGCAGAAACCGTTGAAGCCAATATGTTTGGAACGCTCTTTCATAAAGTAATGGAAAACTTATACTTACCGTATAAAGGGCAACTAATGCAATCGGATGATTTTGATGCGATGATTAAAAACACATTACAAATTGACATTGAAATAAACAGAGCATTTGCAAAAGAATATTTTAAAAAGAAAAACGATGCCATTGTTCCCCTCGAAGGTAACAATCTACTTATTGCCAGTGTGCTTCGAAAGTATATTTTACAAGTGCTGAAGGTAGATAAAAAACATTCGCCATTTAAGTATATCAGTTCAGAAGAAAAGTGTAAAATAAAATATCCTATTCAGAACGGAAAAATCAATGTAAATATAAAAGGGTTTATCGACCGCATTGACGAAAAAGAAGGACAACTACGCATTCTCGATTACAAAACAGGAACCGGTAAACTTGATTTTAAAAATCTGGACGAAGTGTTTGAACACAATAAAGAGAATCGACCTAAATTTGTACTGCAAACTTTTTTATACTGTATTCTTTATCACGAAGAAAAAGGAGTTGAAAATTTAACTCCCGGCATATTTTATATTCGCGATTTATTTAAGGATGATTTCGATACCGAATTAACCAACAAGGAATCAAAAGAAAAAGTTACAGATTTCAACCAATATAATGACAGTTTCCGAAAACATCTCACTGATTGTTTTGAAGAAATATTTAATTCTGATATACCTTTTGTTCAAACCAGCAATGTGAAAGTTTGTCAGTATTGTCCGTATGTCGGAGTTTGTAACCGGTAACTCTAAAAATAGAACGCGGATCTTCGCAGATATAGCGGATGAATACGGATTTTAGATTTCGATAAATCGAAATTGATTATTAACAACTATCACTTAATATCATGGATCTACTTCACAAAGAAATCACGGAAAAGTTAATCAAATGCTATTACAAAGTTTATAATACACTTGGATATGGATTTTTGGAGAAAGTTTATGAAAATGCATTTGCACTGGAGTTACAGCAAAATGGTTTGGATGTCAAATGCCAGTTTCCAATAAAAGTATACTATGAGAATAAGATTGTTGGTGAATATTATGCTGATATTATCGTAAACAACCTAATTATTATAGAGCTTAAAGCATCAACCTGTTTATTGGAAGAACATGAGTGTCAACTAATAAATTATTTAAAAGCAACTGAAGTTGAACTAGGGTTACTACTTAATTTTGGTAAAGAAGCTGAATACAAACGAAAAGTTTTCATGAACAAATATAAGAAACTCAAATAACCAACAAAGATTGAATACTGGTAGGCACAAAAGGATCAAAACACGCAAGTGTTTTAAAATCCGTTTTTACATCCGCTAAATCAGCGTTCATCCGCGTTCCATATTTTTTAAAATGTCACAAGAAATCGAACGAAAATTTCTCGTCAAAGGCGAATATAAATCGCAAGCCGTACGGTCATTCCGCATTGTGCAGGCTTACCTGTCATCAGTCACCGGCCGAACGGTGCGTATTCGCATCAAGGGCGAAAAAGCCTATATTACCATCAAAGGAAAAAGTAACGAATCAGGAGTGAGTCGTTACGAATGGGAGAAAGAAATTCCGGTAAATGAAGCCGAAGAACTCTTGCTACTCTGCGAACCGGGTGCCATAGATAAAACACGGTACGAAATTCCGGTGGGTAAGCACATTTTTGAGGTAGATGAGTTTTATGGCGACAACAGCGGACTCACCCTGGCCGAAGTAGAACTAAAAGATGAAGCGGAAAGTTTTATCAAACCCGAATGGCTTGGCGAAGAAGTTACCGGTGATCGGCGCTATTATAATTCTTGTCTTACCAGGCAGCCCTATTCAAAATGGTAGAATAATAAACCCAAACATCCCGATTTGCATTATATCCGACTTATAAAATCATCCGTTTACCGGATAATAAGGCATATTAATTGTCCCTGCATGGCTGTTTTAGTCCCAAATAGCGACATTTCGCACCAAATACGCCAATAAATATCCCTGTTATTTGGATGTTTATATAAAATGGTAGTTACTTTGCACTCGAAATGCACAGAAAACTCCTGATAGGAAAACACATGTTTTGAATATAAATAGCTTATTTGCGCGAAAGCATATATCATAGTATCAAATTGAAAGCAAGCTATTTTACAAGGATTAAAAAGCCGGGATTTTGTGTTATTAAACACTATAATCAGTTAGCCGTATTGACAAAATTACATTATTTTTGGCAGTCACTTTTCAAGGAAGTTAATGACTGTGGCAATATGTAACGTAATTTGACATCATCGGGGAAAAGTAGATGTTTCAAGTACAAACAAACAATAAAAAACAATTTATAAAAGCCCTGTTTTGGGCAATTCTAGTTATATTTGCACGTCAATTTTAAATCATAACATAATGGCAAAAATTAAAGGAGCAGTTGTAATCAATATCGAACGTTGTAAAGGCTGTAATCTATGTGTAGTGGCTTGTCCATCTAATGTATTAGCATTGAACAAAGAAGCTAATTCAAAAGGCTACAATTATAGTATTATGGACGATGCCGATTCATGTGTTGGTTGTGCTGCCTGTGCACTGGTTTGTCCGGATGCATGTATCACAGTTTATAAGGTCAGAGTCTGACATTATAGAAACTTTCGATTTATAACTGAAACAAAAAACTATTCAAAAAAACAGAATATGGAAGAAGTAAGACTAATGAAGGGAAATGAAGCCATAGCACATGCAGCAATCCGTTGTGGATGCGATGGATACTTTGGTTATCCCATTACTCCCCAGTCCGAAATAATGGAAACGCTTATGGAGCTTGAACCTTGGAATACAACCGGAATGGTTGTTTTACAAGCTGAAAGTGAAACCTCGTCAATTAATATGGTTTATGGAGGAGCAGGTTGTGGTAAAAAATCAATGACCAGTTCTTCAAGTCCGGGCATTAGTTTGATGCAAGAAGGATTATCTTATATTGCATGTGCAGAGCTACCTTGTTTAATTGTAAATGTAATGCGTGGTGGTCCGGGTTTAGGAACCATTCAACCTAGTCAGGCCGACTATTACCAATCGGTAAAAGGTGGTGGTCATGGTGATTATAAGCTAATTACATTAGCACCAGGCTCTGTACAGGAAATGGCTGACCACACAGTAATGGCATTCGACTTAGCTTTTAAATATCTGACTCCGGTTTTAATATTAGCCGATGGAATTATCGGTCAAATGATGGAAAAAGTGGTACTTCCTCCTTTCCAACCACGTATGACAGAAGCAGAAATTCGTGAAAAATACCCATGGGCAACTTTGGGAAAACCTGCAAACAGGAAACCCAATGTTATTACTTCGCTTTCACTTCAGGCTGAAGAAATGGAAACAATAAACCTCCGTTTACAAAGCAAATATCGCAAAATTGAGGAAAACGAAGTATTATTGGAAGAGTTTTCATGCGAGGATGCTGAATACCTGATAATTGCATTCGGAATTACTGCCCGTATTTGTCAAAAAACAGTAGAAATGGCACGCGCTGAAGGCATCAAAGTAGGCTTGTTACGTCCGATAACGCTTTTCCCTTTTCCAACAAAAGAAATCAGCCATTATGCCGACAAAGTAAAAGGCATGTTGACTGTGGAAATGAGTGCCGGTCAAATGGTAGATGATGTAAGATTAGCTGTGAATGGTCGTATCCCTGTTGAATTTTATGGACGTATGGGAGGAATCGTCCCTTCACCTGACGAAGTATTAAAAGCTTTGAAAGATAAAATAGTAAAATAATTTATAATTGAAAATTCATGATTCATAATTAGAAATAATGGATTGTGAACGAAATAACTATGAATTGTGCATTATTAATTATGAACTAAAATATTATGACAACAAACGAAATAATTAGCCCCGAAAACTTAGTTTATACCAAAACGAAAGTAATGAATGACACACCTATGCATTATTGCCCGGGATGTAGTCATGGTGTGGTTCACAAACTCATTGCCGAGATTATTGAGGAAATGGATTTCCAGGAAAAAACAATTGCTATTGCACCGGTTGGTTGTGCTGTTTTTGCATATAAATACCTTGATATTGACTGGCAACAAGCTGCTCACGGTCGTGCACCGGCACTTGCCACTGCCATAAAGCGTCTTCTTCCGGATCGTTTAGTTTTCACCTATCAGGGCGATGGAGATTTAGCTGCAATTGGAACTGCAGAAACTATTCATGCTGCTAATCGTGGAGAAAATATTGCTATTATTTTTATCAATAATGGTATTTATGGTATGACCGGTGGTCAAATGGCTCCAACAACTTTAGTAGGGATGAAATCAGCCACCACACCTAATGGTCGTACAGTCGAATTAAATGGCAATCCACTGGATATAACAAAACTTCTGGCTCAACTGGACGGAACTTGTTATGTTACACGCCAAAGTGTTCATACTGTT
>Ga0302205_10001110_pt1 | contig 10476 bp, 10 predicted proteins | sample II_Fen_E1_3_FD_194582 | JGI IMG/M metagenome (GOLD analysis project Ga0302205, IMG submission 194582) | Peat permafrost microbial communities from Stordalen Mire near Abisko, Sweden - II_Fen_E1_3 | ecosystem: Environmental > Terrestrial > Soil > Wetlands > Permafrost | place: Sweden: Abisko...
CTTGCATGAGCGAGCTAATGACAGTTGCGACTGAACTAGCGACGGTACTCAAGGATGCAGGACTACCTGCATTCCCTACACTCCCTAATCGTATTACTCCACCAGTTGCAGTAGTACAGGCAGGTTCACCATTCATGGAGTCTGGTGGCTCCTTTGGTGAGTTCAAGACACGTTGGGAAATCACTCTAGTAACTCCAACAGGAGCCAATGAAGTAGCTACGGAAAAGCTCTACACACTTCTAGAGGATGCAATCGTGTCTTTGGTCAACAGCAAGTACAGCGTTGAAACGGTGTCCAAGCCTTATGCATTGGAAGCCAACAACGCTCAGTATGTGGCTCTTGACCTCAAGGTTTACAACTACGTAAGGATATAAGAAATGGCACGAATCAAGGGTAACGCTCTAACTGTCACAATTGACAGCGTTGAGTACAAGACTCACTTGACCTCCATTCGTCTAGAGCAGGCAGAGGCTGACAGCAAGTTCGTTACCTTTGCTGACGCTGCTGCTGGTGGTTCATATGAATGGACAATGAGCGGTTCAGCTTCTCAGGATGACGCAACTGACAGCTTCTGGAATATGGTCTGGGACAACACAGGTACTGAGGTACCTTTTGTGCTTGTTCGCAACGGTAATGCAGTTGCAACAGCAACCCAGCCTCACTTCACAGGTACCGTCAAGATTGGCGCAAAGCCTGCTATTGGTGGAGACGCTGGTGAAGACGTTTGGAGCTTTGACTTCGAATGGAAGGTTACTGGCGAGGTTGTAAAGGTAACTGCCTGACAATGGCTGACGTAATCAACATTGGTGATGGAGACGGAAGGGTACGCATTGAAGGCTTAGGCAAGTCAATGCGTGCTCTCTCCAAGGCTGGTGCTGACACTCAGGATATGAAAGACCTCATGCATTCAATTGGCATGATTGTGGTTAAGGCTTCCACTCCTCCAAGCATCACAGGAACTCTTGCAGGGACTGTCAGGGCTGGTAGAGGAAAGACAAAAGCCGTTGTGCGTGCTGGTGGAGCAAGGGCACCGTATGCAGGAGTCATCCATTACGGATGGCCTCAGCACAACATCGAGGCACAACCATTCATCACACAAGCATTGCAGAGTGAGCAAAACTCTATCTTCAATGCTCTGAACGATGGTATTGGGGACATCCTCAAGAAGAATGACCTAAAGTAAGGAAACGAGAAATGAAGAATCTAACTATTGGCGAGATTGCCAAGGTTGAAGAGCTAAGCGGTATTTCCGCTGGCAAGTGGGAAGACGAAGATGAGCCTAAGGCTATGCAGCTTGCAGGCATGGCTTACGTGATTATGCGCAGGGAAGACAACAAGCTCAAGTTCACAGACGTTCTAGACATGGAAGCTGAGGAGCTAAGCACTATCGTTGTGGATTTCCAGACTGCCGTACAGGAGTCTTCGAAAAGCAAGTGACTCTAGGGACAAAGACCTAGCTACGTTCGTGGCAATCATTGGAATGTCACCTACAGAGTATTGGGACTTAACCCAGAACCAACGAAACGAGATTGTGGTTGCCTACAATAAGGCACACAAGAAGTAACAAGACTTCCTACCCTGTGTTTCTCGTTCACAGGGTAGGGACTAATCAAGGAAGGAGCCAAGATGGCTGGACAGACAATTACCGTCTCTGTACTTGCAGACACTAAGAAGTTCAAGCAAGGCATGAGCGCTCTTGGTTCCATGACTAAGGGTCTAATGGTTGGTGGTGCAGCTCTAGCTGCTGGCATTGGTCTATGGGCAGGTAGCACTGTCAAGGACATGATGCGTACAGAGCGTCTAGGAGCCAACACAGCGGCTGTTATCAAGGCAACTGGTGGTGCTGCTGGTAGGAGTGCTGGACAGGTATCTGCATACGCTGACAAGTTCGAAAAGCTAACGGGTATGGAAGCTGAGACTGTCACAGAAGGACAGAACGTACTACTTACCTTCAAGAACATTAAGGGTGCCAACTTCGACAAGGCAACCAAGAGCGCTGCTGACCTTGCTGTATGGATGAACAAGGGTTCCCTTGAGGGTGCCAATATGGCTGGTGCTTCTAACATGATGGGTAAGGCACTGGACAACCCTACAAAGGGTATGACTGCTCTTGCCAAGGTAGGTGTCTCATTCACAGATGGTGAGAAGGCACAGATTAAGGCTCTCCAAGCTAAGGGAGATATGGCTGGTGCTCAGGCAATCATCCTCAAGGCTGTTAATGGACAGGTAGCAGGAAGCTCTGTAGCTGCTGGTAAGACCACAGAGGGAATGTGGAAGAAGATTAGCAACTCGATTGGCAACGTGTCTGAGGGAATCCTTGCAAACGTAATGCCAGCATTGCTAGGTCTTGCTGCATGGTTCCTCAAGGATGGAATGCCAGCAATCAAGGGCTTTGGTGATTGGATTACAGCCAACATCATGCCTGCCCTTCAAGGCTTTGGTACATATATTACTGGCACTGTTGTTCCTGCGTTCATTGGCTTTGGCACATGGATTGTTAACAACAAGGACTGGCTAGGAGCACTTGCTATCACTGTAGGCATCCTTGTAGGAGCCTTCATCTTGTGGCAGGGAGCACTTGCAGCATGGACAGTCATCACAACTGCTGCAACAGCCGTACAAGCTGCATTCAACCTCATCATGTCAGCCAACCCTATTGCTCTAGTCGTCATTGCCATTGCTGCTCTTGTCGCTGGACTCGTCTACTTCTTCACACAGACTGAAACAGGCAAGGCTATTTGGGCAGGCTTTACCAAGTTCATTGGTGAGGCATGGGCCAACGTAAGCACATGGGTTAAGGCTACATGGGCAAAGGTTAGTTCAGCATTCTCTGCTGGCTACGAAGCTGTTAAGGGCTTCCTCAACCAAGTATGGAACGTAATCAAGACGGTATGGAACTACAGCCCTTATGGACTCATCATTAACAACTGGGGAAAGATTATGGACTTCTTCCGTGACATCCCCAACAAGATTAAGGGTTGGTTCGATGGTGCTATTGGTTGGCTCAAGTCTGCTGGTGGCAATGTTGTAGAGGGATTGTGGCGCGGTATCTCAGATGGCTACAACTGGATTAAGGGCAAGATTGAAGGTTGGGTCAACAACGTTATTGACTTCATCAAGAATGCTCTAGGTATCCATAGCCCTTCAACTGTCATGGCTGAGATGGGTCATTACATGGTCAAGGGACTTTCCAACGGTATCGATAAGTCAGCTTCCCTAGCTACTCAATCCATGGCAAGGCTAGCCAATGGACTAACAGGAGACTTTGAGAACTCCCTAGCTTTTGACACAGTGCGTGCTGGCGGAACTGTATATGTCATCAATGGACTTGAGTTCCAGCCAGCAAATAGTCAAGAGCAAGACCTTTGGGACCAGTTCGGTTCTATGCTTGCTCGTCAAAACAAGGCAGGTGTTAAGTGAGCATTACTTGGGGTACTAAGAAGGACGGGTACGTAATTGGTTATGAGGTAGGAAGCTACGGAGTTGTCACAAGTGCAACTGCTAGCGTTACTGTCCCTATCAACGTATACATTCAGCGTGATAAGTCACTGTCTGACTCAAGCAACAAGCTTGAATGGAAGGGTGATTGGTTCGCTGACTCTTCACAGAGCAATATCAACGTATCTGGTATTGGTCAGATGCTCGTTAAGACCATCAACTTGACGCAGGCATTGGTGTACAACGCTGGACAGACCAAGAGCTTTACACTCAACTTCCTGAACCTTGGTAGCAAGTCTGTTGACCTTACTGTTAAGGGCAAGGCTGTTATCCCTGCTCGTCCTTTTGCTCTCCCTGCTGCTCCTACAGCATTCACTGCTACACGTATCAATGATGGACAGAACAACCTTGCATGGACCAATACCTCTCCCGGTAGCGCTAGCGCTCCATACGAGAACATCAACGTTCTACGTAACGATGGTTCAGGTTGGATTCAGATTGCTGTGCTTGGTTCTGCTGTACAGGCATACCAAGACAAGACCGTAACTGTTAACAAGCGTTACCAGTATCAGGTGTATGCAAGCAACTCAAGTGGTAACGGTTCAGGACCAACTAGTACTTATATCTACACCACTCCTGCTGCTCCAAATGCATTAAGCGCTACGCGAGTTGGTGCCAACGCAATCATCTCTTGGTCCAACAGGGCTGGATGGGCAGACGGTATTGAGGTATGGCACGCTTCAAACGGGGTATGGGATGGTGCTGCACTCACAACACTTACTCCTGCTCTAACGTCATACACCCACACTGGACCAAGCATTTCTACAACTCACCAATACAAGCTCAAGGCTAAGGTTGGTGCGCTTTACGCTGCTGACGCTCTCACCAACACTCTTGGTGTTCTTGCTCCTCCTCTAGCTCCTACCATGACTACTGGAACAACAGTGTTCGACGGAGCTACACAAATCCTTATGGTTACATGGCTTCACAACCCTTCTGACGGAACTGCACAGCAAGGTGCAGACGTTCAGTACCGTGAGGTTGGTACTTCCACTTGGACACATTCCTACTCAGCAACTTCTAGCCCATCATTGCTGTTTGGTCTTGGAACATTCACCAACGGCAAGACATATGAGTTCCAAGTAGCAACAAAGGGTCAGTCTGGCGCTGGCTTTGGTGCCTTCTCTGCGTCCCAAGTTCTTAAGGCCAGCGCTAAGCCATTGGTTACTGTTACAGCACCTTCTAACATTGGTACAACACCAGCAGGAACAACCTTTACCAACAGCAAGCTAACTGTGTCATGGACATACTTTGATGCTGAGGGTTCCACACAGTCCATGTTCCGTGTGCAGCTTTGGTCTGGTGCCCTTCTAGGTGAATGGTCAGTAGGAAGCTATGCAACCAACTATGAACTTCCCTACAAGCTCCTAGACACCACACCATACGTAATCAAGGTCTTTGTACGTGATGGCGACGGTATCGAGTCTGTAGAGACAACCTCAAGCGTTGCAGCTATCACTACAGCATTCCCATTGCCACCACAGCCAAGCATCATTGCTGACTATGACGACACCATGGGTTACACAAGCGTTGAGCTATCCATTGCTCCAAGCTCAGGAACGGATGCTGAGTACATTCAGGTACTTCGTTCAGATGCCTCTGGTGACAACTGGACAGTTATTGCAGACAAGATTGATGTTCCATCTTCTGAGGAAGACGTGGCACGTCAGAACATGTTCGCTTACCCAACCATTACTACTGGCGCTACAGGCTATGTCTTTAGAAGTGCAGGCTTCAACGGAATCACGGCTGGCACAAATACAGCAATCCGTGGCTCTAAGCAGGCATCACTCTGCAACACGTCTGCTTCATACACAGATGCAGGAACATACTTCTATGGTCTTCCAACTGCTACAACTCCTAGCTTGGGTGTTGACGTGCAGGAAGGTTCAACTATTACCATTTCTGCATACATTCAGAAGGACAATGTTGTTCCTACCACTGGCATCATTGCTAGGTTCCACACTGGCACAGCTTGGGTAGGTGGAAATGTCTCAGGACCAACTGTCACAGCTACAAGTGCATGGCAACGCATCTACCTAACAACTACTGTCCCTGCAACTGCAACCAAGATGGTATTTGGTGTAGCTGCTGTTGGCACAGTGGCATTCACTGTTAGCCAGTGCCTACCTTGGGTATCAAACGTGCTCATTGAGAAGACAGACACAGTAGGTGACTACTTTGATGGTGCATACTCTCCTGACGCTTTGCTTACCCCTTTGTGGGACGGTGCAGCAGAACAGAGCACATCACGCTTGTCAGGTATTAGCCATGGTGAGCCAACAACTGTAATTGACTACATTCCTCCAATGAATGAGTTTGTTTGGTACAAGGCCATTGCTTGGTCAGCCCTTCCAACTCACAACGAGTCAGATGAGGCTGAGGTGTACACCAATAACGATAAGTGGATTTTCGTCAATGGTGGCAATGGATTTGCTACTCATGCAAGGCTCAAGGGCAACCCTGCTGTTGACCTAAGCCTTAGCCGTGAGAAGGTCTTGCACCAGTTTGCAGGACGCTCCAAGCCTGTTGAGTTCATTGGTGAGTCTCAGAACCGTGTGTACAAGGTATCCGGTGACGTTGATGGATTTGGCAACGGTAGCGAGCTAGGAACCTTTGATAGCTTTGAAGATGTAGCAAGTCTTCCTGCCCCTGTTGTCTACCGTGACCCAATGGGACGTAGAATCTTTGGCTCTATTGGTGAGGTAGGCATCAAGCACTCAGGCAAGTCTGACCTTGCTGGTATTGACTTCACTATCACTGAGGTTGATTACGATGAGTGAAGCCTCACGCTCTGAGTCCTTCAAGTATGAACTCTTGGATAATAGCGACAGGATTGTTACAACCCTCAATGGTGTGCAGGATGGGGGTAGCTTTACTGACTCTGTATTCAATGAGGTACGTGGTTCAGCTTCCTTCACCCTTACGCAGACACAGTCCATCAACTGGCTAAAGTCAAGGGTACGAATCAGCCATGTCTACGAAGGCAATGCCTATCCAATGATTACTGGCATCCCTAGTGTTCCTGAGCAGGCTTTCAGTGACACAGAGGTAACCATGAATGTTGACCTGTTCGATAAGACCATCATCCTCCGTGATGACACTTATGGTGTTGCCTATGGTGTAGCTGCTGGCACGAACATTATTACCAAGGTCATTGAAATCATTCAGTCAACAGGTGAGACCTCAATTGGTCTAGAAGGTAGTACAGCAACTCTTGCTACAGGCATGGTGTGGGATGCAAACACAAGCAAGCTCAAGATTGTCAATGACTTGCTGTCTGCTAGTAACTACTTTGCCTTGTACTGTGACGGTCTAGGAAGGTACATGGCTACTCCATATGTAGCTCCTGACTACAGGGCTGTGCAATACAACTTTATTGATGATGCTGACGGCATGTATCTACCTGCCTTCACACGTAACTATGACCCTTTCAGTGTGCCTAACCGTTACATCGTGATTGGCAAGACTGACGGTGCAGTTGAGGCGGTAGTCAAGACAGCAATAGATACGTCTACAAGTGACTACAGCTATAACAGTAGGGGACGTTGGATTACCCTTACAGAGACAGACGTTGACTATGTAGATGCTGCAAACCTTCAAGCCATTGCTGACAGGAAGCTCAGTGATGCACGACAGATTGCAGAGAAGTTCACCATTAGTCATCCAAGGCTTGGCTTTGGACTCAATGACGTTGTGACCTTCACCAACACAAAGCTAGGCAAGACAGTGAGAGCAGTCTGCCAAGCACAGTCCTATTCCCTCAAGACAGGTGGACTTATTAGCTCTCAGATTAGGACCGTAGTATGAACGATGTACTAGACAAGATTGTTGAACAGCTTGCCAAGCCAACACCAGAAGTTGTCCCACAAGCAATGTGGGCAACTGTTACTCAGGCAAGCCCTTTGCGTATCAGGTTTGATGGTGAAGCTGCTGCACTTGACATCACTCCTGTAAACCTTACAGGTGCTCTCATTGTGGGAGACAGAGTTAAGGCTCAGCTAGTAAACAAGCAGCTACATGTTGTTGCAAGACTGAATGGTGTTGACCTGTCAGGTAAGCAAAACACACCAACGCTCATTAATGGTATGGATATGAACAACGTTACTCAGTCTGGGTGGTACTACGGGTACCTAGTAACGAATACAGGTGCTGTCTACGGTGCAATCTCAGCCTTTGAGGTTATCTACTACTCTGCTGACTGGATTGTCCAGAAGCAATACGTTATGGGTGCTGACACTTGGGACAACACTTGGGTACGTTCAAGGTACAGCGGTACAACATGGGCACCATGGGTTAAGACAAACACTCCACCTTCAACATACTCAACAACAGCAGCTATGAACACTGCTATTACTACTGGTGTTGCTGCCCCAAAGGCAAGGATTGCTAAGACAACTGCTGGTCCTACCGTTTCTGCGACGGGTACGTTCTATCAGGTCACAGCCTTTACAAGCACTCCCTACGACACAAACTCAATCACAGTTGCCAGCACAGGAGTTGTGACTATCCCTTCTGCTGGTGTGTATCACATTGAGTTCTTCCTACCTTGGTCTAGCTATGGAACGGCATACTCACGTCAGCTAGTCATTGCCAAGGGTCTCACTGCTGCCAGCATTGTTGCGTCAAAGAACACAACCAATCTTGGAGTCTGGTATGAAACAGTCACATATGAGGACTATTGCGCTGCGGGTGACAAGTTCACCTTCTGGATTAACTCAGCAACCACAGGTTCTGGTGCTGTTGCGTCCACTGCTCTAATTCCTCCAACAAGCGTAAGCGTAAGAAAGGTGTTGTAATGGCTACAGGAGTAACACTAAATGGGTTGCCATACCCATTGGATACAGACGAAGCAAACCTAGGTGCAGACCTAAGGGACTTTGCTATTGCTCTGGACAGCAAGCTAGGTGACCCAATCTTCAAGGGTGAGCAAGGCATTCAGGGTATCCAAGGCATTCAGGGAGATAAGGGTGACACAGGTTTCTCTGCTCCATGGTGGACAGGTACTCAAGTTCAGTACAACGCTCTTGGAACATGGGACGCTAACAAGCTCTACGTGATTGTAGGCTGATATGCCAAAGCTCAATGACGCTCTAGGTATGAAGGTTGGCTCACAGCCTGTAAAGCGTGTGTACCAAGGTTCTACCGTTGTGCTTAATGGCATTGAGAACCTTGCTCCTAACCCTAGCTTTGAAACCACAACTACCAACGTTGAGGTAAGACGCAATCTAGTAACACGTCCAACAGCGGTTAATGGTGGCTGGTCAAGCAATAACCCAGCAACACACGTTATCTCTCTAGATGCCACAGTTACACGTAGGGCTGGGGTATCAAGTCGTAAGTGCTACTACAACGGTACTGCGGGTATTAACGTTGCAGTGCTCTCCCTATATTCAGTAGGTTCCCTCACAAATGCAAGTGTTGACAGGCTACCTGTAACTGCGGGTACTGCGTACACAACGTCTGTATATGTCAGGGCAAGCTATGCAAACACTCGCTATCAAATGTCAGCATCGTTCTATGACGCTAGCAACGTTAGCCTTGGAAGCATCTCTACTGGCATCTTGACAACTACTTTGACGGCAAACACATGGGGTCAGCTTGTTCAAAGTAACATTGTCGCTCCGGCTAATGCAGTGTCGTGCTTCCTAAACCTAAATCTCTATACCCCTAGCGCTCAAGCTAATGGTGCTCAGTTGACTGACTTTGGTTGGGCAACAGACATTTGCTTTGAAGCTGGTTCAGCAAAGATTGGTGACTATTTCGACGGTACAACAGGTGGAGATACAGACCTAACTCCATCGTGGTTGGGTACAGCCAATGCAAGCGCAAGTGTCCTCAATGGAGTTGGTATTACTAATCACACATCGGGTGTAGGTGTAGCCAAGGCATTCTCTTCTACTAAGTGGAAGGTCAGCGGCACGAAGTCTCTAAGGCTTTCCTCAAGGTATGCAGGAACAGGCACAGCATATGTTGAACTATCCAATCAAGGCTCTCCAAGAGGGTTGGCTGCTGGCAAGACCTACACTCTTCTAACGACTTGCTATATCGATACTCCACAGGCTACCAATATCACTACCGCTAGAGGTGTTCAGCTAGTACACAAGATTGGTCCTGCCGCATACGTCACGACGATTGGTCCACAAGCGGTTAACACTTCCCAGACAGCCACAAACCTTAGGTTCACTTTCACTATTCCAGTAGGAGCTACCGAATGGTATCTGCGTATTCAGAATGGTGGAGTCTATGGGGACAGTGACGTTTGGTTTGATAACCTCATGATTGTTGAGGGAACATATGCAGGGCAATACAGGGACGGTAGCAATGCTGGCTGGGTATGGTCAGGTACAGCAAACAACAGTTCATCCTATGGACTGGGATAAGGAGAAGACATGATTATGGAGGTAGCCACTGACCCATTGGCTTTTGAAAGCTGGGTACAGGTTTGTGCCCTGCTAATTCTAGTAGTGGGTGGATTGGGTTGGAGATACATGAGTGTCATCAACAGCAATGCCAAGGCAACAAGCGAAATCGTAACAAAGATTGACAACTCACTGAGCACAAATAACAGCGGTAGTCATATCAAGGACCAACTAGACAGGCTTGAAGAGAACCAAACGCTGATTACTCACAACCAAGCTGAAATCATCAAGGCTCAAGACTCTCACCTAGCATGGTCCAAGGACTTTGACGCTAAGCAACAGGAGATGCACAAGGCACTAGAGGAATCCATTGACTGTCATGATGAGAAGCTAGCAACCATGTGGAAGCTAGTTGCACCTGAATAAAGAACTACCCCGGTAGAGGGAGCAGAGCGCTACAGACCTCATACCGGGGCATGGTAGGGAGAACCACCAACCTACATTCCCATTATACCAAGTAGCCCATCAATCATGGTGTTGAGCCTTGGTACGGTCATATACTGCTTAACTTGCTTGCCATCAATGAAGATGATGACCTTGAGCAGCATGTCATCCT
>Ga0302205_10001113_pt1 | contig 10471 bp, 6 predicted proteins | sample II_Fen_E1_3_FD_194582 | JGI IMG/M metagenome (GOLD analysis project Ga0302205, IMG submission 194582) | Peat permafrost microbial communities from Stordalen Mire near Abisko, Sweden - II_Fen_E1_3 | ecosystem: Environmental > Terrestrial > Soil > Wetlands > Permafrost | place: Sweden: Abisko...
TGCTGTAACGAAGATACTGTAGATGATGTCACCACGGAAGCTCGTACGTCCGATCATGGCACCTGAAGTAATCGTGGAAGCGGTATCGGCAAAGGCAAATTGGAAAATCCAGTGCGCCAACAAAGCGACACCTGTTGATCCATACGTTGCCGGTGCGCCTTGCAGGAAGAAATATTCATTTCCGATGAATCCGTTCCCGGAACCGAACATGAATGCATAACCGATGGCGTAGAAGGAAACACCGCAGATGGCTGTGTCAAGTACGCATTCCACCAGGATGTTTACGGTTTCACGCTTTCTGGCGAAACCGGCTTCAAGCATTACGAAACCAGCTTGCATACCGAATACCAATGCTGCGGCAACAAGTGTCCAGATCGTATTGATGGCGTTGAAAACAGTTGTTTCATGTGCCGTGTACGTATCTGCGGCAGAAGCGGATGTACCGGTGATTAAACTGGAGATGAAAACCATAGCCACAATTGCTATGCCCATCCCGATCATTTTACCTGCAAAGAATGTGGCAAAAAATTTCCAATCCTTTGGTTTTGACAATCCCTCGACAATTTTCGAGAAATAGCCTCCCCTAGTGGGAAGTTCCATTGTACTTCTCATAACGTTTGAATTAAGTAATTAATACCTTGATTTTTAAACCTATAACCTAAAACCTATAATGTAATGCCTGCGACAAAGAATGCGCTTTTTGCATCCGGATTCAAGCCGACGATGCCATAGAGTGGTAAGCTGAATTTATCCGTGATTGCAATGGATTTTGTAACTTTCAGACCAACATTCGTAACACCGAAACCTGAAGTGTAATAAACGCCGGGGCTTTTATTGAGTGCCGCTCCTACAAAGCATTTCGCTTCGGGGCAAATCTGATAACCGATTTCAGCATATGAGGAGTATGCATTTTTTCCGCTGGCAAGCTTGTCTGCACCTGCGAACATTGTGTTTAACGATCCGCTGAAGGAACCTACCGTGCTGGCAAGGGTTGCTTCAAACACATGATCCGTTCCTGAACCGTAATTGAAATAATTTCCGGCAAAGTTCCAGTTGTAATCGGTCAGTGTTAATGACAAAGCGCTTGAAAAAGCATATGTTGCATACAAGTCCACTTCTTTTACATTACCTAAAAAACTTGTTGACGCCCATGCTCCAGCCGTTAAACCCCCTATGGAGTAAGATACATATGGCTGAATATTCGGACTTCCCAAAGAAGGATTTCCTGTTACTGCACGATCCTGGGGAACACCACGCCATACATATGAGCTAACAATGTCTGCTCCGGTGCTAAAGGCACCTTGTGCTGATACTTCTGATAAAGAGGATCCTAACGCTAATACTACAAAACCCATCGTCATCTTTTTCACTAAATTTTTCATAACCTTTTTTTTAGTTGTTAATCTTTTCATCTTTTTCACGATGCAAACATAGGGATAATATTTGAACCACCAAAACATTTTGATAGTTTTTTTTGCTTTTTAATGATTTTATGTCATCGTCATTGATTTTATGCTTTCCTTTTGATAGCTATTTAATATATATTGTGACATTAGAGAATATTAACACCAGACAATAAATGTGTAAGATACATACATTTATGTAGGAAAATGTGACAAATCAACATCCATGACGGTCTAAAAATAGTAAAAAAAGAAGTTCCAAAGCCATTATGCAGATAATCATATTGACACCTATTAATTACATCTACGTATCTTTTGTAAAGTTTTTTATCCATTTTGGCATCATTATGCTTTGTATATTCAATATTTGTTTTACCTTTGCACCATCAAAAGCTACAATTATGTAGTTTCTTAACCAAACATTTATGAAGAAGATTGAAGCTATCATTCGCAAGTCCAAATTTGAAGATGTCAAGCAAGCATTGTATGATGTTGACATCGATTGGTTTTCTTATTGGGACATCACCGGTCTTGGCAAATCGCACGAAGATCAGGTCGTCAGGGGACAAATTTTCCAGTCCAATTACATTCAACGCCGCATGATTTCCATCGTGGTTCGTGACATTAATCTTGAAAAAACCGTAAACGCCCTAATGGAATCAGCCCGCACGGGTGATCCTGGTGACGGTAAGATTTTTATTTCCGACATCGATGAAACGTATCGTATCCGCAACGGCGAAAAAGGTCCGGAAGCCCTTTATAACAAAGACGACAAGTAATCCAACCCAAAAAAGATTGTAACTATGAAAAAAATAGCTTTATCCCTGGCTGCACTGGGCTTGTTCTCCCTCGCCGCCACCGCACAAACCGCCGCCCCTGCGGCAATCATTCCAGTCGTGGACGCCGGCGACACTGCATGGATGATCGTGGCCTGCGCCTTGGTCCTTTTAATGACCATTCCCGGACTCGCCTTATTTTATGGTGGTTTGGTCCGTCGTAAAAACGTTTTGAATGTATTGATGCAATGCATCATCCTAATGGCTGTCATCAGCATCGAATGGGTCGTGGTTGGCTACAGCCTTTCGTTCGGCAGCATCAAAGGCGCACTCGCACCGTATATAGGTGGTTTCGACTGGGCTTTCCTAAAAGGCATCCACATGGGTGATTTGAGTCCCTACTTCATTTCGCATTCACAGGCTACTGCCGACGGTGGAACGATAGGTACCATTCCTCATTTCGTATTCATCATGTTCCAATGCATGTTCGCCGTGATCACACCGGGTCTGATCTTGGGTGCTTTCGCAGAACGCATCAAATTTAAAGGCTTCCTCGTATTCAGCCTTCTTTGGGCCATCATCATCTACAACCCTATTGCACACTGGGTTTGGTCTGCAGACGGTTGGTTGTTCAAATTGGGCGCACTTGACTTTGCAGGTGGCACTGTCGTTCACATCAACGCAGGTATCGCTGCTATCGTCATGGCACTTATGCTTGGCAAACGCCATGATTATCAGGGCCATGCCATACCTCCTCACAACATTCCCCACGTATTCATCGGTGCCTCGTTGCTGTGGTTTGGTTGGTTCGGCTTCAATGCAGGTAGCGGTCTTGCTGCTGATGGTTTGGCAGGCAACGCCTTCCTGGTGACACATATCGCTGCTGCTACAGCTGCTCTGGTATGGGCGCTTCTCGACTGGTTCCATGGTAAAAAGCCGACGGTTGTTGGTGTATGTACCGGTGCTGTAGCGGGTTTGGTCGCCATTACTCCAGCCGCAGGGTTCGTCGATGTAACAGGCGCCTTGATCATTGGCGTGGTCGTTTCACTTATTTGTTTCTTCATGGTTGCCGTTGTTAAACCCAAACTGGGATATGATGACTCATTGGATGCTTTCGGTGTACACGGTATCGGTGGTATAATCGGTGCACTTCTGACAGGTGTTCTTGCAACTCCGATGGTTCAGTCCGCATACAGTGGTGCTGCTTTTGGAAACTGGCACCAACTTGGGGTTCAGGCAATCGCAGTCCTCTCAACCTTAGTGTATTCGGGTGTTGGAACCTTCCTCTTGTTCAAGCTGGTTGAAAAGACCATTGGTATCCGCGCTTCAGTAACGGAAGAATCCATCGGTTTGGACGAAAGTCAACACGGAGAAACGGCTTATACCGCCTTCGACTAAAAAATATAATGGGAATCAGATGCAATTGTCAGTATGGACCTGCCCCATTCAGGACCCCATTCTGAAAATCGATTAGGTTAACTTCAAATAAGGCTGCCCGTGACGGGTAGCCTTATTTATTTTATAATTTGATGATTCGGAAAACGATCTGATGATTGTAAGTGCCACGTACTTTAAAGTGACAGAGATAGATACCTCGCGGCAATGCAGAACCATCAAAGGGAAATTCGTAACTTCCTGCCCCCTGATCCTGATTCAGGACGGTGGAAACCAAACGTCCGGAAACGTCGTATACATCCATCCGTACTTGTGCGTCAAACGGCACCGAATATCGGAATGTTGTTTGGTCGGTAAACGGATTCGGATAATTGCAGGCGGTCACCTGTGACAAAAGTTGCGTTTCAGGCGTAAGCCCAACCGGAATTTCACGCAGAATGAAGTGTTGCTCATTCAAGGCACTCCAGATGCCCTGATACAACACCCGGGCTTTAATGGTCAAGGTCGCATCCGGTTTAAAAGCAGCAGTATAAAGTGATGAAGTTGCACCGAGCGAACCCATTCCGCTTGCATTCCATTTGACCGGGTCCGCATTGTCTTTGGTATAATAAATGACGCCCGAAGTCGCTGTCATCGACAACAGATCGCCCTTAACCAGCGTATCTTTGGTCAGTCCATTCACCTTGAAAACAGGAGCGGCCACCGTCGGAAACAAACCGGCAGTCTTTAATTGGGTTACAAAATTTGTGGTACGCTGGGGGAAATAGGTTTCCAGCAAAATCTTCTTTTGTGCGTCAAATTGCACGTCTTTCCGATACAGTTCGTACGGGGAGGACTGCCATTGGTGCACATCTTTCCGGTAATCTCCCCAACGGGCGGATTCAGCATATAGCGAATTTTCAATTTGCGAAGTCAGTGCAGTGAAGGTTTCAGCCGCTATAAAAGGAGTCAGGCTGCCGTTGTTGAAGCAGTGTTTCTGAACGCGATCCCCAAAAAGCCTGCAAAATTGGGGGTTTTTCTTTAACTGCTGAAACAAATAGCTGGGGCACTGTGGGTTGTTTTCAGACAAGAGGTTCTCCGTCAACGATTTCAGCACCTCCTCAGAATCCCAGCATATAAAGTGGAAACCTTTGTCGGGCACCAACCGATTTCGAACAGCAACCCAATTGTGGTGATCCCAGTCCGTATTGCCGTCGTAAAAGTTGAGGAGCATGTAATCTATGAAATTTTCCATGTCTAGGAGGGCAGGAAATGCCGGGTTAGACGTTCCATCGGGATTATTACCCTGAATCTTTTGATAAACGGCTGAATCGGTTGCAGTTGTGACTTGAGTGAACAAAGAATTCCAAGCATCCATGGTGCCACTAGATGCCAGAATGCCATAATTCGCTGACACCACTTCACTGGATTCAATTACGTCATAATCGGTTGGATCACCACCTAAATAGGATTCGCAAAAATCCTCATCGATTTTTTCGGTCGGATTGTAAAGTCCCCAGTACAAACCGTTGATAAACAAGTGGGCATATTGTGTATTGGTCGTGAGATGCCCCATCCGTTTCTGCGTTTTCTTGGACCATTCGTCTCTGGCGTACACTGCCAACGTCCGTCCGGTACTGGTTTGATGAACCCAGGTATTTCCAAAGCCAGCTCTGAGGATGAAGGAATTCAGACTGGATGCCTCTGACTTCCCAAAAAGTGGATAATGGAGTTTTGAAGGCCCGTATTCGCTTTTGAAGTCAACTTTTAAGGCGTGCTTGGGGCACTTTTCCGGTAAGCGGCTGTGTCCGCCGTGGAGTTCGACCCCGCAATCTACCTGCAAGGAGATCGAGTCAGGTGCATAAAAATACTCGAACGAAGCCGGACGTTCCCATCCTCTTCCGGTGGTAATACCGACTGGAGACCCCGTAAACATATAGATTCCACCGGTTACTGAGTCGTTGACAGTGTTGAAAAGGTTGTTCTTATCGGTTACCAGCGACACGATGGGCAACTCGGTCAAAGCAAGTTTCACTTTGGCAGCATAGGCAGATTCAGCCATCAATTCAGGATCCATCTCATAATCCCCGATGGCGTTTCCGGCAAGTTGTGCGTATTTACCCCAATTGACAGGATATCCGGCAGGAGTATTTCCCTGACCGACCACATTGTTCGGAAAGATATACGTTTGTGTCATCACTGGGCTGTCACCTGTTTTCAGGGTATTGGGAGAAGGAGGTATGGCCCTTGCCCGCACAATGGTGGTCGTTGCAATCGGTATGCTGTTCTCGTAAAGCGTTCCGTTGGAAGCCGATGGCACACTTCCATCCGTCGTGTAATAAATTGCAGCATCCTGAAGAACACCATTCAGAGACAATTGAAAGGGTTGATAATAAATGCCTCGGACCTGACTGAATACTGGTGCAGGATAGCGCAAAAGGGCAGAATCCGCATTGAATTTGCCTGGAGATGGAGACCGAAAAGACAACCAGACTCCGTTCAGATATCCATACGATTCATCCGTTTCCTGTGCGGGAAACGGGTTGAATACCGTTATTGGTATACCATTCGGCGAGTACAAGCCCAAGAATTCTCCGGAAGCTGACATTTTGAAACCGACGTGCAACGGTTTACCTGGTATTCGGCGATCGTTTCCTGAGGCAAAAACCACCAAATAACCGCCTGCTTCCAACGTTTGTTCGGGAAACACCCACTTTTTAGGCAACAATCTGTTGTCCGTCAACGACCAACCGGACAGATTGATGCTGCTCGAAGAAGCATTGTACAATTCAATCCAGTCGGAATACAAACCGTCCTCATCCAGCATAGTTGCGGAATTGGCTGCCTGAAACTCATTAATCCGTAAACCACTTTCCTGTGAATAGCAGAAAGCACCACCCCACACTATTGCAAGAGCTAAAATTAGGGCACGGCGTATCATTGCTTTAGTTTGTGTTTTTCAGAATTAAGGAAAATGGGTTGAACAGGTTACGCCTCGCGGTCGTCCGGACTGGTGAGAATAAGCCGCAAAGACGTATCCTTCATGATGTAGGCCCAAGCCCAGTTGATAAAGATGATCAACTTGTTGCGAACACTCAAAATCAGCATCAGGTGCAGGAACATCCATATGAGCCAAGCAAACAATCCCTTGAAATGCATATGAGGAAAATCAACCAGCGCCTTGTTGGTTCCGACGGTAGCCATCGAACCCAGGTCGTGGTATTCAAAATCCTTGGTGGGTTTGCCCAATTCAATATTCTTCAAATTCTTGGCCAGCAATTTCGCCTGATTGATAGCGACATTGGCCAATTGTGGATGTCCTCGCGGATATTTGGGAGTGATCATGCAAGCAATGTCGCCCAATACAAAAATATCCGGAGTGCCGATCAGTTGATTGATACAGTTCACGAGCAACCGTTTTCCATGCTCTGATACTTCTTCGGGCAAAAAACCTTCCATCAGTCGACCACGTACACCTGCAGCCCAGATGACGGTGCGGGTATTGATCTGTTCACCACCTCTAAGGGTGAGTGTTTTACCGTCGTAATCTTGCACGATGGTGCCCATTTTGAGTTCCACCCCCATTTTCCGGAGGTATTTGGCCGAAGTGTCCTTGGTGGCTAGACTCATATTGTTCAGCGTATATGGTGATCCTTCTATAAGAATGATCCGGAATTTCGAAAAATCGATGCCGTGATAATCGTTGGGTAGAATGTTTTTCTTGATTTCGGCAAAGGAACCTGCCAGTTCAACACCAGTCGGACCACCTCCAACGATCACCAGATTCAAATAACACTGCTTCTCTTCTTCCTTGGCAGAAATGGCTGCTTCAAAGTTTTTCAACACATGGTTGCGCAACCGAATGGCATCATACGTGGTTTTCAATGAATACGCATTGTTGCGGATGTTGGTATTGCCAAAAAAATTGGTTCGGCAACCAATGGCAATTATGAGGTAATCATAGTCGAAATCGCCAATATCCGTTGTTACTAACTTCTTGTTTCGATCGATCGCTTTTACATCTGCCATCCTAACTTGCACATTGGTCTTATCTTTGAAAATGTTTCTCAAAGGAAAGGAAATGCTGGCTGGTTCAACCTGTGAAGTGGCCACTTGATAAAACAAGGGTTGGAATTGATGGTGATTTAGTTTATCCAAAAGCATTATATCGAAAAGTTGCTCGTCCAGTGCCCGGACAATTTGCAGGCCGGCAAATCCGCCACCTATTACTATTACTTTCTTTTTCATACAAACGATTTAAATTAGATAGAATCTCTTTCCAGTTTAAGAAGAAACTATGGATTCTTTCTTGAAGTGCAAAGTTACTGATTGTAAGGCAGAACCACAAACGGTGGAAAAATTGCCGTTTATGTGTACCTGCTTTAAACGTTGATGAACACATACGGTCAAATCGGTATACCTTTGGTTCCACTTTATGAAATTTCGCCCCATGAAAAACTTTCTATTAATTGTTGGTCTCTTTTTAAGTCTTTTCAACCTTTCGGCTCAACAAATCGCATTTCCAGGTGCGGACGGTTTCGGAAAACTAGCCGTTGGTGGCAGAAACGGGTCCGTTTATCACGTAACGACCTTGAACGATTCGGGACCCGGTACTTTCCGGGATGCCGTGAGCCAACCGCATCGGACGGTCGTATTCGACGTCAACGGGGTTATTCGCATCAAAGACCGCATATCCGTGGCTTCCTTCATCACCATAGCCGGCCAGACGGCTCCGGGCGAAGGCATCACCATTTATGGAAACGCCGTTGGGTTTACCGGTTCGAACGACGTGATTGTGAGATATGTACGGTTCCGCGGCAGCGTCCAGATGAGCAAAGGAACCTGCACCGTGATTGCGGACAACGCCACAGACATCATTTTTGACCATTGCTCCATCGTATGGGGGCGCTGGGACGACCTGCACATCAAGGACAGCAAAAACATCACCCTGCAATATTGCCTCATCGGCGAGGGCATCAACCCGCAGATGTTCGGTGCCTTGTTGGAAAACCCGATGAACTTGACCATCCATCATTGCCTTTGGGTGGACAACCAAAGCCGCAACCCCAAGGCCAAGGCTGGTATTGAAATCGTGAACAACGTCATCTACAATTGGGGCAGCAATGGTTTGGTCGGTGGTCATTCAGCAGCGCTGCACCATCAGGACATCATCGGCAACTACTTTATCGCAGGGCCGAATTCCAGCGAAGCCTTCATCGGGATGTTTACGGAAACCGATCACGTTTTCCATCGTGGCAATCTGGTCGACCTGAACAAAAACGGCGTGTTGGACGGTCGGGAAGTCACCACGGAAGATTTCATCAGAGTCAAGGCAACGCTGGAAAGCAAGTCACAGAACAACAGCATGTCCTTGCTCAGTATTCAGTCGGCAGCCGATGCTTACCAAACAGTGATGAAAGAAGCCGGTGCATCCTTACAGCGAGATGCCATTGACAACCGGCTCATTTCCTACGTGGCTTCGTTGGGCAAAACCGGCAAGGTCATCAAGGATGAGGCGGAAGTAGGTGGTCAGCAGAACTATAAAAAAATCAAAGCTTTTAAGGATTCCGACAATGACGGCATTTCAGACATCTGGGAAAAAGCGCACGGATTGAATCCTTCCAATTCGAAAGATGCTCAAGTAATCGATGCAAACGGTTATAGCAATCTGGAAATCTATTTGAATGGTTTGGTGAGTAACAATACGCTACCGGTGATGCAAACCGGTGGTCAGATAATGCCCTTGGCTTGGATTGATAAGGATACCAACCACAAGGTGATCCGGATGACACAACGCGAAGGCAACAGCGCCAGTTTTTATTTTCACAACAATCCTTTTGTTAATGGCCCCGATGGCATGCGGATGGTGTTCTACGGAAACGACAAATACCAAGCCGACGGCGTGGGTAGCCAATTGTTCACGGTCAATCTGAACGACCTGAAAATCACGCAGCTCACAGAAAAGAGCTTACGCAAGAATGGTGAAATCGTGGGTAAAACAAACCACAACGTCTATTATCAGGTACAGGATTCCGTCTTTTCGATCAACATCGACACCCGAAAGCAAGAATTGGTCTATGTCTTCCCGGCGGATTTCAAAGGGAGCATCACCACATTGAACGCGGATGAGACGCTCTTGGGTGGGGCGCGTTCCACCGATGAGGAAAAGGATATTTTGAAGGCCAATCCGGAGAAGCACGACTTTTTCAACAAGATTTACGAAGCCAAACTCCCGCGTACCTTATTTACCATAAACTTGAAAACGAGGGAAATGACCAAATTGTTTACGGACTCCGCCTGGCTGAATCACGTGCAGTTTTCCACGACCGACCCCAAATTGCTGATGTTCTGTCACGAGGGGCCCTGGCATAAGGTGGATCGCATCTGGACCATCAATCTGGACAGCAAACAGGTGAAGCTGATGCACAAGCGGACCATGGACATGGAAATAGCCGGCCACGAATGGTTCAGCCCTGACGGAAAGACGTTGTGGTACGATTTGCAAATGCCCCGTGGTGGGACGTTCTTTGTTTGTGGAACCAACGTAAAAACCGGTGAAGAAAAGAAATATGAGTTCGACCGAAACCAATGGAGTGTGCATTACACGCTCTCACCCGACCAAAAACTGTTTGCAGGAGATGGTGGAGACTCCACTTCGGTGGCCAAGGCGGAGGATGGCAAGTGGATCAACTTGTTCATGCCTGCCGGAGATCGGTTCAATTACGAACGATTGGTCAATATGAAGTTCCACCAGTACAAATTGGAACCAAACGTGCATTTCTCACCGGATGGAAAATGGATTATTTTCCGTGCGAATTTTGAGGGTTTCGAAAGTGTCTATGCGGTGGAAATCGCCAAATCCAGTTTCTAAATAAAAAGGGCTTCTCCATTGCTGAGAAGCCCTTTTCTGATTTTTTT
>Ga0302205_10001119_pt1 | contig 10442 bp, 10 predicted proteins | sample II_Fen_E1_3_FD_194582 | JGI IMG/M metagenome (GOLD analysis project Ga0302205, IMG submission 194582) | Peat permafrost microbial communities from Stordalen Mire near Abisko, Sweden - II_Fen_E1_3 | ecosystem: Environmental > Terrestrial > Soil > Wetlands > Permafrost | place: Sweden: Abisko...
TCCAGATCACAAAAGCTATGGGGGTTCCGGTGGTTTTTCCTTCAAAGACTCCGGACAGGAATTCTACCTTATCGCCTTCCTTACGTGGTGTGGATATATCCGACTGTCCCGGACGGCGGCGGTTCAGTTCATTCTGAATGAAGGTTTCATCCAGTTCAATGCCCGATGGACAACCATCCACAACACCCCCGATACCTTTTCCGTGAGACTCTCCAAAAGAAGTGAACGTAAATAATTTACCTATTATATTCGACATTTGATCAATGAGTTTATCTATACTTTATGAATACTTATTCCTTAAAACGCTGTTTGATGTACAAAGTTAGTTGAAAATATGAATTTTTAAAACAAATGTTTTAAATTCATGCTTTTTAGATCGCTTAATCTGTCAATTCAGTATTTATAAACAAGAGTACAGACTTTCGGGCATTAAAAAACCGTATAGACAATCCTTCTGTACGGTTTTCAATAGGGCAGGGGCTGTTCCTTAGTAAGGGCGCTGACTGTGAGATGAATTTATAGTCGAAGTTTTTATAACTTAATCAGCTTAATCAACTCAATCAACTCAATCAACTCAATCAACTCAATCAACCAATTAACCAATCAACCAATTAACCAATTAACCAATCAACCAATTAAACAATCTGTAGTTTATATCCTACAAAAATGAAGTTTATAGGTAATGTTTAGTTTATATCAAACAAAATCGTATATTTGCATAGATTTGTAGCTTATAAACTAAGAGAATATGCAAGAAGAAATTATTATACGTGAAAAATATAAGGATAAGATTTTTCCCTTTCAAGGAAAACCACTTATAAAGGTATTAACCGGTCAACGTCGTGTAGGGAAAAGTTATATTCTGAAACAAACAATTCAACTTATTGAACAAGAGGATAAGTCAGCAAACATTCTCTATATCAACAAGGAGAACCTGAAGTATGATTCTCTAAAAACCGCAACAGATTTAAATGATTATGTTCAAAAGAACACGATAGAAGGAGTGAAAAATTATGTCTTTATTGATGAAATACAGGAAATAGAGCAGTTTGAGAAAGCAATGAGAAGTTTGTTGCTTGATCCGAAATATGATTTATATTGTACGGGGAGTAATGCTAAAATGTTGTCAGGAGAACTTTCCACCTATCTGAGTGGCAGATATATTGAAATACCTGTTTACAGTCTGTCATACCTCGAATTTCTGATATTTCATAAATTAGAAAATACAAATACTTCACTGATTAAATACCTTAAATATGGAGGTTTGCCTTTTTTGAAGCACCTTGAGTTGGAAGATGAAATAGTCTATGATTATCTGAAAGGAGTTTATAATACTGTCATCTATCGCGATGTTATTATGCGAAATGAAGTACGTAACAGTGCTTTTTTAGAGAATCTGGTGATCTATCTGGCAGATAATATCGGACAACTTTTCTCGGCTAAAAAAATCAGTGATTATTTGAAATCTCAGCAAACAAATATAGCTACTTCTCAAATAATCGGATACCTGAATCATTTATCGAATGCCTATTTAATCCATAGAATGAAGAGAATGGATATTTTCGGTAAAAAAGTATTTGAAATTGGCGAAAAGTATTATTTTGAGGATTTAGGATTACGAAACACCATTTTTGAATTTAAACAATCTGATATTTCAAAAATCATAGAAAATGCAGTGTGTAATCATTTGCTTTATAATGATTATGAATTGAAAATAGGCCAGCTCGGACTAAATGAAATTGATTTTGTAGCCAAAAGAAAAGGGGAGATCCTGTATGTTCAGGTTTGTTATTTACTTCAGGAGCAATCGACCATAGACCGTGAATTTGGCAACCTGGAAAAGATAAAAGATAATTACCCTAAAATGGTAGTTTCAATGGATGAATTCATGGGGAATACCCGTAATGGCATTCAACATATTTATTTACGGGATTTTCTTTCGATGGAATTATAAACCCAATCCCTTCATCAGCTAACTATCCACCTCCCCCTCGTTTCCTAACGTAGGGGTAATTGGTTTTACGTTTCCAACGTTTTATTTGCTAACAGAATAGTTGAGTTATATCATTATAAACGACAGACCATTAAGCCCTCGTTAGGATACGAGAGGGAGAGAGTAAGCTTAAAGTCAGTAATTTCCCGTTTTGCCCCACTACCTAAATCGATCATTTTCGTGACCTCACGAAAATGATCATCGATATTGATATGCTGTGATTTACAAGATTCAACCGCACGATTTATAGCAACAATAAAATTCTCCTATCGTACATATCCGGTGTGAAGTTCCTGCGTCGCTTTTGTTTACATATCTTGCCATGCCGTTTCCTAAAGATCGGGTGTTACGGTATATTGGGCAGCCGGTACAAAAAAGAAGTAAATTCCCTCAAAGATAAACCAGACATAACAAAACCTGTTGAAACAAGACAAGAGCGAATCGTACGCCTTACAGGCTTCAATCCTTGCAAATGCCCTTTCTGCAAAACAGGCAATATGCAAACGGATGAAGATATCCCCAAAATAAGATCACCAACCAATGTGCTTTATCCTAACCTTTCAACAATACAATGCTGATTAACAATATTGTGACCCACTCTTAAAGGCGGGTTAGGATTCGTGTTGCATTAACTCAGCAAAATCATGTCAAACTGAACGCTTTCAGTTGATTTGTAAACCAATAATTCAATTTTGTGACAGGATTATTCCTCAATTAGAGTTTAAAACTTCTTTCTTTCCTCAAATGAGTCTATTCGGAAACTCCACAAAACACACCGATAACTCCATAGAAAACAAACTCTTTTATTTCTCCCCCTTTCTAAATCGCAGTCGGGATGTAGTGCAACCGAGGCTTCCTTGCTGGGTCGTACCGACCGCACGAAGCCCTATGTATTAACAGTAGTTTTTTCTTGAATATCATTAAACCTCTCCATTTAGAAACTTTAATATGGCATTTTTACTCACACCTTTTCCATTATTATCTGATTCAAGAATAATAGCATCATTCAGTATTTTACCAACACCACCTTTTAATTCCTTTTTCACTCTAAAATCTTTGATTTCTTTTTTTTCCTTAATGTCTTGTAAGACCTTCTCGATTATTTTCAAAACGTCTTGTGGTGACTTACAAACTTCGCTAATTTCAATAAAAATTAACTTGTCTTCGGGAATTTTACCTCCAATTAGTTGTTTGTCATTTGCATCTAAAAAATATTTTGGGTGAAGTGTCGTTATCATTAAAGCTGGAAGCAGTTCCTTCGGGTCTATTCCGTTTACAGATTCCCACGACATTAATTCCGAATAGAAATGACTTTCAGGAATCCCTTGAATTACGACAGCATCATTTTGAGCAGCAAAAGCAGCAATTTTGTCAAAGCTATTTCGTAATGTATTGCTAATCGGCTCATCCCAATTGTAGTAGTCCAAAATGTAAAGGTAATAACCTCTTTCCGTGTCATTTGGAAGCCCTGCTATTGTGCTAATTTTTAATCCCATTATTTCTCATTTTATCTGTGGTTCAATACAAAGATTATTTTTACTTTTTAAAAAATTCTATAATAGAGTCGTTATTTGCAAATTCAGAAGGGTCTGCTAAACTTTCTTCTGGATATATTTTCAAGTTTTCTTGATGTTCAGGGATTATGTAATCCATATGATGAAGTTTTCTATACAGATTTTTTGAAAACTCTATACAATTATCCAAGTTGTCGCAGAATCGAATAGCGTTTAATATTAAACTAGCACTAACACGTGCTTTTCTATTTGGAATGTTTGCAAGTTGCGTGATAACCTCAGTGTAATTTTCGTACAGTTTACTGTGTAGATTGTTTATTGATGAATAATAATTAAGCACAGAAGACGCTAATACATTAAAATCCTTTGAAACGTAATCATTCGTTTCATTGTCATAATCCAAAAAAAATCCATCGTTGTATATATTTTCTATTCTAGAAATCTTCATTTTTCGGGATTGCCAAAAGGATATATAAAAAATACCAAGATTTACTTGTTGATCTCGGGTTAGTTCGATGATTGGAATATCTAAGTCTAGTTTAAAGCTAGAAAATAATTTTTTACTTAAGAATCCAACAGGCAATAATCCATATTCGGTATCTTTTTTTAAATAAGTTTTAAGATTGGAAACTAATTCTTCGGCAATTATGAATCTTTTTGTTTTGTAACTTAAACCGATTCTGTCGTCAAGTTCTCCCTTTATTACATCTTGAATTTCAGGAAAACCATTAAATTGGTGAAGCCAATTGTTCTTAGGTTTTAATCCCTCTTTCATATCTTCTATTCTCCTGACATTCTGTATGAATAAATGAATTCTATGTTTTTCCTTACCTTCTTTATCCAAAGTCGTTACATCAATGCTTTTGCCTTTTATACTTTCTTTGTAGTCATCCATTTTGGTAAGAGTGTCTTGTCTTACAAAATTTAGGAGCTTGATTTTACCTTCTAACATTCTCTGATAAGCATATCTATACTCCATTTGAGTTATCGAAATTTCCTTATCATACATTCCACCAAATCGTTCTCCAATTAACAAAATAAAGTAATCAGATTTGTCAATTGCCCTTAAACATGATTCATAGGAATTATTATCTAACGGTTTATCAAAATCGTTATATTCAGAAGCATTAACTTTATAGCCAAATTCTTCTAGCCACCACTTTATACAAGACCTTAAATCTTTGAAGTCGTATATTGTGGATGATATAAATAATGTTGGTTTCATTTTTATTAGTGTCGTATTTGTTGTTTTTTAAAATTACTGCTAACGAGTTGCTATGCGAACTCAAATTCCTGTATGCGAACTCCTTGTTCGCATACATCCGCCTTATGGATATTAATATATAGTTTAATTGTACTGATTAGTAGCGAGATAGAACAATTGTTGTTATTAACTGTTGTTCGCATACATAATTCTTAAATGTTTGTTGGGTAGATGTGTTTCTAGTTAAAGAGTTTGTAATGCAAAGTTATGTAAATAATTCATATAACCATATAATTTATTAAATATTCAAATTGTCAAGTGGACTTTTAATTTGGTAGCATCCTTTGGTAATAATATGTGTATATATTTCTGTGGTTTTGCTGTTTGCGTGTCCTAGCAAACTTTGTATATATCTTAAATCTGTTCCTGCTCGAGCAAGTGTGTAGCAAAACTATGTCGTAATGTATGTAAAGTTATATGTTTTTTTATTCCCACTTTTTCTACCGATTTCCTTAGTATGGCTTGTATTCTCTTTTGTGAATAGTTCTCCCCTTTTGCTCCTTCAAATAACCATTCTTTCGGTTTATATTCGGCTACGTATTTCCGTAAAATATCCAGTGTTTTAATTCCAAGCAACGTGTAGCGATCCTTCTTTCCTTTTCCTTGTTCCACCCGTATTTGCATCCGTTGGCTGCCTATATCTTTAAGTTCTAGGTTTACGGCTTCTCCTCCTTTCCCAATTTTGATCATTTTCGTGACCTCACGAAAATGGTCATCGATATTGATATACTGTGATTTACAAGATTCAACCGCACTATTTATGGCAACAATAAAATTCTCCCATCGTGCATATCCAGGTAGTTCGTGCAGTTCCACCTCCCCCTTTTTTCCTAACGAGAGGGTAATTTGTTTTACGTTTCCAACGTTTTATTAGCTAACAGAATAATTGAATTATATCGTTATAAACGATTGACCACTAACCCCTCGTTAGGAAACGAGGGGTAGAGGGGATGTTTTTATTTATTTTAATCGTTGCACTTGTGGTCGTTAAGGTCAATCCCTATTGCGTATCTTTCTAACACTTTTACATTTCCATCAAAGTAAACCAAACAACGAGTCAGGTTATATTTATGAGGAGGGCAACAAAAAATGTCATAGTCAAAAGTTACGGTTTCAAATCCCTTTTTTTGTCTTGAAGCGTATGTTCTGTTGAAATGACTAACAAGATATTTCATGTCTTTTATTTGTTCAAAATCATACATAGGATATGTTCCAGTTATGATTGATACATAACTAATTGCTTCTTCTTCGTTGTCGATTGGAGCAAAAAGTTTTTTTAAGTCATTGTCGGATTTTACAAGTATGTAATCCCTATTTTTTTTAATCACAAGGTCAATACAAAACTCACACATTTCATTTATTTCATTCAGGTTTTGTCTGTTTAAACAATCAGTACCTTTAGATTGGTGTGTGCTGACTTCAGCCATTTCAAATTTAGGTTTTAGTCCTCCATAATAGTCAGGAACAGGACGGACTGTCTCTACTTTAAAGCTGTCAATAATAGCCTTATATTCTGCTGAGTCGATATTTAGAGGTTTCTCGGTTATAAAAGTCACCTGCTTGTCTTTCACTCTCGACAAATTGCAACTTGTCAAAAGAAAAGCAGTCGTAAATAGTATAACTGTCAGTCTAATTTGTTGATTCATATTTTTTTTGCTATTTCTGTCTTATTTCCATTCATGCACTTAACTACTTATTCTATTGATATATGGCAGTTTGTGGGAGCGTTCACTGCGACCCTTCGACAAAGTGAATACGGAAGTAAAGACTGCTAAGTGCAATTCAGCCAGAAGTAAGTATAGGCATGTATTAGCGGTTTATTATTTGTCAATTTAAATATTTTATGTTCAAACATGAAATTTGTTTTTAAATAGAATTTCATATAATTATTGTTGTTTTTCTTTTTTATAATATATCAGATCTTTATAATTTATAATTATAACCTCATTTTCATATTTCATCTTTAATTTGTTACCATTTTTTGGATAATCAAGTTTAAAAACATCATTATTTCTTTTCCATTTATTTTCTAAATCTCCTTTGTTAAAATTGTTGAATCCACTAATAGTTGGCTTTAAAAGCATATAAATAGTATCAAGGTTAATAATATTATTATTTTCAAATGTAATATCCTCTATGATTAATTTTTCGAATGAAATGTCGGTTATAATAAGATTGAATTTTCTTAGTGAGATATCATTAAGATTAAATTTACCATCTTTATTTGATACTGTACCTTTTAACTGATTTAAGTTCTTTTGGAATGGATTTAAAAGTTGTTTCTCATATAATGAATCTCTTGAGGGCTGAATAATGATAACACATCCCATAATATCAAATTTATTATCATAAGATCTTATATTCCCTTTTAATGAGTATTGACAATAACCTGAAATTGCATGTAATAAAAAGGTGAAGAAAAGTAACTTTTTCATTTTGCTATTTTTGAATTTATCTGTCTTTTTTTCAATTACCGCTAACATTAATGTCTGTGCTTTTTATTTCCAGTTAGCATTATATTATAGAACATACCACCATTTTATCACTATTGATTGTTAATAAAAACTGTGTTGTTTTATAAAAACTTTTTGTAGTTATAGCACGTACAAAACCCGTCTTTCCGGCTATGTTCATTAAATGTATAAAAGCTCCCGTACGTCACTAGAACTTATAATCTCGGTTTTTATATTTTTTGGTATTGATGGCTATTGGTTTGTAATCCCTTAACAGCAGCCGTCTCACTGGATATCCAAACTTAACCGTAACTGTTAATTCCACTATTTTGCTGTTGTATTTTCGATCCCAACTGCAATCATCTTAGGATTTTAAAGCCTGAATCAGTTAATTCCGCTTCAAATGTACGGACTATTAATTAACTTAACAACATTTTGTTCATTTATTTAAATGAAACATAAAAGTAATGAATTCAAGGCATTAAAAAACCGTATAGAAATTACGTTCTGTACGATTTTAAATATGGCAGGGGCAGTTTCATTTTATTCTTTAATGGCTGGGAATTATTGCCTAAATCCGGAATGAATCAACATTATCCAGGGAAAGGTTTTGTAGTTTATATCCTACAAAAAGGAAGTTTATCAGTAAAGTTTAGTTTATATCCTATGAAAAGGAAGTTTATCCTTAAAGTAAAGTTTAGAACAAACATATCTGGAAAAGATAAAAGATAATTATCCTGAAATATAGTTTCAATGGTTGAATTCATGGGGAATACCCGTAATGGCATTCAACATATTTATTTACGGGATTTTCTTTCGATGGAATTATAAACCCAATGCCCTCATCAGTTAACGGTACAAAGTGATTTCCCTTTTACAGGATAAACTCAATTAACTCAATTAAACAGCGTGCATCAACTTATGCAATTTTAATCAGTATATCCAGATGGCTAGGGAAAACCGCCAAGTGTGGATTTATTTCAACTTATTGACTGATAATTGATGATTTAACAGTGATTTCATTTGTGTTATGGCCATTTGATTCAATTGAATTAATCTTTCCTGTTGCGATAATCCCTGGTGAATAAGCATGGCATTAATACTTTCGAGATTCGATAATACCACTAATTGTTCGATGGTCGACATATCACGAATATTCCCTTCAGCATTCGGGTTTTCGTTACGCCATTGCTGTGCTGTTTTTCCAAACATAGCCATATTCAACATGTCGGCTTCGTTGGCATAAATAAATGTAATCTGTTTTTTAGTTAGTTCTGCCGGTATCAGGTTTTCTTTAATGGCATCGGTCTGAATATGATAATTCACCTTGGCTAAAGTTCGTTGAAAGTTCCAGTTCAATTTCATACGATCATTTTCATCTTCTTTCAGTCGTTGAAATTCATTGACAAGGTAAATCTGAAATTCAGGACTGAGCCACATGGCGAAGTGAAAAGCAATATCCTTGTGCGCATACGTTCCGCCAAATCGTCCAGCTTTTACAATTAAGCCCATAGCATTTGTCCTTTTAATCCATTGCCCCACCGACATAATAAAACGGTTAACACCTGCTTCATTTTCAATTACCCCGAATTCGGGGTAATTGAAATGCTGGTTATTTATTTTTTCCCAAATACCCACATACTCCAGCGTGTTTTTATTGGTAATCCATTTCCCAATTAATCCGCTACCTTCATTGAAACCGGAAGTCATATCGGTTAAACTGATGAAATCAATTTTATTTACTGTAATAACAGTTATCTGCGTTTCATTGACGTTTATTTTTGTTCCTTTTGCCATAAACAATATTGTATTTATTCTTTATTTTTAAGGTGTAAAATAGAAGCTATACTAAGTCAAGATTAAGATGAAATTAAAAAGCCAGTAACATTTGCTTTCTTTTCTCTTCTCTTTTCTCAGCAATCCTGTTGAATATATATTCTTCTTTTTTATGCTAATATCTGCTAGTTATATTTTCAATCCCAACTCATATCCCCTTAGAATTTTATAACCAGAATCAGTTAATTCCGCTTCAAATGTACGGACAATTAATTAACTTAACAACATTTTGTTCATTTATTTAAATGAAACATAAAAGTAATGAATTTAGTGTATAAAAAAACCGTACTGACATTACGTTCTGTACGGTTTTCAATAAGGTAAGGGGCTGATCCTTATTTGCTTCTTTTATGTTGTTAGTAGAGTGAATCTAACGGTTGATTTTTTTTTATAATCTAATCAACTCAATCAACTCTAAAATAGGTTAGTCCTTCTTCTTTTTGGGAGATTTATTCTTTCCAAGTTGTTTTATCTCCTTGTTGAGTTCCTCCAATGCTTTTAAATCTTCTGCTTTAAGTCGTTCAACTCTATATTTTTCATATTCCATTTCGGCCAGTTGAAGAGCCAGGTCATGTGAAATTTTTCCTGCATGTTCCAATATCTCATTTTCATTGATGGTCAGAATGTCATTCAGCTTTTTAATCCAGTCGATCATGTACATAACCTTTTTCTGACGTGCTTGATTTTCTGCAAATGCAAGGAATTGTTCCACCAGTAAATTTAGCTGACTTAACTCTTATTCATTCAAATAATTCTTGGCAATACCGACATCCGATTTTCTGATTTTATCTCCTGCCAAGGAATGTATTTCCATGTTTTGTTCATTTGCAATAGCTCTCTGTGCAATTAATTCTGCGGCAGTATGCTGATGAATTGCACAATGCAATTTATTCTGTATTGTAGCATAAAAGGTTTTTGCCTGTTCTGTCCTCGTGTCATAGTCAATACTGAGACTAAAAATATCTTTTACTTTTTGGTAGAAGATACGTTCAGAGCTACGGATATCACGAATACGTTCAGTTAGTTCGTCAAAATATCGAATCTGTCCTGCTGCTTTCATGCGCTAATCGTCAAGTATTAACCATTTTACAATAAACTCATTGAGTCGTTGGGTTGCCCAGATACGAAATTGTGTGCCCTGATGCGATTTTACACGATAACCCACAGAGATAATTGCATTCAGGCTAAAAAACTTTACCGGTTTGTCTGAATTTGTAATATGTAAATTTTGCACATTGCTTTTCTCATCCAGTTTATTTTCACTGAATATATTGTTTATATGCTTGGTTATTACACTACGTTCACATTGAAACAATTTAGCCATCTGGTTGAAAGAATATATCCCTCGAAGCGATAGATTTAGAGGCTCTTATAGCAGAAAA
>Ga0302205_10001124_pt1 | contig 10429 bp, 9 predicted proteins | sample II_Fen_E1_3_FD_194582 | JGI IMG/M metagenome (GOLD analysis project Ga0302205, IMG submission 194582) | Peat permafrost microbial communities from Stordalen Mire near Abisko, Sweden - II_Fen_E1_3 | ecosystem: Environmental > Terrestrial > Soil > Wetlands > Permafrost | place: Sweden: Abisko...
AAATAATTAATCGTTTAGCACCCACATCTTTTAAGTTTAGAGGTGCATGTTCATTGGGTATTTCAGTATCTCCTGTTTCCAATTAAAAAGAGATTGACTCACGATATTGAGCCAACCTCTTTTTTGAGTATAAGTAATGATTTTATTAATCTTCTTCTTTTTTGGTAGCTTCGTATTCTTTAAGTAATTTTTCCTGGATATCCATAGGTACAAGTTCATAGCTGGCAAACTTCATGGTGAAAGAAGCACGGCCACCGGTAAGGGAACTCAGGGTGGTGGAATAGCTGCCTAATTCTTTTAAAGGTATTTTAGCGGACAGTTTCTCATATCCTTTTTCGCTGTGCATGCCCATAATGACAGCGCGACGACCTTGCAGATCGCCCATGACATCACCCAACCGGTCGGAAGGTGCCTGAACAACCACATCGTAGATAGGCTCCAGTAGTTTAGGACCGGCTTCTTTAAATGCTTGTGAGAAGGCATTACGTCCGGCAAGACGAAAGGATATTTCATTCGAATCAACCGGATGCATCTTGCCATCGTATACGATGACACGCACATCACGGGCATACGACCCTGTCAGTGGCCCTTGCTCCATACGTTCCATAATACCTTTCATAATAGCCGGCAGAAAGCGCAGATCGATAGCTCCGCCTACAATACTGTTCACCAGAACCAGCTTGCCGCCCCATTCCAGTTGAATCTCCTGTGAGTCACGATTACTGATCTTATATTCCTGTCCGTTAAAGCGGAATGTATCAGGAGCCGGCATACCTTCGTAGTAGGGTTCAATAATCAGATGAACTTCACCAAACTGACCTGAACCCCCCGATTGTTTTTTATGCCTGTAATCGGCACGGGCATTCCTGGTAATAGTTTCACGATAAGGAATCTTTGGTTCCTTGAATTCTATTGGTATTTTATCATTGTTTTCAACACGCCATTTTAAGGTACGTAAGTGAAATTCACCCTGACCGTAGAGTATTGTCTGCTTTAATTCTTTCGATTGTTCAATAACCCAGGTTGGATCTTCTTCGTGCATACGGGTTAGTATTTCACTAAGTTTTTCTTCATCCGATTCCAGCTTGGCCTTAATAGCCCTGCGATACTTTGGTTCAGGATACTTAATTTCCTTGAAGTCGTATTCGCATCCCTTTACATTGAGGGTATTTCCCGTGCGGGTATCTTTTAGCTTAACAGTAGCCCCAATATCACCGGCTACGATTTCATCTACCTTCGTGCGTATTTGACCGGCCACTGAGAATATCTGACTGATACGCTCCTTGGAGTCACGGTCAATATTTATCAGATCGGCTCCTTCTTTGAGTGTACCGCTCATTACCTTGAAGTATGATACTTCACCAATATGCGGTTCAACACTTGTTTTGAATACATAAATGCTGACAGGACCTTTTGCATCCGCTGTTACTTCTATGCCATCAATAGTTTTAGGCTTCTCGGTTTGATTCACACTTGGTGATACGTTGCACAGAAATTCCATTAAGCGGCGAACGCACATATCCCGTCCGGCACATACACAGAAAACAGGGAACATGTCACGTGTCAGTAATCCTTTGCTGATGCCTATACGCATTTCATCTTCAGTCAAAGAGCCCTGGTCAAAGAACTTTTCCATTAACGCTTCATCATGTTCTGCCGCTGCTTCTACTAACAGGTTGTGAAGGTTTTGTGCTTTCTCAATTTCAGAGTCAGGAATCTCCAGTATATCAGGAACACCGCCTTCGGGTTTCCAGCGATACATTTTCATTTTCAATATATCTACCACGGCATTAAATTGAGGGCCAACAGTAATGGGATATTGAATAAGAACAATCTTATTCCCGTAATTCTCTTTCAGTTGTTCCAATGTACGATCGAAATCAGCTTTTTCCTGATCCAAATGGTTGGTAACAAAAATAACGGGTTTATTAAATCTTTCGGTATAACGGAAGTGATTGTTGGTTCCGACTTCTACCCCATATTGGGTGTTGAGAAGGATAAGAGCGGTATCGGTTACGTTGAGTGAGGTCACTACACCACCAATAAAATCGTCAGAACCCGGGCAGTCAATAAAATTAAGTTTCTTTTCGTGCCATTCAGTTTGAATAATGGTTGAGAAAACTGAATAGCCATACTCTTTTTCAACAGGGAAATAATCAGAGACCGTATTTTGGCCGTTTACTGTGCCTCTGCGTTTTATGACACCACTCTCGTAAAGCATAGCTTCTGCAAGAGTGGTTTTCCCCGAGCTGGAACTTCCCAGCAATGAAATGTTTTTAATTTCGTTCGATTGATATACTTTCATATTGTATTAAAAATTAAAAGAATTAATACTAAAAAATTGTAGTTTTTTATAATGAAAAATCGTATGGCAATGTATGAAATCTCTATTAAAATTGTATTTCTAAATTATATGTTTTACAACAGGGATTTAGGAGAACCCCTAGCCCCTAAAGGGGAACTAAGTTACTTCTGTTTTGACCTGACTTGTTTAGGGGATATTATAGACTTGACTAATTTAATTCCCCTTTAGGGGTTAGGGGTAAACATTTTCTTCGTTTCATTCCAATACTCGGGAGACTTTTTGAGAAAGTAAAGCATGACAAGCAAGCAGATGGAGAGGATAACCCCGAATACGGCGAAGCTGTTTTCGGCAGTAAAATAAGTGGTCAGGGAAAAGAATAAGGTCCCCAACAAGACAAATACAAAGGTGATAAGGTTCAGGTAGCCTATCATGTCGCCTAGTTTCCGGCCCAGGTTGGAGTTCTGGAGCATGGACAGGCAGGGAATCTGGAACAATCCACCCATAAATGCTACACTAAATACGCAAAAAACAAAGAGCCACATGCTGAGTTGGAAGAATGTGAGCACCAAAAACAGAATACTCATGCCTCCTATGCCAATAAGTATTAATCCTTTCTTTACCTCTTTTCCTGAAATTCGTCCTGCTGCCCAACACCCGAGTGCAATACCAATAGCAGCGCACGCCATCACCATGCCGGTGGTGGTATTTGAAGCATGATAAACCTGCTTGCAGTGAATTACCAGATTCATTTGCAACATACCTCCGATAAGCCAGAAAGCCGATGCGCCAAATATGGCACTGTTGACATTTGAGTGTTTACGGGCGAAACGAAAGGATTCTATCAAAAACCGAATAGGGTTTATTGTTCCAACTCCATCTTTATTCTCCGGTAATTCTTTTGCCCGGATAGAACGTGTTACCAGATAACCCAGCATTGCCAACCCAATAAAAAGTGTAAATACCAGCCATGGACTGTAGATGTCCGAAACCACCGAAGCGGTTACTGTACCGGTAAGTATTCCCAGAAATGCCATCATCTCAAATACCCCACTTCCGAATGAAACCCCTTCTTTGCCCCCGATATCACGTATCAGGCTGTATTTTGAAGGCGAATACATGCAACTCAAAATGCCCATCAGCAGCACTGTCAGAATTGCTACCATGACCCACTGAAAATAAAATGCCACGCAAGCCAGGACGAGCACCGGTATTTCAAGTAGCTTGCAAAGCCGGAATACTTTCTTTTTGGAATAGATAACAGCCAGCCTGCCGGCCCATGGGGAAAGAAAAAGATAGGGCACCACCAAAGAAGCTGAAACCATGGATATCAGTTGCGACTGAGTCATCCAACGTGGTGTTGACCACCCGACAGCAATAAATATGATGCAGTTCTTTACGAAATTATCATTGAAAACTCCCAGAAAGTTACTTAAAAAAAGAGGTGTCCATTTATTGCGGAATGAAAACATAGGTTGTTTGGGTTGGGTGAAGAGCAAATGTACGGAATACAGACGGAAAGACAAAAACAATACATAAAAAAAACCGAAGCACTATTTTAAGTGCTTCGGGTAGAAAATGTACTATAAACAAGTTGTTATAAACTGATTTTTTGTCTGAAGTCGCCCACCCTGACAATATACAAACCTTTTGCCAATTGAGGTTGAATGGTTTCTTTCAGCTCAGATGCAAAGACTTTTTTGCCTTGTGTATTATATATTTCAACATTTCCTGTTGTAAATCCAACCAATGTAATGGTTGCATTTGAAGCAACCACTTTGCGATTTTCAGAATTTAATGAGTTAACCGAAGTGGTTGTTGCAGTACCTGTAATCTTGATATCATCAATGCGGATCTCAGGTAATTCGTTTGTGCCTGAAACATCTAATGTGTTATAGTTTGGCGTTGAGAAACGAATGCTGAAATTTGAGTTTGCCAATACAGAAACATTAGAAACAGTCAGCCACGTTGTTTTCGTAGTGGTTAAACCAGCAATCTGTGTCGTCGCGATGTCTGTAAAGCCGGATCCATAGTTACATTGAACTTTAATATAGGTCACATCATATTTTTTCTTTCCGTAGATGCCGAAAGACAGGTTAATGTTATCATAATTCAAGGTGTTTATTCCGCTTATTGTAAATGAATTTGTTAAGTCGGCGTTAAAGTATAAGTTTCCGTTCCCACTTGCACCTGTATAGGTTGATGGATTATTAGTGCGGACATTAAGAGTTGTTCCGGCATCATCACAACTGACAGTTGTAGCAGTTGAAACCGGGGTGTAAACAATACCACTGTTCCATACATGTGAATCGGCACTCCAGTCATGGTCTGCATAGCTTTCACACTTAGTCGCATCGTACAGACCGGTAGTAGTACCGGAGACACAACCGTCTCTGCTCGTTTTTGTAGTTCCAAAAGTCTCCAGAAAAATTGTTGTTTGTGCTCTGATGCCTACTGACAACAATGTAATCCCTAAAAAAAGAAAGGTAGTTTTTTTCATATCTTTTCCATTATTGATTTTTTACAAAGTGATTGAGTAATGCTTTTGTTGCAGGGCTTAATAACAAAATATCCTTTACAAAAATAGCAAGACGGTTGTTTTTTTGAAAATAAAATCAGTGCAAAGACAATATGATTCAGTAAAATGGCAAATAGACAGGATTGACCTATAGAGGGAAGACTATAGGAGTTATCCAATGCATTAATACTTACGCAGGGAAAAAATAAAACTCAATCCACCTGTTGGTACTAGTTTTGCTGATATTTTACCACGGTGGTTAAGCACGGCATTTTTCACAATAGCCAGTCCCAGACCGGTACCACCCATCTTGCGGCTACGACCTTTATCTACGCGGTAGAACCTCTCAAAAAGACGGTTAAGATGCACTTCGTCCACCCCGATACCATTATCACTGAACGAAAAATAATAGAACTGTTCGTCTTCACGGTAACAGCTAATGTCGATGGTCAGTTTCTCTCCTGCATAAGTAAGAGTGTTGTCCAGGAGATTGCGAAAAATAGAGTAAATGAGAGAGCGGTTGCCCTGGATTTGTATATCGGGAGCAAAGTTTTTAATCACCTGACATCCCTTTTGTTCGATCTCCAAATGTACATCATTAAGTATATCCTCAATCACTTCAGAAACATTACAAGGTTCTTTTTCGAACAGACGTTTAGCTTCATCCATCTTGTTGAGTGTGGAAATGTCCTGCAGTAAGGCACTAAGGCGTAGGGCCTGTTGAAAAGAACGTTCTACAAAGAACCGCTGACGCTTGGGATCCATATCCGGGTTTTCGAGTATGCTTTCCATATAGCCTAAAATGCTGCTAACAGGAGTCTTCAATTCATGTGAAATGTTTTGTGTCAGATGTCTTTTCAATTCATTCTCATGTTCCTGTACCGAAATATCATTAATGGATATTTCAAAGGTGTTATCTTGAAAAACGATGCATTGCACCGAAAAGACATTCCCTCCTTTTTCAACGATCAGTCTTTTGCGCTTCAGTTCGTTATTCAGTAAACTTTGATCGATAAACTGATTGATGTCAGCAAATTCGGGTAACAAAAATATCTCATCAGAACTCTCGCATTTTTGGTCAGAAAGAATATTGGTGTACTGAATAAAGTGGGTGTTTGCTAGTATTTCTTTCTTTTGCGAAGAAAAGATACCCAATCCTTCCTGAGAGATCTGAAGATGCTTAATCAGCTTTTCACGCTCACGGTTTACTTCATCCTTTGTTACTAACAGTAATTTGTAAAGCTGTACGATATTTTTGCTGATTTCTCCCAACTCATCGTTCGGAAATTCAATATCCGTATCCGGCATTTCTTCCTTTTCTGCTTTCTGAGTAAAAATACGTAACCGATCAATGGATCTTGTAAAATTACGGGAGATAAAATACAGGGCAAGTATAGCCAGTATCAATATAAATGCCATGAAATACAGAAAGAACGTATTAGCCTTGAGCATGCCGGCCAGACTGATATTATAGGGCAATGCACTGCGAATGTAGTTGCTCCGGAAGCGGTGAGCCAGATAATAGTACTCTTTTCCGGTGGAAGCAGAGTGACGGATAGCTTTTCCGTTTTCGGAATAATTAGCCATTTCAATTTCCGGACGGTTCAAATGGTTCTCAAGAGTCGTACCTTTCTTAACCGACGAATCGAAAGTCACCACACCTGTGGTATCAATGACGGTTACCCGCAAAGCACTGTCGGGGAATAAGCTTACATAATCTTTCAATTTATCCCAGTCTGGATGTTGTTCCAATATGAACCGATTAATTGTAAAGTTATAAGTTGTAAGTTGCTGGTCGAGTTGTTCAGTCCGGAATTCCTTTTCACGACGATACTGAAAAAAACAGATAATAGCCATCATCAAAAAGAAGATACTAAAGAAATACAGGAATATCCGTTTGTTTAGATTCATGAAAAATAATTTACAATTAAATCATTTACTATTTACTATTGAAGAAACAGAAGTAAACGACAAAATAATACGAAAATTATGAAATATAAAAATGGAAAATAATAAATGAATAAATAGTCAATGTCTCTATTCTTCAAAACAATAGCCGTATCCGAGTCGGGTCACGATGTTTTTACCGTATGGTCCTATTTTTTTGCGAAGTCGGGTAATGTTTACATCAATCGTACGATCGAGTACAATTACTTCGTCACTCCAGACTCTATTCAGCATTTCATCCCGTGAAAATACACGGTTTTTGTTTTCCAACAGGAGCCTAAGTATTTCGAATTCTTTCTTTGTGAATGGTATTTCAATACCTTCGAGCATTACTTTCTTATTCTGCAATGACATTTCAAGTTTTTCGTAACTTAGTTGGAGTGGAGGGAGTGTGGCTGTTTTGTTTGATTCAAACCTTCGAATAACAGCTTTTACCCGTGCAAGCACTTCGCGGATGGAAAATGGTTTGGATATATAATCATCTGCTCCGATGTTAAAGCCCGTCAACCGGTCGGTCTCAGTATCTTTCGCTGTGAGATAGATAATCGGGACATTTGCTGTTTTAGGGTTTTCGTTTAGGATGCGCCCCATTTTAAAACCTGAAATCTCTCCCATCATTACGTCGAGCAATAGAAGGTTATAGTTACTGATGTCCTTTTTCAATGCTTCTTCAGCCGAATAGGCAACATCAACCATATACCCTTCAGTTTCCAGGTTATATTGAAGGATTTCACATAAATCTTCTTCGTCATCAACTACTAAAATACGATATGGATTCATACATTTATTGTATTATAATTTTGTTACAAAGAAACAACTTGTATATTTCGCGAATGTGTAATAACTGTTACAAAGATATTACAAAAAAATAAATTCTTCTGTAATTCAATCGTTTTAAACGTAAGATGAGATAAATAAGTAACAAGGACAATTAAATGTCGCGTTTTAAATTATCTGTTCGTTCTCTTTTTTTGATCCCGGAAACTACTTATTCCTGCCGTCATATTCAACCGATGGAAATCTTAATTGAATTTTCGGTTGTAAGGAAAATGGCATACAATTGCTGTTCTTTTTCCAAATCAAGACTGCGAAATTCAGACTCTATCTATTCGCTGTTGGGAGAGGGTTGCCTGAGGGTTGAGAGAGGGTTGGTTGAGGGTTGAGAGAGGGTTCAATGAGGTTTACCCCTTCCAACCCTCTCTCAACCCTCATTGAATCCTCTTTGAGCAGTGACTGAAAAGGCTTGAAACTCAGTTTTGGCTCCCGTGGGATGAATTGTAAAAAATGAAACAAAAACAGGAGTGATTTGGAATCAGGTTAGGGATTGGCTTTAATGCCACCCGGGTCTGGCAATAAAGGGAGTAATGTGGAATGGTCAGAGTAGATAATCCGGTGTTAATGGCAGTGCCGGATCCGGGAGTGAATGCTGAAGCAACTTAATTTAAACCGGTTAAAGAATGTATTGCTGCTAAATACAGTTCGAAAAGGAAACTGAAAATAGAACTTTCAATCTCCCGTTAAACCACTGTCATTTCCCCGCACATGCTTATGCTGAGACGATGTTTTATATCGTCCGGCGAGTTGTATTCCCCCAGCAGGTGCATCAGTTTGGTGACAATGGCTTCCGTTGTGCAGTCATAGCCACTCATAACCCCTGCATTCACAAGGTTTATGCTGGTTTCGTAACGACCCATTTCAACTGAACCGGTACTGCACTGTGTTTTGTTGATGATAAGTATTCCGCGGTCGGTTGCTTCTTTCAGGGCATTATAGAACCATATACGACGTGGGGCATTTCCTGCGCCAAAACTTTCGAGTACAATGGCTTTTAGTTTGGGTATATTCAGGATGGCATTTACGGTTTGTTCGGTAATGCCGGGAAAGAGTTTTAAAATGGCAATATTCTGGTCTACACAGGTGCGCACTCGTAGATTTGTTCCTGCTGACGGGTAATGAATGTAGGAGCGAAAATACTTGATATGGACGCCTGCCTTGGCAAGGGGTGGATAATTGTATGAATTGAAAGCGCTGAAATGTTCGGCATTCTTCTTGGTAGTTCTGTTTCCCCTGAAGAGGGTATCTTCAAAAAATATGCATACTTCGGGAACGATAGCTTGTCCGTTTTCCCTGGCAGTAGCAATTTCAATAGCTGTCAGCAGGTTTTCCTTGGCATCCGAACGCATCATGCCGATAGGCAGTTGTGCCCCGGTAAAGATAACTGGTTTAGACAGGTTTTCAAGCATGAAGCTCAATGCTGATGCAGAGTAAGCCATGGTATCGGTACCATGTAATATGACAAACCCGTCATAATCATTGTAGTTTTCCTGTATCAGATGTGCCAGTCTTTCCCAGACTGGGGGATGTACATCCGATGAGTCAATAAGCGGTAGGAATGGAATACTTTTTACACGAATTCCGGTTTGTTTGAGTTCCGGCAAGTATTCCTGAAGCCGGTCAAAATCAATGGGTCGCAAAGCACCCGTGGTGGGATCCTCGGACATACTTATCGTTCCACCCGTAAAAAGCAATAATACAGCACTTTCTTTTTCCAAGGTAAATATATAATGAATTTAATGCAAAGATAGTGTAATAATCAATGCTTTTTATCTTAAAAAGACAATTTGAATTCAATATATACTTTTTTTTTAGAGAAATCAGTTAACTATTGAAAATTTATCACTATTTTTGTAAGCTACACTCAGAATGTGTAAGTGCTTGATATTTCAAAGTCTATGTTGCGAATATGAATAGAATTTTTCTGATTGGTTATATGGGGTCCGGAAAAACAACCGTCGGTAAATTGTTAGCAGCCAAATTGGGGTACAGTTTTGTTGACATGGATGTCCATATTGAAGAAAAACTATTTAAATCTGTTTCTCAGATATTTGCAGAACTTGGTGAAGAGCAATTCAGGCTATTGGAACGACAAAGTCTGTATGAGGTTGCTAAATCCGACCGTGTAGTTATTTCGACCGGTGGCGGTGCTCCTTGTTTTTTTGATAACATGGGTTATATGAATGAACAGGGAATGACTGTTTATTTAAAATTATCGCCTGAAGAATTGGCTGAACGCCTGGAGTTGTCGCGTGCCAATAAACGACCATTATTAGCCGGACGAAAAGGCGAGGAACTGCGCCGATTCATCTCGGATGGATTGGCAAAGCGGGAGCCGTTCTACTCGCAGGCAGCCTATACAGTGTCGGGTGAAATAGAATCGACTGTATCACAGATTTGCGTTTTGGCAGGAATTAAATAAATTAAATTGAATATGGGCCAGACATAAAACGTCCATACAGAAAAAATATAATAACTAAATTATAGCACATCTAAATTGAGAAAATGAACAAAATGATTTATAGTGTAATAACAGGAGCAGGAAATTATATTCCAACGAAACAAATTAAAAATGAAGATTTTCTTTTAAATGAGTTTTATGAAGCGAATGGGGAAAAGATTACGAAACCAAATAAGGAAATTACCGAAAAGTTTCATGAGATCACTACCATTGCTGAAAGACGATATGTTGCCGACGATTTAAAAACTTCCGATATAGCTTATTTTGCTGCTGTAGAAGCCATAAAATCAGCCGGAATAGATAAAGAAGAACTGGATTATGTTATTGTTGCCAATAATTTTGGAGATACTCAATGTGATAACCGGGC
>Ga0302205_10001126_pt1 | contig 10422 bp, 10 predicted proteins | sample II_Fen_E1_3_FD_194582 | JGI IMG/M metagenome (GOLD analysis project Ga0302205, IMG submission 194582) | Peat permafrost microbial communities from Stordalen Mire near Abisko, Sweden - II_Fen_E1_3 | ecosystem: Environmental > Terrestrial > Soil > Wetlands > Permafrost | place: Sweden: Abisko...
AAAAGACGAATTGGTAAACAATCTTATAAGTCAAATGAAAACCCTCAAAATCTTAATAGTAGAAGACGACGAATTATCCACCATGCTCCTCACCAAGGTCGTTGATAATGTAGCCAAAGAACTATTGTATGCGGTTAACGGTCTGGAAGCCATTGAAATATGCCGAACAAACCCTGATATCGATTTGGTTCTGATGGATATGAAAATGGGTGAAATGGATGGTTTTGAGGCAACTCGGCGGATACGTGACTTTAATAAGAACGTCATTATCATAGCACAAACAGCTTTTACCTTGACCGGTGACAGGGAAAAAGCAATGGAGGCCGGATGTAATGATTACATCTCAAAACCCATCAACAGGAATCAATTACTGGGTTTGATTGACAGCCTTTTGCGATAAAGGATTCTTTTGAAAAAGCGGATGACCCAAACCACAACGATGGCCAATGCAACCCTAGGCACAGTCACCCAAAACACGGGAACACCGACGACCACCCAAAGAGAGGTATCCTCCAACAAGGAATGGCTGATGGCCAAGTGATTATTGAGCATGCTGGCATCTTTGGTACTGATTTTCCCTTCCTGAACCTGTTCAATCAAAATGGCGCTTCCGTAGGTTAAGCCTATAATGTTGGCAACAAACCAAAGGAAAGAACTGTCTCTTGACAAACCCATGAATTGCATGACTGGGGCAAATATTTTGGAAAGCATGTCCATCACATGAAATTCTTCCAACAGGCGTTGTAAAATCATCAATACGGTCACAATGATCGCAATTTTGAGACTAAGTGCCAATGCACCCTGGGCCCAAATTAACAAGACGGGACCGATGGTTTGTTCTGCAACAGTGGAAACAGCCAAGGCTGTTGCGGCTCCCATATGCAGTGGCAGCATCCAGTTCCAGAGGAAAGCAGCCACAAAACTCATTCCGATACGCAGGAACCATATAAAGGCGAAGTTCGAACCGGTCTTCTTTTGCACTGCCGTTTCGACCAAAGTATTGTGAGAAATAAGGCACATGATGCCCAATATCGTCAGTTGGCGGATGGTCAGGGAAAGGGAGCTGGCGATGGCAATGGGTGCGTATAACGGTAAAAAAACACTGGAAACAAAAACGATGGAGGCTTCGCCTGGCAATCCAATGGCCTGAAATATAGGGTTCAGCGCTATGGAAACATAATCGAGCACCCCTGAAAACTGAAGCAAGCGTACCGCCAAGGATATGGGCAGAATCATCTTGAGCAGCCAAATGATGGTACGTTTAGCTTTGGGCAAACCACTTTTGGTGGCACTCCATACACGTCGGCTTGTTTGATTCATCACTTCTTGAAATGACGGTCCATTTCACGTTTGTCGTCCTTTTCGCGAAGGGTTTCGCGCTTGTCGTAGGTTTTCTTGCCTTTGGCCACGGCTATATCCAATTTGGCCAACCCTTTTTCGTTGATGAACATCTTGGTCGGTACGATGGTAAAACCCGTTTCCTTGGTGAGGCGAGACAGTTTACGGAGTTCTTTCTTATTCAGCAGCAATTTTCGGTCACGGCGAGGCACATGATTGTTGTAACTTCCAAAGATGAATTCGGAAATCTGAATGCCCTTGGCCCACAGTTCCCCATTCACTAGAATGCAATAACTATCTGTCAGACTGGCCTTTCCCAAACGGATGGACTTGATTTCCGTACCGGTAAGCACGATGCCAGCCGTAAAGAAATCCATCAGCTCGAAGTCGAACGATGCCCGTTTATTCTTGATGACGATGGTGGTGGCTGGTCTCATGCTGTATAAATAATGCTTTTGGAAATGGGAGAACAAAGGTACAAATTTATCCCACCAATTCGAAACGAAGGGTTTCTATCTTGCCGAGCGCTGATTCGAGCCGTTCAGCCTCCCTTTTGCGAATTCGGAGTTTCATGCCGCAATCCATGTTGTAGTCTTGAATTAAAATCTGAGCATCAAGATTCTTCACCAGTTTCATGACGTCATTCATGAAGGGGAATTCGAAACGGATGGAAAACTCGATATCCACGGTTTTTTCCAGGATTTCAGCAGATTGCAAGGCTTCGGCGGCGGCGGCTTTATAGGCAACCACCAAGCCACCTGTCCCCAACAGGACACCTCCGAAATAGCGGATGACAACTATCAGGACATTCGTCAGATCAAAGGACTGAATCTGCCCCAGAATCGGCCTCCCGGCTGTGCCTGAGGGTTCTCCGTCATCGTTGCAGCGGGTTTCATTGGCTTCGGGCCCGAGTGCATAGGCAAAGCATACATGCCGTGCATCGTAATAGGTCTTGCGATATTGTTCCAGTATGGATTTCACTTCGGTTGCATAATCAACCGGATGTGCGAAAGCTAGGAATTTACTGCCTTTTTCCTTGTAAAGCCCTTCGCTTGGAATTCGGATTGTTTTAAAAGTATCGCCCTGCATGTTGCAAAGGTAGGGACAAAATGAATGAATATCTAAAAATGGTTGTATTTTAGCGTTTTGAAATAAAGAAACCTTGTTATGAGAATCCGAATCTACCTGACTTTATTTACTTCACTGCTGTTGCCAATCCTATTTTTAGGTTGCAAAACCTCAGCTAAAACAGGCCCTGTCCAATACGAGTATTTGTTGGTGGAACGACAAGGCGGCGGACAATTGGATTTCAGGGTTTATCCGGGCGAAAGCAGGTCTCATTTAAATATTTATGTTTCCAGCAGCGATTTTCAACCTGTAGAAAAGCGTTTTCAATTGGAAATTGACGAAAACAACGTGGATGCCTTCGATGATTTCTACAAAGCACTTAACGGACAACTACCACTGAAAGGAAAACAAAAGGTTTCAGGAAAGCTGAAAGGCACTTGGTTGTACTTGCGGTTTGTACTCGGAAACCGAGAAACAGAGGTAACCGATCCGGAATTGCTTCAGCGGTTTTCCGTATTCGAAAAACTGGTACGGGAGCAAATCGGAGTGAAATAAAAAAGACTCCTTTGGGAATTGCACTGAAAGATGTTTCAATAGAGCACCAAGGTCAAGGCACTGTTTGCGAAAACTCCCGGAGCGTACTTAACGTACGTGAGGAGAGTTAAGTGAACAGTAACGCAGAGGTTAGCGCTCTATTGAAACATCTATGATAATTTGTGGATGACTAATCCAGACCTAAGTTTCGGTTCGAACCAAGTCGTTTTGGGCGGCATGATGTTGCCACTGTCCGCAATGTTAATGAGTTGCTGCATGGAAACCGGAAACAAGGCAAGCGCCACTTTCATTTCACCGTTGTCCACACGTTTGGAAAGTTCACCCAAGCCACGGATTCCACCGACGAAATCAATGCGCTTATCGGAGCGAAGGTCCTTGATGCCCAAGATTTCATCCAAAATAAGGTTCGAGGAAATCGTTACATCCAACACGCCGATGGGATCATTGTCGTCGTAAGTACCCTGTTTGGCCGTGAGGGAATACCAGCAACCTGAAAGATACAAGGCGAAATTATGCAAACAGCAAGGTTTATAAAGGACTGAACCCTTTTTCTCCACAATGAAGTGTTTTTCCAATGCTTTTAGAAAAGCTTCCTCGCTCAGATTGTTCAGATCCTTGACCACCCGGTTGTAATCGATGATGGTGAGCTGATTGTCAGGGAAACAGACAGCCATGAAGAAATTGTACTCCTCATCACCTATGTGATTGGGATTCAATCTGGCTTTTTCGGCACCGACCAAGGCTGCAGCAGCGGAACGGTGGTGACCGTCGGCGATGTAGAGCGAAGGCATGGCGGCAAACAATTCCGTGATGCGCTTGATATCGGTGGCATCTGGAATCAACCAGAAATGATGGCCGAATCCGTCCGATGAGACGAAATCGTATTCAGCGGGTTTGGATGTGTATTTGGCCACAATCGAATCAATTTCAGTCGAAGCTGGATAGGCGAAAAACACCGGTTCGATGTTGGCATCGTTCACACGAACGTGCTTCATGCGGTCTTCTTCCTTGTCGCGGCGCGTCAGCTCGTGTTTCTTGATGTTTCCCTTGAGGTAATCGTCCACACTGGCACAAACGACCAAACCATACTGCGTCTTGCCGTTCATGGTTTGTGCATAGATGTAGTACATTTCCTGTTTGTCCTGTACCAACCACTTGTTGTTCTGAAACTTGTTGAAATTCTCAACGGCTTTCAGGTACACTTCTTCGTCGTGTTCATCCTTTCCAACCTGGAAATCGATTTCAGGCTTGATGATGTGGTATAAGGACTTTTCATTAGAACCGGCTTCGGCACGGGCTTCTTCGGAATTCAAAACGTCGTAGGGACGAGATGCGACCAATTCCACCAGTTCCACCGGGGGACGAACGCCTTTGAAAGGTTTTATCAGGGCCATAGTTAGTTGTTTACGCGGAAACGTTCGTTACCGTTTTTCAGGAAATCCACAATCTGAACAGCTGCAGCGATGCCGGCGTTGATGTTGGCCTCAGACGTCTGCGCACCCATTTTCTTTGGGGTGGCAAAATAACGTTCGGGGTATTTCGCAACGAATGTGGCATGGGCGGCCGGCATGATGTCGGTCATGTAGCGTACGTCGGAGCGTTCGGCCATCAGGTTGATGATGCTCACTTCGTCAATCACTTCCTTACGGGCGGTATTCACAATCATGGCACCTTTGGGCATTTTGCCTACCAGTGCGGCATTTATGGAATTCTTGGTTTCGGGCGTGGCGGGAATGTGGATGGATACCACGTTGCAGGTGCTATAGAGTTCTTCAACGGAAGACAAGGCTTTCACGCCATCCTTTTCAATGACTTCAGCAGGACAGAAAGCGTCGTAGGCAAAGATTTCCATTCCGAAACCTTTGGCGATGCGGGCTACGTTGCGACCAACGTTGCCATAAGCGTGGATACCCAGCTTTTTGCCGAGCAATTCAGTCCCCGAAGTACCGTTGTAAAGGTTGCGTACACCGAAAACCATCAGTCCGAGGGCAAGTTCGGCAACGGCATTGGCGTTTTGGCCAGGAGTGTTCATCACGCAAACGCCGGCAGCCGTAGCAGCGGCCAAATCTACATTGTCGTAACCGGCACCAGCACGAACTACAATTTTAAGGGCTTTGGCAGCAGCCAACACTTCAGCGTCAATAATGTCGCTGCGGATGATCACGGCGTTGGCATCGGCGATGGCGTCCAACAATTGTTTTTTTTCAGTGTATTTTTCGAGTAGGGCAAGTTCAAAACCGGCTTCGGTTAGGACTTTACGAATACCATCAACAGCCACTTTGGCGAACGGTTTGTCGGTAGCGATGAGTACTTTCATTGTATTTCTGCTTTTATGCCGTTCGGCGGAACATCCGATTCGGCGGTGGATAAAGTATGTTTAGTTCGAATGCAAAAAGCGGAATTTCGTCTGAACCGAAACCCGCTTTTTGGAATAGGATGTCAACTTTTTCAGTGTGTCTGAGCAAATTCACGCATGGCATCGACCAGAACCTGCACGCTTTCAATGGGAAGAGCGTTGTAGGTTGATGCGCGGAAGCCACCAACTGAACGGTGCCCCTTGATGCCGATAATGTTTTTGGACGAAGCAAATTTATCAAACTCACCTTCCAACTCCTCCTTGCCGTCGTTCATGACAAAACAGATGTTCATGATGGAACGGTCTTCCTTGTTGGCAACGGTGCCTTTGAAGAACGGGTTGCTGTCGATTTCGTCGTACAGCAGTTTGGCTTTGGCCAGGTTGCGTTCGTACAATGCATCGATACCACCGTTTTCCTTGTAGAACTTCAAGGTCTGCAAAGCAGAGAAGATGGGCAATACAGGAGGCGTGTTGAACATGGATTCATTTTTGATGTGGGTGGCATAGTTCAACATCGTCGGGATGGGACGGCTGACTTTACCCAAAGAATCCTTGCGTACGATGACCAAGGTCACACCGGCTGGAGCCAGATTCTTCTGGGCGCCGGCAAATATCAGTTCATAATTGGTGAAATCGATGGGACGAGAGAAAATATCCGAAGACATGTCACAAATGACGGGAACACCCACGCTTGGATCCTTATGGACTTCCGTTCCGAAAATGGTGTTGTTGGAACAAAAATAGAAGTAATCGGAATCGCCAGGAATATCCCAGTTTTTAGGAATATAATTGTAATTGGCATCTTTGGAGGAAGCAGCGATGTGCACTTCACCAAAGAATTTGGCTTCCTTGATGGCGTTGCCTGCCCAAGTACCCGTTTCGAGGAATGAAGCTTTCTTTTCCATGTAGTTGTACGGAGCCATGCAAAACTGCAGACTGGCACCGCCGCCCAGGAATAGGACTTCGAATTCTTCGGGAATGTGGAGCAACTCTTTGATCAGGGCACGAGCTTCGTCGCAAACAGCCACGAACTCTTTGCTACGGTGTGATACTTCCAACAGAGAGAGGCCAGTCCCTGCGAATTCACGAACAGCGTCCGCCGTCTGCTGAATGGTAAAATCACTCAAAATGGAAGGACCTGCGTAAAAATTATGCTTTTTCATATAGGAGGAAATTGGTATACAGGAGGGTGTCTAAAACGATGCGAAATTACTAAAATATTTTCTTACCGCCACACAAAAAACCATTAATTTTTGGCGTACATTTGCAGGGTTTGGGCGAATAATTCTCCGTCTTTCCGCGAATTTCCTTATGCATTGACAATCATGGCACAACCTCTTGCAGAACGGCTTAGACCCAAGAAACTGGACGATTACATCGGTCAGAAACACTTGGTTGGACCAGGTGCGGTGTTGCGGAAAATGATCGATTCGGGAAATATTTCCTCCTTCATTCTCTGGGGTCCTCCCGGTGTCGGTAAAACGACCCTAGCGCGCATCATTGCCAATCAGTTGGAGCGTCCGTTCTATACGCTGAGCGCTGTCAGTTCCGGCGTCAAGGACGTTCGTGAAATCATCGAAAAGGCCAAGAACAATCGTTTCTTCAATGCAGAAACCCATACGCCGATACTTTTCATCGACGAAATTCACCGTTTCAGCAAATCGCAGCAGGATTCCCTGCTCGGAGCGGTAGAAAATGGGACGTTTGTACTTATAGGTGCCACAACCGAGAATCCTTCCTTTGAGGTCATCAGCCCTTTACTTTCCCGCTGTCAGGTCTATGTACTTCAGTCACTGGAGGTTTCAGACTTGGACGAATTGCTTGTAAGGGCGCTTTCTACCGACAAGGAATTACGCAAACGGGAAATCAAGATTCTTGAAAAAGATTCCTTGTTTCGATTCTCCGGTGGAGATGCCCGTAAATTACTGAACATCATCGAATTGGTGGTCAATGCCGAAGAGGGTGAAGGTCCTGTGGAAATCACCGATGCGCTCGTGACGGAGCGACTTCAACAAAATCCGATGGCTTACGACAAGGACGGTGAGATGCACTATGACATCATTTCCGCCTTCATCAAATCCATCCGCGGCAGCGATCCGGAAGGAGCAGTTTACTGGCTGGCCCGAATGGTAGCCGGCGGCGAGGATCCCAAGTTCATAGCCAGACGCATGCTGATATCGGCTTCAGAAGATATAGGACTGGCCAATCCGAACGCGCTGTTGCTTGCCAACGCTTGTTTTGACACGGTGCATAAACTAGGTTGGCCAGAAAGCCGTATCGCCTTGTCTGAATGCGCCATTTACCTGGCTTCCTCTCCCAAGAGCAATTCAGCCTACATGGCCATCGGCACCGCACTGGGCATCGTCGAAGAGACAGGCAATCTTCCGGTACCCCTGCATCTTCGCAATGCGCCCACCAAATTGATGAAGCAACTCGACTATGGCAAGGACTACAAATACGCGCACGATTACGAAAACAATTTCGTGGAGCAGGAATTCCTTCCCAAGAAACTGAAGGGCCGAAGCATCTGGAAACCACAGATCAACGCCTCGGAGGCTAAATTGAAGGAGTTTCTCAACAAGCTCTGGAAAAACAGGTTCTAACAGCCTTTTTTCATACTCTTTCTGTCATTTTTCAAACATCCCCTTTCCTATTTTTTGGGTATTTTTGTCTTGCAATTAATCTTTATCCAAACACCTATGAAAAAAACCTGTTCAGGCTTAACACTGTTGTTTTTACTTTCCGTTGCGACTGTATTCGGACAAAACCTCCCCGACCGGAAAGCCATCCTCAAAACGATGGAACTCGCCAACGACACCTTCATGACCAAACATGCCGATTGCACCGCTCCAACCACCGGTGGCGGCAAATTGCGCCCCAGCAACATCTGGACGCGCGGCGTATATTACGAAGGACTGATGGCACTCCACCAGATTTGCCCCCGTGAAAAATATTACAACTACGCTTTCGCATGGGCTGAATTCCATAAATGGGGCTTCCGCGATGGAAATGTGACGCGCAACGCCGATAACTACTGCGCCGCACAAACGTACATCGATTTGTACAACCTCTGCCCCACTCCAGAAAAGTTAAAGAACACACGAGCCAATTTGAGCATGTTGGTCAATACGCCCCAAAACAACGATTGGACCTGGATCGACGCCATTCAGATGGGCATGCCTGTCTTTGCAAAAATGGGTGTCCTAGAGAATGACAGCCGCTATTTTGAGAAGGCTTGGAAAATGTACGCTCATACCCGCAACATAGAGGGTGGAAAAGGCCTATGGAATCCTGCCGATGGTTTGTGGTGGCGGGATGCTAATTTTTGCCCGCCTTATAAGGAACCCAACGGTGAAGATTGCTACTGGTCACGCGGCAATGGATGGGTCTATGCGGCTTTGGTTCGTGTCATGGACATCATGCCAGCCTATGAAACACACCGTAAAGCTTATCTGGCTGACTTTAAGGCCATGTCCAAGGCTTTGAAAGCCTGTCAGCGCAGTGATGGCTTCTGGAACGTCAGTTTGCACGACTCCACGCATTTCGGTGGCAAGGAAGTAACCGGAACCGCACTTTTTGTTTACGGCATGGCTTGGGGCATCCGTCAAGGCATTCTTCCGCGTGCAGAATTTTTACCTGTTGTGTTGAAAGCTTGGAATGCGATGGCTACTGAAGCCGTTCATCCGGATGGCTACCTGGGTTATGTACAAGGCACCGGCAAAGAACCCAAGGACAGTCAACCGGTGACCTACGATGTAGTGGTTGACTTCGACGATTTCGGACTTGGTTGCTTTTTATTGGCCGGTTCTGAAATGTATAAATTGAATTGAACCTCCTTCGAATTAAAACAAACAGCCCGACAGAATCAAATCTGCCGGGCTGTTGTTTTATAATTACTCAGGATCAATTGTAAGCAACCGTTACACTAAAGGTTCCGGTATACGATGCTGCAACGGCGGTTGAAGGAACAGCCAACGTTCCGCCTACATAGAAGACATCGTTTGTTCCGATGACACCACTGGTACCGTTTGAGCAAGAGAAGTTGGTAATATTCAGCGTGTTTACGCCTGAAACAATGGTCTGGGTCGTACTCGGAATCGTAATGGCGTACGCTTTCCCGCTTTCACCACCTACGGTAAATTTGGCTGCAGTCTGAGGAGTGCTGGTTAAAACGATAGCATCACCACCGGAAACATTATTGCCAGGAGTAGCGCTTGCGGCAACAACAACATTTGATGCCAATGTACCTTTGGCAATCACACCAAAATCAAGGGCTTGGCTGGAAGTATTTGCCAATGTTATCGGAACAATGATGCGAGCTTTACTTTGTACACTTACGGTCTTGTTGGCAACGTTATCTGCGGCAGTGGCTGATAAAACGAATGCGGCAAGGGCGATGATGGTAAGAAAGCCTTTTTTCATGATTTTATTTTGTTTATTTCTTTTTGACACTACAAAGATACGGTGGGACTTAGGATATTCGATCAAATAATTCTATACAGAAGGGAAGCAGTCTACTGCTATTAGGGATACAAAAAGGATATGGGTACATAAACGGTTGTTGTTTTCCTTCTATAACAAAAACAGCCCGGCAGAAATCTTTCTGCCGGGCTGTTTTTAATCTTATTTTTTCAGGATCAATTGTAAGCTACCGTTACATTGAATGTTCCTGCATAGGTAGAAGCAATAGCGGTTAAAGGCACGGTCAACGTTCCACCAACATAAAATACATCATTCGTTCCGATGGCAGTGCCAGTTCCGTTGGAGCATGTAAAACCAGTGATGCTCAACGTATTGGTTCCATCCGTAATGGTTTGTGCGGTGCTAGGAATTGTAATGGCGTAGGTTTTTGCATTTTCACCAGTGACTGTGAATTTGGCTGCGGTCTGCGGAGCGCTCGTCAAAACGACAGCGTCACCGGAAGCAACAAGAATGGACGGAGATGCTACGGATCCAACAACGATGGTGGAGTTGGCAGCCCCTCTGGCGATTACACCAAAATCAAGTGCTTGACTTCCAGTGTTGGCCAAAGTGATCGGAGTAATGATGCGAGCCTTGCTCTGAACACTCAGGGTCTTGTTGGCAACATTGTCTGCAGCGGCGGC
>Ga0302205_10001134_pt1 | contig 10376 bp, 5 predicted proteins | sample II_Fen_E1_3_FD_194582 | JGI IMG/M metagenome (GOLD analysis project Ga0302205, IMG submission 194582) | Peat permafrost microbial communities from Stordalen Mire near Abisko, Sweden - II_Fen_E1_3 | ecosystem: Environmental > Terrestrial > Soil > Wetlands > Permafrost | place: Sweden: Abisko...
CAAGCCTTTTTGACTGGCGATCTAGAAACAATTAATAAATTAGATGCCGAACTTAACGAAGTTTTAAATACGCTTAATAAACTAAAATTATTACAAGGTATTTCGGAGACAGCCGCAGTTACTCCTTTTACTGAAGCTCAGGTTGTTCAAAATGGTATCGAAGCTTCTTTTGGTATTGCTGGTTCTAATACGGTTTCTGGTAGTGGTTCGATTGCACCGATGAACGAATATGATATAAGTTCTTACGCTACTGACCCACTTCATGAACAAAAAATTGCTGATATCTTATCTAATATGGGTGAGATGACTAGCCCAGAATTAATTGATATGTATATTGGTGCTAAATCAACTAGCAGTCCTTTAAGCGGACAAATGATTTTCGACGCTGCTAATGCTTACACCGTTGATGTTCGTTTAGTAATGGCAATTATGGAACTTGATTCTCGCTATGGTACAGCTGGGGTAGCGGTGGATACTTTAAATCCTGGTAATGTTGGTAATACTGGTGCCACTACTAAAACTTATGATTCTTGGCAGGCCGGCGTGGAGGCGGTTGCTGAATGGTTGAGTCGTCATCGAAAAACAGTAGCAGTTGATGCTCCTACTAATTAATCTTTAGAATATGGAAGATAATATTACTGAAACTGATGTTAAGACAGATATTGCTCTAAGTGAAGAACCAGAGGAAGCTTTATTTAGTTATTACAAGAATTCTAATTATTTTAAATATTTAGATGAAATAAGACAGCGACTTTATGAATTAGTGGTTGTTTTTATTGTTTGTTTTTTAGGTGGATTTTTTTTGACAGCTCCAATTTTAAAAAAAATTGTGGCTTTTTTCCAAATTCAAGGCGTAACCATTGTTACTAACTCGCCTTTTCAATTTCTGGATTTAGCGATGGATACTGGTTTGATTATCGCTTTAATTTTCTGTGCTCCTTTATTTGTTTTTTACGTTTATAATTTTTTGAAAGATGGTTTTAATAAAAAAGAGAAGAAAATTTTTCTAATTTTATTACCAGTTGCCTTACTTTTATTTTTAACTGGTTTCTTCTACGGCTTTGCTATTTTATATTTTTGTTTAGAGGCGATTGCTCAAGTTAATATCAATATTGGTATTCAGAATTTATGGGATATTGATAAATATTTTTCACAAATTGTTTTAACTTCAGTATTGCTTGGTTTTATTTTTGAATATCCTGTGGTTTTAACTTTTTTACTTAAGTTAAAAATTATTAAAGTTTCTTTCTTAAAGAAAAATAGACGTTATGCCATTGCGGCGATGTTTATTTTTGTTTCTTTATTACCACCAACTGATGGTTTATCTCTTGTTGTAATGACTTTGCCTTTAATTTTAATTTACGAACTTACTATTTTCTTTAATTCTTTTGTAAGAATTAAAGACTAATTTAAAAAATATGTTTGGATTAGGAATCAAAGAAATAATTATTATTGTTTTAGTTATTTTATTATTGTTTGGCTTCACTAAGTTACCAGCTTTAGTAAAAAATGTTACTAAATCAATTCAGATTATTAAGGACGCTTTTAAAAAGTAAAATTATTTTCATGTTAAATAGTCATAAAAAATATTTAGTTAGCTTTCTAACCCTGTCTTTTTTACTTTCAAGTTCAGCTGCGTTAGCGGCTTATGATAAGTATCAACTTGGTGACACGGTTACGGTGGGAGAATTTGTCTATGATGACAATTTTATTCCAACCACAACTCCTTGCACAGTTTCTATTTATAATCCATTGGGAGTTTTAGCTACTCAAACTAGTATGGTTGCCAGTTCTACTGGTTGGCATTCTTATGATTTTACTTCAGCTAATTTAGTTGGTACTTGGCCAGCTACTATTATTTGTGGTAGTGGAGCTGGTGGCGATTTAACTAAGTTAGATAAAACTTTTATTGTTGCTTCTTCAAGTTCTGCTAGTGGTCCATCGGCGACAGATATCGCGACCGCCGTTTGGAACAGTGGTGACAGGACAATTACTTCTAGTACTAATATTACGGCCGGTGTTTGGAGTGTTGGCACTTCTAGTTTTGCTACTTTAGTTTCAAATATTTGGAGTGATACTACAGCACCAATTAGAAGGTTAACTGATAAAAATTTAAGTTTAGGTGGTAGTTTAGCTACCGAAACTTATATTGATGCTACGACTCCTAATATTGCGGCCGCTGTTTGGGCTGATCCTAGTAAATTTACCACTTTAGTTTCAGCTATTTGGGGCAATGTTACTAGAACTTTAACTGGTGCTTCTTTAGATTCTGGTTCTTTGGCTTTACAGTCTGATGTTTTGGTTATTAAAGCTAAAACCGATACTATCAACTGGTCTGATGTAACCGCTACTAAAAATAACGTGGCCACTTTAATTACCGAAGTGGGCACTGGCAATATCGCTGGTATTAAAACTAAAACCGATTCGATCGCTTGGGGTGATATTACTGGACTGGTTACTTCTAATGGTTTTATTAAAGCCAAGACTGATACGATTGCTTGGGCAGACGTCACCGGTATTAAAACTAAAACCGATACGATTGCTTGGACTGATGTAGCCGCTATTAAAACTAAAACAGACACAATTGTTTGGGGAGATGTCACAACTATTAAAACTAATGTAGCTACTTTGGTTTCGGAAATAGGTACTGGTAATATTACTAGTATTAAAACTAAAACCGATTCCATTGCTTGGTCTGATGTCACCGGTTTAATTACTACTAGTTCCCAAATTGCTTCTAAAACTGACATGATTGCTTGGTCAGATATTGCGGCTATTAAAACCAAAACGGATACCATCGCCTGGACTGACGTTACTGGCATTAAAACCAAGACCGACACCATTGCTTGGGGTGATGTAGTCGCTATTAAAGCTAAAACCGATACCATCAATTGGACCAATATTTCTACTTTAATTTCTGAAGTTGGTACTGGTAATATTTCCGGCATTAAAACTAAAACTGATTCCATTGCTTGGACCGACGTTACTGGTTTAATAACTAGCAACGGACAAATTAAAGCTAAAACTGATAATATCGCTTGGGCTGATGTGGCGGCAATTAAAACTAAAACCGACACGATTGCTTGGACTGATATTACTGCAATTAAAACCAAAACCGATACAATTGTTTGGGGTGATATAAGTGATATTAAAACTAACGTCGCTTCTTTAATCACTGAAGTTGGTGTTGGTAATATTGCTGGCATTAAAACTAATACTGATACCATCGCTTGGTCCGATATCACCGCTTTAATTACTACTACTGGACAAGTTAAAGCTAAAACCGATACGATTGCTTGGGCTGATGTGGCCGCTATTAAAACTAAAACCGACACCATTGCTTGGGCGGACGTCACCGGTATTAAAACTAAAACGGATTCAATCAATTGGACCAATATCGCTACTCTAATTACCGAAATTGGTACTGGTAATATTTCGGCGATTAAGACTAAAACTGATGATATTACTTGGACTGACGTGTCTGCTATTAAAGCTAAGACTGACACGATTAACTGGGCCGACATTGCTCTTATTCCTTTAAATACTTGGTCTTATTCTGGTAGAACTTTAAGTAATTTTGGTACTTTAGTAACAGATGTTTGGGGTGCTACAACTCGCACCTTAACAGCGGCTACTTTAAATTCTGGATCTTTAGCTTCACAGGCTGATGTCACTACTATTAAAAATAACGTAGCTACTTTAGTTTCGGAAATTGGTACTGGCAATATTACCGCTATTAAAACTAAAACTGATTCCATTGCCTGGTCTGACGTCACTGGTTTAATAACTACCAGTGGACAAATTAAAGCTAAGACAGATGTGATTAATTGGTCCGATATTAGTGCCGTTAAAACTAAAACCGATACGATTGCTTGGGCAGATATTACTGATATTAGTTCTAGTACTCAGGCTATTGGTTCTAGTACAACCGCTATCAAAGCTAAAACCGATACTATCAACTGGTCTGATGTAACCGCTACTAAAAATAACGTGGCCACTTTAATTACCGAAGTTGGTACTGGTAATATTGCTGGTATTAAAACTAAAACTGATTCCATTGCTTGGGGTGATATTACTGGACTAGTTACTTCTAATGGTTCTATTAAAGCCAAGACTGATACGATTGCTTGGACTGATGTTACTGGTATCAAAACTAAAACTGATACTATAAATTGGGCCGATGTTACGGCTGTTAAAACTAAAACAGACACAATTGTTTGGGGTGACGTCACAACTGTTAAAAACAACGTCGCTAATTTAATTTTAGAAGTGGGCACTGGCAACATCGCGGGCATCAAAACTAAAACTGACTCCATTGCTTGGAATGATGTTACTAATTTAATTACTACTAGCGGACAGATTGCTTCTAAAACTGACATGATTGCTTGGTCTGATGTCGCTGCTATTAAAACCAAAACTGATACAGTTAATTGGTCTGATGTCACTGGTATTAAAACTAAAACTGATTCGATTGCTTGGGGAGACTTAGCCGCTATTAGTTCAACTACGGCCGCTATTAAAGCCAAAACTGATACCATCAATTGGACCAATATTTCTACTTTAATTTCTGAAGTTGGTACTGGTAATATTTCCGGTATCAAAACTAAAACTGATTCGATTGCCTGGGGTGATATCACTGGGCTGATAACTAGCGACGGTCAAATTAAAGCCAAGACCGATACAATTGCTTGGACCGATGTATCTGCTATTAAAACTAAAACCGATACTGTTTCATGGACTGACGTCACCGGTATCAAAACTAAAACTGATACAATCGTCTGGGGCGATATCGCAACTATTAAAACTAATGTCGCTTCTTTAATCACTGAAGTCGGTACTGGTAATATTGCGGCGATTAAAACTAAAACTGATTCGATTGCTTGGTCTGATATCACTGGTATTGTTACCTCTGACGGTCAAATCAAAGCTAAGACTGACACCATTGCTTGGACTGATGTCACTGGCATTAAAACTAAAACCGATACGATTGCTTGGACTGACGTTACTGGCATCAAAACTAAAACTGACACTATTTCTTGGACTGATGTAACTGGTATTAGCTCAACCACTAACGCCATTAAAGCGAAAACCGATACTATTAATTGGTCCGATATCACTGCTTTACCAACAAATATTTGGTCTTACTCTGGTAGAACCTTAACCTCACTTGGAACTTTGGCGGCCGATGTTTGGAATAATACTACTCGAACTTTGACTGACTCAACTTTAAATATTGGTTCTTTAGCTTTACAATCCGACGTGACTGCTATTAAAGCGAAAACTGATACTATTAATTGGTCTGATGTTACCGCTGTTAAAAATAATGTATCTACTTTAATTTCTGAAGTTGGTACTGGCAATATTGCTGGCATTAAAACTAAAACTGATTCCATTGCCTGGGGTGACATTACTGGTATTGTTACCGCTGATGGTCAAATCAAGGCGAAGACTGACACCATTGCTTGGGCCGATGTCACTGGCATTAAAACTAAGACTGATACGGTAAATTGGACTGATGTCACTGGCATTAAAACTAAGACTGATACGATTGTTTGGGGAGATGTCACAACTATTAAAACTAATGTCGCTTCTCTAATTACTGAAGTTGGTACTGGTAACATTTCTGCTATCAAAACTAAAACTGATTCGATTGCTTGGTCTGATATCACTGGACTAATTACTACTAGTTCCCAAATTGCTTCTAAGACTAATATGATTGCTTGGTCTGATGTCGCTGCTATTAAAACCAAAACTGACACTGTAAATTGGTCTGACGTTACTGGCATTAAAACCAAGACCGACACGATTGTTTGGGGGGATGTAACCGCTATTAAATCTAAAACCGATACTATTAACTGGGCCAACATCGCTACTTTAATTTCTGAAGTTGGTACTGGCAACATCGCTGGTATTAAAACCAAGACTGATTCCATTGCTTGGGCTGATGTTACTGGACTCGTTACTAATAGTGGGGCTATTAAAGCGAAGACTGACAATATCGCTTGGGCCGATGTCGCCGCGATTAAAACAAAAACCGATACGGTAAATTGGACTGATGTCACCGGTATCAAAACTAAAACCGACACGATTGTTTGGGGTGATGTCACAACTATAAAAAACAATGTAGCTTCTTTAATTACCGAAGTTGGTACTGGTAATATTTCTGCAATTAAAACTAAGACTGATTCTATTTCCTGGGGTGATATTACTGGTATTGTTACCGCTGACGGTCAGATTAAAGCCAAGACTGACACTATTGCTTGGACTGATGTCGCCGCTATCAAAACTAAAACCGATACCATTGATTGGACTAATGTTACTGGCATTAAAACTAAAACTGATACTATTAATTGGACGGATATCTCTGCTATCAAAGCTAAGACCGACACGATTAATTGGGCTGACATTGCTGCTTTACCATTAAATATTTGGGGCTATTCTGGTCGTACTTTAACTTCCATGGGCTCTTTAGCCGCTGATGTTTGGAATAGTTCTAATAGAACTTTAACTGATTCTATTTCCACTTCTACAATTGCAACTGCAGTTTGGAATAATTCGACTAGAACTTTAACTAATTATGGTAATAATCTTAGTGCCGCTGATGTCTGGAATTATATTGGTACAGTGACTCATTCCGGTCAGTCTGGTACTTGGACCGCTTCTTTATCAGATGTTCAATCTGTTCAAGCTAGTCACGAATATCGTGTTAAGGTTTATACTAAAAATTCTAACGATGCGGCTAATTCTTACTTAGCTCCAAAAATTTATATTTACGATACTAGTCGTAATGTTGTTGTCTCTAATGTAGCAATGACTAATATTGGTACTGGTATTTATGAATATGTTTATAATGTGCCAACTGGGGCCGTTCAGGGTAATTGGGAAACTATTACTAAGACTGAAGTAACTAGTGGCAATATTTTAGAAGTTAGTGATTACTGGGAAGTTCAAGGTTCTCCTGCTCAGGTTATTATTAATAGTATTAGCGATGATACTATTCCTACAGTAGGCGCTAATGTCACTATTACTAATGAAGGTCTAAGTGGCTATGAATATCAATACTCTTGGTGTGTCGTTGCTAATGCTAATGATCTTTGTGATGGTGTTAATGATATTTCTTATGGTAGAGCCGCTAAATATATTAATCCTGGTGAAAATTGGAATACTAATTTAACCGCTAATGTTCCAAACGCTGGTAATTATTACTTTAAATTAATTGCTTATTTTGGTAGTGATTCTTCTGGCTCAACCCGTTCTTTCACTGCTAAGGCAGAAACGGTTACCCCACCAGTTAGTGGCGGAGGCGGAGGTGGCGGCGGAGCCATTACTCCAATTACTATCCCAACTTCCACTCCAATTGTAGTTCCAACTTCCACCCCAATTACTGTTTGTACTGGAGCCGATTTTAATCATGATTCTAAAGTAAATTCGATCGATTTTTCAATTCTATTAGCTTTCTGGAAAACTCCATGGCCTTTTAGAAATTCTTGTGTGGATATAAATGGTGATAAACAAGTTGGTTCAGTAGATTTTTCAATCTTAATGTACCAATGGGGCAAGAAAAAATAATTTAAATTAACTATGACTACAATAATTAGTAATAAAAAAAGTAAGTTCTCGAAATTAATAGTAATTTTATTTTTTCTAGTTTTCCTATTAAGTGCTAAATATGTTTCAGCGGCAGAATTAAGTTTAAGTTCAGATAGTAAAGACGTTAATATCGGAAACACGATTGCGGTTGATGTTTTAATTAATACCGAAGGGGAATCAATTAATGTAGTTGATGGTAATATCACTATTCCTAATGGTTTAGACTTAATTGAGATAAAAGAATTAAGTTCGGCTAATTCAGCTTTAAATCAATGGGTAAGAACTCCATCTTGGTCTAAAAAAGATGGCACCATTTCTTTTATTGGTGGCTTACCAGGTGGTCTTAATCAGAAATCAGCTAATTTATTTAGAATCTTTTTTACGGCTCGTTCTCTTGGCCAGGTAACTTTTTCACCAAGTGATATCAAAGTTTATGCTAATGACGGCAAGGCTACTTTAGTTGGTGTTCATTCCACGTCTTTAACAATTAACATTAATAAAGCCGATAATTCATCAGTTAAAGATGCTTTACAAACCACAATCACTAAAGATTATAAAGCCCCAACCGATATTAATGTTGATTTAGGACAAGATGCTTCCTTATTTGATGGCCAGAAATTTATTAATGTTTCAGCTACTGACTCTGATTCTGGCATTGCTTATTTTGAAGTTAAAGAGGGAAATAGAGAACCAGTTAGAACTAGTAGTTCTTATGTATTACAGAATCAAAATAATTTAGAACCAATTATTATTTTTGCTTTTGATAAGGCTGGCAATGTTAGTAAGAAAATTTTAAGTCCTCATTCAAGCGTAGATACTAACAATAATTTATTTATAATTATTGATACTATCTTAATTGTTGCTTTTATTGCTTCGGTTTTTATACTTTGTCGTATTTTTAAGAAGAAAAAGAAAAGCAAAAAATAAATTTAAAATCGTGATTTCTACAAAAGTGTTTTACAAACAAATTAGTCTAACAGCAATTTTTATTGTTAGTTTTTTCTTGGCTAGTCACGCTGAAGCAGCTTCTTTGTATCTAACTTCCTCAAATAGTAAAGTGACAGTTGGCAGTTTAGTGACTATTAATTTATTAGTTAATACGCAAGGGAAAACTATCAACAACGCCGAAGCGACGCTACAATTTTCTAACGATTTAATTGATGTTATTTCTGTTAAAGGATCACTTTTTTCTTTATGGGTAGAGAGTCCAAGCTTTTCTAATAGCAGTGGAGTTATTTCTTTTAATGGTGGTATTCCCGATCCTGGTTATAACGGCGGTGGTGCTAAAGTTTTAACTATTGTAGCTAAAGCTAAAAAAGCTGGCACAGCCTCGTTCTTATTTGGTGATGCGGCGGTTAGAGAAAACGATGGTTTGGGCACAGATATTTTAAGTGGACAATCACCAGTTAGTTTTTTAATCGCTTCTAATGTTTCCGAGCCTGAAGTAAAACCAAGCACACCAAGTACACCAAGCACACCAAATAATCCAGAAAAACCAGTTACGCCACCAGCCAATGAAGGCGTTGGCGAAGCCGTAGCTATCTCTTCACCAACTTATTCTAATTCAGAAACTTGGTCTTTAGCTAAGAGTGGTGTGATTAATTGGGGATTACCTAATAAAACTAGTGCTGTTGAAACTTTAATTGATCATAATCCTTATTCCACGCCGAGTGTTAAATATGCTCCAGCTATTTTTAGTAAAAATATTAGTGACTTAGATGATGGTACTTGGTATTTCCATCTTAGATATTTACTAAATAATAATTGGTCCAAAGTCAGTCACTTTAAGATTCAGGTTGATACTACTCCGCCAAGTGATTTTAGCGTTGCCCCAGAAAAAACTAATAATTGTATTGCTGGTTTAAGATTATCAGCCAAAGATGCTACCTCTGGTATTGATTATTACAATATTAATATTGATGATCAATCAACCGTTAAAGTTTTAGCGGCCGACGCTGCTAATATCATTCCTTTGCCTCAATCAGAAGATGGTCGTCATAAAATTTTAGCGACGGTTTATGACAAAGCCGGTAATAAGACCGATTTAAGTACGGAAATTAATTCTGAAAGATTAAACGCCCCAATTTTAAACGCTTTACCAAGCGAGGTTTTAGTTGGTGATAAGCTAAATATTTCTGGTCAATCAGATTATCATAATGCCCCATTAAAATTAGCTATCAATTCAGAATCGGGTGTATCTAACGAATTTGACTTAACCACTGATGAATCTGGAAAATTCTTCTTTAATAGTGAGTCTATTGCTAACGAAGGTAATTATAAAATCTCGGTTTATGCGGTTGGTTGTAACGAAATGACTAACTCAGTTATTACGGAAATTAGCGTCACTGCTAAAACGGCCATTACTGGCAGCACCACTTTAAAACCAATAAGTGTTACTCCTGCAAAAGATTACTCATTAATATTTAATCTTCTTAAGGTATTAGCCGTTTTGATTCTATTATTTGGTTGGTATAAATATATTATTATTGAACGTCGTTTATTTGTAACTAAGAAGAGGGCTAAGCGTTTATCAGTGGAAATTTTATTAGATAAAGCTAATAAAGAATTAGCGGTACTTGAAAAAGCTAAGAAATTAAAGAAATTAAATCGTAATGAAGAGAAATCAGTCACTAACTTAAAAAAGATAATTAGCGACATTGATTCATTAAATAGAAATAAAAAATAAGCTTATCTTGGCTAAAATTTACAATATTTCAGCTAAATGCTATAATATAGCTAACTAAATTAATCTTAATTAAAAAATCTATGTTTGGACTCGGCACTAA